>LZQR01000044.1_pt1 | contig 34377 bp, 47 predicted proteins | sample 768601 | NCBI WGS metagenome assembly LZQR01 (sample SAMN05207299, study PRJNA324521) | oil field metagenome | isolation source: sample BH-FW-24 from oil reservoir | place: India: Bombay High | collected 2015-12-04
CGCCATTGTCCTTGGCCGAGCTGATCGCCAGGCCGGTGTTGATGCGCTGTTGAACCTGCTGCAGATCCTTGTTGGTCTGGTTCAGGTTCTGGAGGGCGACCATGGCCCCCGGGTTGGTATTGATCGTCGCCATTTCTTGGCTCCTTCAAAATTTCCGTTTCTACGGGTACGACGCACTTTTTGTGCGACACTTCCGAAGGCGGGCCATTTTCTATGAGCCCGCCTCCGAAGCCTTAGGGATTACCGGAAGTAACCCAGGATCGAGCTCGGCGCAGAGTTCGCGATCGAGAGCGCCTGCGTGCCCAGCTGCTGCTTGACCTGCAGCGACTGGAGACGGGCGGATTCTTTCGCCAGGTCTGCGTCGACCAGGTTGCCGATACCGCGCTCCAGTGCGTCAGACAGTTTGTTGACGAACGTGGAGTGGATCTCCAGAGACTTCGAGCCGGTGCCGAGGCGGGCCAGCGCGGAGTTCAGATTGTCCAGAGAGGTCTCGATCGCAGACACCGCAGCATTCGCCAGGGTGGTCGTGTTGATCTGGGAACCCGCCGTCAGCGTGATCGTGGTGCCGGTCAGGCTGAGGTCTTCAGCACCGATGGTGATGGTGTTGGAGCCGTCAGCATTGGCCAGCGCCGTGATGTCGGTCGCGCCATTCTGGATGAGGTTGGTGCCGTTGAACTCCGCGTTCGCCACGATGGTGCCGATCTGGTCACGCAGCGCGGTGAAGTCTTCGTTCAGGGCATTGCGGGACGCGGTGTCCAGCGAGGTGTCTGCAGACGCCAGCGCCTTCTCTTTCATTTCGACCAGCAGGTCGGAGATGGCTTCGCCGGCGGCCAGCGCCACGTCCGTGGTGGACTGGGCAAGATCCAGCGACTGGTTGACGGCCTTGTAGCCCGCCACGTCTGCACGCATCGACTGGGCGATGGCGAACACGCCGCCATTGTCCTTGGCCGAGCTGATCGCCAGGCCGGTGTTGATGCGCTGTTGAACCTGCTGCAGATCCTTGTTGGTCTGGTTCAGGTTCTGGAGGGCGATCATGGCCCCCGGGTTGGTATTGATCGTCGCCATTTCTTGGCTCCTTCAAGTGTCCGTTTCTACGGGTGAGACGCGCTTTTTGCGCGCCGGAGATCCGGCGACCGCGCCATCTTCTATGACGCCGCCGCCGAAACTGGGTTTGAATTACCGGAAGTAACTCAGGATCGAGCTCGGCGCGGAGTTCGCGATCGAGAGCGCCTGCGTGCCCAGCTGCTGCTTCACCTGCAGCGACTGGAGACGGGCGGATTCCTTGGCGAGGTCCGCGTCGACCAGGTTGCCGATGCCCTTCTCGAGAGCGTCAGACAGCTTGGTGACAAAGGTGGAGTGGATTTCCAGAGACTTCGAGCCGGTGCCCAGGCGCGCCAGCGCCGAATTGAGCGTATCCAGACCCGCTTCGATCGCCGCCACAGCAGTGCTGGCGGCCGCCACGGAGTTGATCTCGGTCGCCGTGCCGATGGACAGGGTGCCGCCGGTCAAGCTGAGGTCTTCCGCACCAATGGTGATGGTGTTGGAGCCGTCCGCATTGGCCAGCGCCGTGATGTCGGAGGCGCCGTTGGCGATCAGGTTGGTCCCGTTGAATTCCGCGTTGGCGACAATGGTGCCGATCTGGTCGCGCAGCGCCTTGAAGTCTTCGTTCAGCGCATTGCGGGACGCCGTGTCCAGAGACGCATCCTTGGAGGCCAGAGCCTTTTCTTTCATCTCGACCATCAGGTCGGAGATGGCCTCACCCGCCGCCAGAGCGACGTCGACCGTCGACTGGGCCAGGTCCAGCGATTGCGACACGGCGCTGTAGCCGGCCACGTCAGCACGCATGGACTGGGCGATGGCGAACACGCCGCCATTGTCTTTGGCAGAGGAGATCGCAAGACCCGTATTGATCCGTTGCTGGACCTGCTGGAGGTCCATGTTGGTCTTGTTCAGGTTTTGCAGGGCGATCATCGCGCCCGGATTGGTATTAATCGTCGCCATTTCTTGGCTCCTGTAACGTTTCTACGTTTGATGTGACGTGCTTTTTGCGCGTCAGACCTTCTGGTCCGCGTTCTAAGGAGCAAAGCTGGGGCCAGATTCACCCTTTGCTGCAGGATCACCCCCTAAGCCATTGATTGTTCGTCGAGCGGCACATGGAAATCCGTTTACCCTACGCGGGCGGCGCGGCAGTTCTTGCCGGTTCGAGCAGGCAAATTTTGCCGGGCGCGGCACTTTTTGCCGAGCGAGGCGCGTCGCCCAATGTTCGATTTGGTTAATGAAATATTGAAGCAAAGAAAAAGCCGGGATTGCGGAAGCAATCCCGGCCCGATCCGTTCGCCCTAGCCGAAATAGGACAGAATCGACTGCGGCTGCTGGTTGGCGATCGAAAGCGCCTGAGTGCCAGCTGCTGCTTGACCTGCAGCGCCTGCAATTCAGCAGACTCCTTGGCCAGATCCGCATCGACAAGATTGCCGATCCCGACTTCCAGAGCGTCGGAAAGTTTTGTGACAAACGTGGAGTGGATCTCCAGCGACTTGGATTTGGTGCCCAGACGCGCGAGCGCCGAGTTCACCGAATCCAGCGTGGTGCCGATCTGAGAGGCGATATTGCTGGCCTGGGTGGCGGTCGCGAACGACGCCGTGGCCGACAGGGACACGATCGAGCCGGAGAGCGACATGTTTTCCGCACTCACGGTGATGGTGTTCGAGCCGTCCTGATTGGCCAGCGCCACGAATGAGTTGGTCGAACCATCGATGAGGTTCACGCCGTTGAACTCGGCATTGCTGACGATCGTGGAAATCTGCTGACGCAGAGCTTTGAAGTCTTCATTCAAAGCACTGCGGCTCGCCGTATCCAGGGATGCGTCTGACGCCGCCAAGGCCTTCTCATTCATCTCGATCAACAGATCCGAGATCGCTTCGCCCGCGGCAAGCGCAACGTCGAGCGTCGCTTCGCCCCGGTCCAGAATCTGACCGACAACCCCATAGCCTGAAACCTGGGAGCGCATGCGCTGGGCGATGGCGTAGATGCCGCCATTGTCCTTTGCGCTGGACACTTCCAGACCGGTGTTGATCCGGTTCTGTGTGGTTTGCAGGTCCATATTGGTCTTGTTCAGATTTTGGAGCGCGATCATGGCTCCAGAGTTGGTGTTCACAGAAACGATCATTGTGGGGTTCCTCCGTTCTGGAAGCGAACGGCCTGTTCTTGGCCGGCGGACATTTTGTCCCGCTCTAGCCAGAGCAATCCCCATGCCGCGCACTGCGCGGGTGCGGCATAAATTACGGTATATTTTTCAGATGCTTGAAATTAGCCCACGCAGGTGCGAAGCCCTTGCACCCCGATCGGCCCGGCAATTTCGACCGGCTGGGTAAAAATGCCGCTCGATCAGCCCCCGAGGGGGAAAGGCCCTGCATGATGGTGCGGTTGATATCGATCAGCGTTTCGACATCGGTGTCGCCGCGCATCGCAGCGCTCGTCTCCTTGGAGACAAAAATGGACAGCGAGATGATCCCGGCGCGCAAGGAGTCGGGCAGATTATTGTGAGAGCTTGCGCAATCCGCCGCAAAGGCGGACCAGACCCGCCGGTTCCGGTCCAGCGCTGCAACGCGCTGGCGAATCTCGGACTTGGGCGCATCCCGCACTTCCATGAGCCCGCGCGTCACCTCGCCCAGCAGGCGGTATTCCGTCTGACGCGGATCTTCTGTGCGCGAAGATGCGGTTTTATAGGCCTGGTACGACATGAACGCTTCGCCTCTTTAAGCCCCGTCCGGTCCAGCCAGAAGCTTGGCTTCGTACTGGATCAGCTTCCGGCAACGCAGCAACGCCTTGTAGAACTCCCCCGCCATGACCTCGCGGCTTACTGACACGCATTCGGACAGGACTTCCGATGAGCCCACGGCGTTCATGAACTCTGTCATACGCAGGACGAACTCGTCATATAATCCGTCCTGACTGGTTGATGAGAGGTACATCATCATGACCGGGAAATAGATGCGCTTGGCCGGGGTATCGACTTCATGCTCCTGCATGATGTCCTTTTCCCGCAGGACGCTGGCCTTGTTCTGCAGCACCAGGGTCGCCCGGCGGTCCCCGTTTTCAACGACGGCGCCGTTCAGAACGAACTTCTCACCCGGCTTCAAAGAAAGCTTTAGCGGCATGGCTGGTCTGACCCTTCATCGTCGGCGCGGCCCGACGGTCACCGACCTCGCCACTCAAGCAGGACAGAGTGAAGAAACCGTTGCTGAGCCGCAGTCGCTCATTATTAGCACAACCTTAATCGAACCATCCGTTGCTGGCCTCGTAAACTGCAAGGGATAATGCGTGATGAGCGAATTGCTCGATCTTGAAGCTGAGCTGGCGGCTGGAGAAGAAGAGGCCGTCCGCATCATTCAGGGCCGGCGCGACGAAGCCGCCTCCACAGAAGTTCAGCGCGCCCTGTCCTCGGCCAAGAGCAAGGACGACAATCTGCCCCCAAGGCGATCGGCCTGCTCAAGCGCGCCATGAAGATTGTCGATGATGATCGCGCCGCAGCGGCGAAAGCCGCCAAGCTGTGTCTGGATGCGGTGGATATTGCGCCGGAAAGCTCTCTGGCGAACCATGCGCTCGCAATCTGTCTGGAAAGACTCGGGCGCCTGGCCAAGGCGCTGCAATTTTACGAACGCGCCTGGCAGTTCAATCCGCACAATTCGGAGATTTATCTCAACCTGGCCATGCTGGCGTGGAAGCTGGACATGCTGCCGGCGGCGGAAAAATTCCTGAGGCTGTTCGTGCAGATGGCGCCCAACCACCCTGCGGGGGTGATCAATCTGTCCGGCGTCCTGCGAGATCAGGGCAAGTTCGAGGATTCCATCGAGATTCTGCGCGCCGCGATCTACGCCAATCCCGAGGAGAAGGATTTCTGGAATTCTCTCGGCACGACGCTGCTCGAAAAGGGCGAACCCGATCAGGCCCTGACCTTCTATGCCGAAGCGTTGCGTCTGCAGCCCGACTTCGCGCGCGCCCACCATAACACCGCCTTCGCCTATGAGCTCCTGGGCGAACCGGAAAGGTCCGCCCATCATTTCCGCGAGGCCCTGAAGACCGCCGCCTCCCAGAAGGACGTGATCATCATGTCCCATGGCCTGGCCCAGTCCCTGCTGGCGCTCGGCGAGCTTGAAGAGGGCTGGGAGCTCTACAAGAGCCGGCTGGAGCCCGAATACTCCCAGGTCACCCATTTCCTGATCGACGCCCCCCGCTGGGATGGCGATGACGTCGATGCATTGCGCGGCAAGAAGGTGCTGTGGGTCGGCGAACAGGGGCTGGGCGACGAGATCCTGTTCCTGCAGCTCGGTCGGGACCTCATCGACGCCATCGGCCCGGACGGCCAGCTTTACATCGCCGTCGAAAAGCGACTGATGAGCATGGTTCAGGCTACCTATCCCGAAGCCATCGTCGGCTCCCACCGCACCATCAAGCGCGAAGGCAAGGATTTGCGCGGCGTGACGGGCTTTGAAGACGGGCTGAAGTTCGATTTCTGGACGCCCTTCGGTCAGCCCGCACGCGCGTTTCGGACCTCGCTGGACTCTTTCGCCAAGACGCCGACGCTTCACCCGCCGCAAGCCGACGTGGATCACTGGCGTGAAAAGCTGGCGGAACTGCCCGAAGGCCTCAAGGTCGGGATTCTGTGGAAGTCGCTGAAGATGGACGCCAAGCGCTCCAAGCACTTCTCGGCCTTCGAACTGTGGAAGCCTGTCCTCAAAACGCCCGGCGTCACCTTCGTGAACCTGCAGTACGGGGATGCGGAAGAGGATATCGCCTTCGCCAGGTCAAAGTTCGGCGTGGATGTGCACACGCTGGACGGCATCGATCTGAAGAATGACCTCGATCAGGTCACGGCGCTGGCAAAGGCCTGCGACATCGTCATCGGCCCCACCAACGCCACCACCTCGCTCGGCGCCGCGGCCGGCGGCAATATCTGGTATATCCACCCCCATGGCCGCATCTGGAGCCATATGGGCGCCGGCCGTTCGCCTGGTTCCCCACGGCGCGATCCTTCTTCGGCAAGGGCTATGCGGACTGGATCGCGATCCTCAAACAGGTCGCGCGTGCGCTGGCTGAGGAAGTCGAAGCCGCAAGAACCGCCTAGGCCGGCTTTGTCAGGTGAAGCTGAAAGGCCGCTTCGTCATAGACGGGGCGGCCATTTTGCAGCTCGGCCCCAGCCACGCGAACCCTGCGGCGGTCAAAGACCTGATCAATATCGAAGCCCTTGAACAGCGCCTTCAGTTCTTCCAGATCGTAGAAAACGCGATGGCCGAAGACCGGATCCTCCGAGCCGTCCCCCATCCGGGCATAGCGGTGATCAGTGCTGGCGATTTCGAAGAAGGCCCGCCCGCCCGGTTTGAGCGCTGTGAGCATTTCCTGCACATAGGCCGCCGCCAGAGCTTTCGGAATATGCTGCAGCGTAGCGCGCTCGATGATGACGTCGATGGATTGCGGGGCGAGCGCCAGCGCATCTCCGCTGACAAACAGGCCCAGACGCCCATAGGACTGACGCCCCTTGATCAGGGCCTGCTCGGACACATCGCATCCCAGAAGCGCCGCATCCGGATACAACCCGCGCAGGAAGCCGAGATTCTGGGCATTGCCGCAGCCGAACTCGAACACGACGGCGTCCGGATTTCGCGCCAGCGCAATCAGGGCGAAGACCGTGGCGTCGGTATAGGGCACGCGCGTCTGGGAGGTCTTGTAAAACGCATCCCATTGACGGGCATTGTGGGCGCTCAGGCTCATCTGACGCGGTCTCCATCTGGCTTCATTCTTAATGAACCAAGACTCCCCATAACAGTAAACAAGCCCCCTCAACCGGCAGGAGCGTTGTCATGGCCGCCCCCTCTTCCGTGTTTGACCAGATCGAGGATACGAGCCGCCCGCCCGTCATCGTGGCGGAATTGTCGGCCAATCACAGCGGGGATCTGTCACGCGCGCTCGAGATCATCGATGCCTGCGCCGAAGCCGGCGCGGATGCAGTGAAGCTTCAGACTTACACCGCCGACACCATCACGCTCGACCATGACGGTCCGGGTTTTGTGCTGAAAGGCGGGCTGTGGGACGGGCGCAAGCTCCATGACCTCTATGAAGAGGCGCACACGCCCTGGGACTGGCACGCCGCCCTGTTCGAGCGCGGTCGCAAGCACGGCATGGAGGTGTTCTCCTCCCCGTTCGATTTCACAGCTGTGGACTTTCTCGAACAGTTCGAACCGCCCGCCTACAAGATCGCATCCTTTGAGCTGATCGATCTGCCGCTGATCGCCTATGCGGCGCAAACGCGGCGTCCGCTGGTCATGTCCACCGGAATGGCGACCTGGGACGAGATCATCGAAGCGGTGCTGACCGCGCGCCAGGCCGGGTGCGAGCGCCTGTGCATCCTGCATTGCACCTCGGGCTATCCGACCCCGATCGAACAGGCGGATCTGAGATCCATACCGGACCTGATCACCCGTCTGCAGCTTCCCATTGGACTCAGCGACCATACGCCGGGCATCGCGGCGCCGGTGGCGGCGACCGCGCTTGGCGCACGGATGATCGAAAAGCATGTCACCATGCGCCGCTCGGATGGCGGGCCGGACGCCGCCTTCTCGCTGGAGCCGAATGAGTTGGCGAGCCTTGTGAAAGAAACCCGCAACGCCCATGCCGCGCTTGGCGGCGTGCGCAAGGGCCTGGCCCAATCCGAAGTCGGCTCGCGCACCGTGCGCCGCTCGCTCTATGTCACGCGCGACATCAAGGCGGGGGAAACCCTGAGTGAAGACAATATCCGCTCGGTGCGTCCGGGCGGCGGTCTGCACCCGCGCGAATGGACCAGAGTTCTGGGCCGGACGGCGACCCGCGATCTCAAATTCGGCGATCCGCTGGACTGGTCAATGATTTCTGACGGAACCGCATGACAGAGCGCGCAGAGCAAGCCCTCGCCCAGGCGTTTGACGGCGGACAGGCCATCCTGTTCGGGCGGGCGCGCTCGGCCCATCTGGCGCTCTTTGAAGCGCTCGGCCTTCATGGCCGCTCCTGCATCCTGATCCCGTCCAACGCCTGCCCCAGCCTTCTGGCTTGCGCCTGGGCCAGCGGCGCTGAGGTCCGTCTGGCGCCCGTCAGCGCCGAGACCGGCGTGAACGCAGACGCGGCCCTCGCCGAACAGCTTCGCATTCTGTCCCGACCGGGGCGGAGGGGCGCGGTGCTTCTGACCCATCTTTACGGTTTCAGGCTCGACTTCACGCAGACCCGCAAGGCCGCGCAGGAACTGGGCTGGATCGCCATAGAGAACGATGCGAACGCCTCAAGCTTTGCGCCGAAGACGAAACTCGAGGATGCCGCGCGAATAGTCAGCTTTGGTCCCGGCAAGGTGCTGGATGCTGGCTCCGGCGGCGCCGTGATCACGCGTGACGCCAGGCTGGCCGATGAACTCAGACGGATCGCCGCGCGCTATCCGGCTCTGGATGACTGGGCCGAGCGTGACGAGGAGAGGCTGATGCTCGATCGCCGCGCCCTGCGCAATGCCGGGCGCTCTTCAGACATTGAGGCCACCCTCGTCCGGGAACTGCGCCAGCTTCGCTTCGGCTTCGACCCGGAGGCGGAAGAGCCGCTTCTGGGCGCCCTTGCCCACTTGCCGACCCGGCTGGCCGAGCGTCAGGACCGCCGTGACAACTGGATCGAGGCCCTGAGCGGTCTGGAGCCCCAGCTTCAAATCGTTGACCTGAATCAGACCGCGCCCTGGCGATTGATCGTACGGGCCAACCCGAAGGTGAGAGACCCCGTGGTGAACGCCCTGCGCAAGGCCGGCATCGATGCGGGAACCAATTACCCGTCGCTTTCCCATTCCTTCCCTATGCTGACCCGAGAGGACGCGCATCCTGATGCGGACGCCTGGAGCCGGTCAGCCATCAATCTCTGGCTCGATGCGCGGTATGATTCGGCGAGAATCAACACGGCGCGCACCGTGATCGAGACCGAACTGGAGGCGCTGACATGACTTCGCTGATCATCCGCGTGGACGCCCTGCACGAGACCGGACTGGCTCACGCAGCGCGCTGTTCGCGGCTGCTGGAGCTCCTGCCCCAGCGCCCGACGGTTCATGTGCTGGGCCAGGGAGAAGCGCTGTCGGACTTCTTCCCCTATGACAAGATCGTACCGCTCAAGGGGCCGGTGGATGTCTTCCTCAAGGCGCTGGTCATTGAAACCGAGGCCCAGGCCGTCCTCGTCGACCAGCCGACGAAAGACCCGCTCCTGTGGTCCGCGCTCGAGGCTATGCCACAACTCAAGCGCATACTGATTGATGATTTCGGGTCGGATGCGCCGGCAGACCTCGCCATAAACGGCACGGTCATTTCCGATTATCACGCCTATCCCAATCTACGGGACGGCGGACAGGCGCTGTGTGGCGGAGACTACGCCCTTATCGCGCCGGTCTTCGCCAAATCCCGTCACGATGCGCCCCGCAAAGGCCCCGTCATTGCGGTGTGCGGCGGCGGCGAACGCGCGACAGATTGGGCGATGATGCTGGCGGAACACGGCCCGGCGCTCGCAAAGCCCCATCCCTTCATCATCATCGTAGGATCGAGCTTTCCCGACTTTGAGGCGCTCCGTCAGATGGCGGTCTATAATGCGGCATCGCCAAGCAGGGTTTGCCGGTTCACCAGCTCGCCAGCCATCTGGCCCGCGCGCCGGTCGCGATCATGACCGGCGGGATGGTTGTCTACGAGGCCCTGGCCGCCGGAACGCCCGCCCTCGTCTTCCCGCAGCTTGAAAACCTGATCCCCGAAATCGACTGGTTCGCGGACCATGGCGCCCTGATCAATCTGGGGCATGAGAGCGGGGACAATCTCGAACAGCTCTCCTCGCACCTCAACAGCTTGCTCAAGAATGAAGACGCCATTCAGGCGCTCAGTCACAAAGGGCCCGAACTGATTGACGGGCTGGGCATGAGCCGCGCCGCCGAGGCGATCAGCGCCTTGCTCGAGATTTAGTCATGACCATCGCGATCATCGACTATGGCATGGGCAATCTGACCTCTGTCCGGAACGCGTTGGCCCATCTCGGCGCTGATGTTGTGATCAGCCATGATCCGGGCGTGCTGCGCGCCGCCAAAGGCGTGGTGCTGCCCGGCGTCGGCGCCTATGGCGAAGGCATGGCGCATTTGCAGGAGCTGGGTCTCGCCCAGCTTCTGAAAGACGAGATCGCAGGCCAGCACCGCCCGCTTCTGGGCATTTGCCTTGGCATGCAGCTCCTGCTCGATGAAAGCTCGGAACACGGCCAACACGCAGGTCTTGGGATCATTCCCGGCAAGGTGCGCCGTCTGGCTCCGCCGCCCCATGATCCACCCTATCGCGTGCCGCATGTAGGCTGGAACCATGTGGAGGCGAGCAAGACCGACGGCCTGTTCAAGGGCCTGCCCGAGAACGAGGCCTTCTACTTCGTCCATTCCTTTGTCTGCGAGCCTGAACGGTCAGACGACGCTGCAGGCTGGTCCGAGCATGGCGAGCGCTTTGTCTGCGCGCTGGAGCACGGCTCGGTCTGGGCGGCGCAGTTTCATCCCGAAAAAGCCACAAGGCCGGCTTGGCCCTGCTGACCAACTGGCTGGAGTTCGTCGCCTCATGCTGATGCCGCGCCTGATCCCGGTCCTTCTGCTGATGAACGGTCAGCTGGTCCGCTCTGAAAAGTTCACCACCCACCAGATCATCGGCGATCCGCTGCACGAGGTGGCGCGCTTCAACGAGTGGAAGGTGGACGAGCTCATTTATCTCGACATTTCCCGCACCGCCGGACTGGCGCAGGGCCGCAGGGATGCCGGCAATCGCGCCTATGCCGACGCGATGGAGGTGCTCGAAGCGGTCGCCAGCCATTGCTTCATGCCTTTGACCTGGGGCGGGCATGTGACCTCCCTCGATCAGGTGCGCGACATCTTCAAGCGCGGCGCCGACAAGGTCGCGATCAACACCGCCGCCTATGAGACGCCCGAGCTGATCACCCAGGTCTCCAAACGCTTTGGCGCTCAGGCCATGGTCGTCAGTATCGACGCGCGCCAGACAGAAAATGGCTATGAGGTGATGACCCAGGGCGGGCGCACTGGGACGGGCCGTGATCCGGTGAGCTGGGCGAAAGAGGCGGAAGACCGTGGCGCGGGCGAGATCCTCCTGCAGAGCCTCGACCGTGATGGACGCGGCACGGGCTATGACACCACCCTGATCGAGCAGGTCTCACAGGCTGTGACCATCCCCGTCATCGCCTGTTCGGGGTCGGGGTGTACGAACACTACGCCAAGGGCCTCAAAGCCGGCGCGGACGCGGTCGCCGCCGCCAATATCTGGCACTTCAAGGAGCTGGCGGACCGGGGCGGCAAGCGCGCTTTGCAACGCGCCGGGTTCGATGTGCGGATGTAAACGCCTTTACCCCTCTCAAAGCGTCATTCACCGGTTTATCCGGTGAACCCATGCCGTGACCTATAATACGACCAACCGGCATGGATCCCCCGCATGAAGCGGAGGATGACAGGCTGAAGACATTTAAAAATGTTCTCTTTCCCGGCTAAGGCCGGGACCCAGAGATCATGGAACGCCGCATATCCGTCTCTGGGTCCCCGCCTGCGCGGGGAAAGAGGTAAAATGACACGCCCTCGTCATCCTGACGAACGTCAGGACCCAGGGGATGGCAGGGCGTCGTATTTCCGGCTCTGGGTCCCGGATCAAGTCCGGGATGACGAGAAAGAGTTCTCTAGCCAGACGCCAAAGCCGCCTGCGCCACGCCCAGATCCCGTGTCATCTCTCCGCACCCGCGCACGAGCTTCGCCGTGTCCGGGCCCAGATTGAACAGGGCGTCAACGATGGACAAGTTGGGGATGAAGGCCTTGCCCTGGCTATATTCAGGCGGCGTGAACGCCTGCCAGTAATGGGTGACGCCTTTGGCGGAAAACCCCGCCTCATCCACATAGCTCGCAGCCCCCACATTGGAGACATAGGCGTCGGCGTCGGCCGCGTGACACAGGGAAATGAGCCGGTCTTGGCTCTCGCCCTCATGGTTCAGCTCGGCGCTGTCGATAATCTGCGCCTCAAGCTCCAGGACGGCGCAGACATGCCGGATCAGCGCACAGTTGAGGTCTGACAGGTTTTCGTACTCCGCCTCGATCAGCGCCTCTATGGCGGGAAAATACGCGTCGAAATGGGGGCGCTTTCCATAGACCTGTTTCAGCGTGGTCAGATGCTTCTTGCGCCAAGGCTCATCGGCGATTTCGGTCTGGCGGATCGTGCGGCTGAGATCGCCGGATTTCTTCACCGGCACTGACAGGAAGATCGCGTCCTTGCCATTGCGCACCCGGTTGCGTTGTTGCCAACTATGGCGCTGGAACTGCACGTCGGGCAGCAGCACGAACACATCACTCAGGGCGATCTTGTGAAACAGGATCAGCCCCGGCAGGTAAACCGGCTGATGTGCGCTCAGGATCCGCAACGCCGCATCCTTCCCTTTGTGGTGCATCGCTTGGGCTAAACTTAACGATTGAGGCGTTTTGTTACCCTTAAGGACGGTGATGATTCGCCGCCGCGATCGACCCAGCCAAGGGAAGCGCCATGAGTGTCCAGTTCTGCAAGACCTGTTTTTACCCCAGCTCCTCAGCCGCGCCGCTGACCTTTGACGAGAACGGGGTGTGCTCGGGCTGCCGGGTGGCGGGCCAGACAGTGGATATCGACTGGGACGAGCGCTGGACCATGCTCGAAGAGCTGGTCGCGGACTATCGCAACCCCAAGGGTTATGACTGCGTCATTCCCGTGGGCGGCGGCAAGGACAGCTATTACCAGACCCATCTGGCGGTGAAAAAGCTGGGCCTGCGTCCGCTTCTGGTGACCTATCACGGCAACAATTTCCTGCCCGAGGGCGAGTATAATCTCCAGCTCATGCGCGAGGCCTTTGGCGCCGATCACATCATCTATCGCCCCGGCCTTGATACGCTGATCAAGATGAACCTTCTGGGGTTCAAGCTGCATGGGGACATGAACTGGCACAACCATGCCGGCATCAAGACCTATCCGATCAAGCAGGCCGTCCTGCATGACATCCCGCTGATGCTGTGGGGCGATCATGGCTGGGTCGATCTGGGCGGTATGTTCTCCTATTCGGACTTTCCTGAATTCACCGCCAAGACCCGCAAGGAACACGATCTTCATGGGCTGGACTGGGATGACTTCACCGATGAAGGGCTGGAGCGCCATGGCCGCCCGGATCTGAAGATGGGGCTGACCGAGAAGGAACTCGACTTCGCGATCTATCCGTCCGACGAGGAGATCGACCGGGTCGGCGTGCGCGGCGTGTATCTGGGCTTTTACGAGAAGTGGAACGGCAATAAATGCGCCGCCGTGGCCGAAGCCGAATATGGCTGGAAGAAAGCCGAATATCCGTTCGAGCGCACCTACCGGAAAATCTCCAATCTCGACGACATGCACGAGAACGGGATTCACGACTATCTGAAGTTCATCAAGTTCGGTTATGGCCGCGCCACCGACCATGCCAGCCAGGACGTGCGGCTGGGGATCATGGACTACAAGACCGGGCTCGAAATGGTCAGAAAGCATGACCACGTCAAACCGCGGCGCGATCTCGAACGCTGGCTCAAATATGTCGACATGAGCGAGGCCGAGTTCGACCGGATCTGCGACACCTTCCGTGATCCGCGCGTCTGGCGCATCGAGAACGATCAATGGGTCAAGGATGATGTCTGGGGCGGCGCGTCGAGCTATGGCCCGGTGCATCTTGAGCCCAATGATCCGCGTCGCGAGCAGTACATGGTCAAGGGCGCCGAGGTATGAGCCGCACGACGACAGCCGAGTTCACCACCTTCGCCGATGTGAATGTGCGCGGCCGGGGCGCCCCATCGTGCTGGCGGGCGCCGGCAATATCGCCGACAAGACCCTGCGCCGCATCAAAGGCGTGACGGGGATCGTCGATAACAATCCGAACCTTCATGGCGAGACCCAGGCCGGTCTGACCATCGCAAAGCCCGACAGCCTGAATGGCGCGACGCCACGCCCCTTTGTCGTGATCTGCACGACTTCCTTTGTGGAAGTGGGCGAACAACTGGCGAGCTTCGGCCTCACCCCGGGGCAGGACTTTGTCGTCAGCCCGGTGCTCAATGATCTGCGCATCATCGCGGAGATGGAGGGCCTGGAAGAAACCGTGCTCTTCACCTGCGGCCTGCCGCCGCTCGATGATCCCGAAGCCGGCGGCGGTCTTTATGAGCTGACGATCTCCGGCGCGCGGCACAGCTTCCGCAAGGTCTTCAAGGGCAATTTCCACGGCCTGCGCCCCCATGGCGAACATTTCATCGCCATTGATGACGAGCGCGGCCTGATCACCTTTGATCGCGACTACAATATCCTCAGAGCCTTCGCCCTGCCCCAGGGCGCGCGCTGTCATGGCGTGAGCTGGTCGGAAGAGAAGCGGCGATACTTCATCGCCTGCTCCTATCTTGATGCGATCCTCGTCTATTCAGAAGATGGCGACGAGATCGACCGCATCCCGATCAGCCCCAAACAGGCGCGCTCCGGCTCGGCGCAACACCATTGCAATGACATTCTGGTGCTGGGCGACAGCGTGTACCTGTCCATGTTCTCCGCCACTGGCAACTGGAAGCGGGACGTTTTTGACGGCGTGGTGCTGGAATACGATCTGGCCGATCGACGCTGGGTCGGACCGGTCATCTCGGACCTTTGGATGCCGCACTCAATCGACTTCGTGGACGGCTCGCTGGTGGTGCTCGATTCCCTGCGCGGACGCCTTCTGAAGAACAACGCCCAGAGCGTGGGGCAATTTCCGGGCTTCGCCCGCGGCCTCGCCCATGACGGCGCGCGCTTCTTCATCGGTCAGAGCCGGAACCGGAACTATTCCGCCGCCATGGGCGTGAGCCAGAACATCGCCATCGACACCGCCATCACCGTGTTTGACGAACACACCAAGGTGTCCAAGAGCTTTCACCTGCCCTCCACGGTGTCGGAAATCCACGGCATCGCGCTGAACACAAAGCGCTGAGCATGAAGATCGCGGTCATCCCCGCCCGCGGCGGCTCCAAACGCATTCCACGCAAGAATGTCCGCCCCTTCCACGGCCGGCCCATGATCAGCTGGCCGATCTCGGCCGCGCTGGAGACGGGCCTGTTTGATCATGTGGTGGTCAGCACCGATGATCCTGAAATCGCGGAGGTCGCAAAGGCCGCCGGCGCCAGCGCGCCCTTCCTGCGTCCGGCGGAGCTTGCGGATGACTTTACCGGCGTCATTCCCGTCATCGCCCACGCCATGGCGGCGATGGAAGAAGTCACCGGCCACGCGCCGGAGCTGGTCTGCGCGATCTACGCCACCGCTCCGTTTCTGAGCCCGGCGGACCTGGCGCGCGGACATAACGCTCTGGTTGAAGCGCCAGGGCAGGATTACGCCATCTCGGTCACCCCCTTCGCCTTCCCGGTGCAGCGCGCGCTGAAAGCTGTCCACAGCAAAACCGGGCCCGGTCTTGCGCCCATGTATCCTGAATTCATCAGCTCACGGTCGCAGGATCTCGAAGAGGCCTTCCACGACGCCGCACAGTTTTTCTGGTGCCGCCCCAAGGCCTTGAGCAATCAGGCTCCGGTCTTTTCACCTCGCTCCATACCGATCATGATTGCACCTGAACGCGTTCAGGATATTGATACCGAGTATGACTGGCGCCGCGCCGAGCTTATGTTCGAGGCGCTGCGCAAGGATGACGCGCGCTAGACCCACCGCTAGAGTGCACACGAATGCGCTGCAACCGGTCGTGGGGGACGACCGGACGAGAGAGAACACAAAACAGGGAAAACACCCGATCATGCGTTTTGAAGGCACCAAGGATTATGTGGCCACCGAAGAGCTGGCCGCTGCAGTAAACGCCGCCATCATTCTCGAACGCCCGCTGCTGGTGAAGGGCGAGCCGGGCACCGGCAAGACCGAGCTGGCGCGTCAGGTCGCGTCCTCGCTCGGCGCGCCGCTGATCGAGTGGCACATCAAGTCCACCACCAAGGCGCATCAGGGCCTTTACGAGTATGACGCCGTGGCGCGCCTGCGCGACTCCCAGCTGGGAGACGACAAGGTCCACGACGTCAAAAACTATATCCGCAAGGGCAAGCTGTGGGAGACGTTTGATTCCGATGTCCGCCCGGTCCTGCTGATCGACGAGATCGACAAGGCCGATATCGAATTCCCCAACGACCTCCTGCAAGAGCTCGACCGGATGGAATTCTACGTCTACGAGACCGGCGAGACGATCAAGGCCGAGCAGCGTCCCATCGTGATCATCTCGTCCAATAACGAAAAAGAACTGCCGGACGCCTTCCTGCGTCGCTGCTTCTTCCACTTCATCGCCTTCCCGGACGAGGAGACGATGGAGCAGATCGTCAATGTCCACTTCCCGGGCATCAAGGGCGATCTTCTGGCCGAGGCGCTGGAGATGTTCTTCGAGGTGCGCAGCGCGCCGGGCCTGAAGAAGAAGCCCTCCACCTCCGAACTGCTGGACTGGCTCAAGCTGCTGCTCGCCGAGGATATTGATCCCGCCATCCTGCGCGAACGCGACACCCGCAAGCTGATCCCGCCGCTCCACGGCGCCCTGTTAAAAAACGAACAGGATGTTCAACTCTTCGAGCGCCTGGCTTTCATGACGCGTCGGGAAGGGTAAGGCTCGGATCATCAGAGCCTTTTCCGAGTTCCCAGACTGAAAGCCATGTTTATGAAGCCTCTCCTCCTCGCCGCCGCCCTGAGCCTGTCAACGCAGCCGGACCCCAGCTTCATGGAGCCCCTGCGCGGCGCCATGCAGGCGATGTTCGCCAGCCAGTACGAACAGGCTGAGGAACAGGCCCTGCTAGCGCTGGATGCGGCGCCGGACGCGCTGTCGCAATACCGGGTCCGGCACATGCTGACCGATATCAATGCGCGTCAGTCCGATTGGGAAGAGGCCGCGATGCACGCAGCCGCCGGCCGGGACATCCTGAGCGAAATGGGGAGCTGCCGCCTCCTCTCGCGGCCAACCCCGCCCATCTCGCCGCCGAGCAATGGCGCGGCGTGGCCATGGCCGGCGGAGACGGGACGGCGCTGACCGCGCAATTCGTCAGCCTGCATCCCGAGAATGCGGGTTGGCATGCGGACGCCAATACGGCGGTGCATGACCAGCTCAGCTGCGCGATGATGGAGACGGCTTCCTGCTGTTCGACATCTACGAAGCGCCGGGCTGCCAGTACTGGTCTCTCGATGATTTCGGCCTGCGGGTGCAGTTTGTGGACGCTGACGACAGCCCCGACGCAATGGACGCCCTTCTGAACGCCATTCCCGAGGCGCGCCGCGAGAGCTGGACCGAGCTTGAAAGCGCGGATGGCGTCAACATGTATGAGCGCGTGTTCGAACATCCCGCGCCGACCGGCGTGCAACGGGTGGTTCTGGGGACGCGCACCCATGACGGCGCCCTGGCCGCGTATATGATGCGCTATCCGGCAGCAGACCAGGACGCGGCGCGCGCCGATCTGTTCGCCCTCGTGGACACCTTGCTCGCGGAGTAGCCATGGCTCTTTTCCACCGCTTCTTCACCGATCTGCGCGCCGCCAAGATTCCGGTCTCCACCCGGGAATATCTCACCCTGCTCGAAGCCCTGAAAAAGGGCGCGATCGAGCAGGAGGTGGACAGCTTCTATGCCGTCAGCCGGGCGGCGCTGGTCAAGGATGAGCGGAATTTCGACAGGTTCGACAAGGTCTTCGCCCATCATTTCGAAGGCATCGAGGCCCTGGGGGATCTCTTCAAGTCTGACGAGATCCCCGAGGACTGGTTGACCGCCCAGATGAAGCGCCATATCACGAAAGAGGAAATGGAAGCGCTTCAGGAAATGGACTTCGACCAGCTCATGAAGACGCTCCAGGAGCGCCTGAAAGAGCAGGAGAAGCGCCATGAGGGCGGCAATAAATGGATCGGCACCGGCGGCACCAGCCCCTATGGCAATTCAGGCTGGAGCCCGAACGGGGTGCGCATCGGCGGCAAGTCCAAGAACAAGAAGGCCAGCAAGGTCTGGGAGAACCGCCGCTTCAAGGACCTTGATTCCGAGCGTGAGCTGGGCACCCGCAATCTGAAGGTGGCCTTGCGCCGTCTGCGCCAGTTCGCCCGTGACGGGGCCGAGGAAGAGCTCGATCTTGAGGGCACCATCCGGGCCACCGCCAACAAGGGTTATCTGGACGTCCAGATGCGGCCCGAGCGGCGCAATGCCGTGAAGGTGCTGGTGTTCTTTGATGTGGGCGGTCCATGGACCCTATATCGACCTGACCGAACGCCTGTTTTCGGCGGCGCGGGGCGTGTTCAAGAATCTTGAGTATTTCTACTTCCACAACTGCATCTATGAGGGCGTGTGGAAGTCCAATCTGCGCCGCCGCACCGAAACCCGCTCCATGTGGGACGTGCTGCACAAATACCCCAGCGACTACAAGGTCGTGATCGTGGGCGACGCCGCCATGTCGCCCACCGAGATCACCCATCCGGGCGGGTCTGTCGAGCACTGGAACGAGGAAGCCGGCGGGGTCTGGCTGCGGCGGATCAAGGAAACCTATCCGCACATGGTGTGGCTGAATCCCACGCCCGAAGGCTGGTGGCCGCATACCTATTCGGTTCAGCTGGTGCGCGAGATCATCGGTGATGAGCGCATGTTCCCGCTCACCCTGTCCGGCGTCGACAAGGCGATGAAGGAACTGGCCAAGCGGCGCTAGACACAAGAAAGGGGCGGTTCAACCGCCCCTTTTTCAATGCCCGTTCAGCTCGCCCTATTCGGGGTCGCCATGCACGGCCGCCTGACCGTGCTCGATCCCCAGCGCGCTCTCCACCCGGCGCACCCAGCCGTTCACGGCCGGAAACTCCGAGAGGTCAAAGCCGCCCTCATCGGCGACGCGGGTATAGGCCACCAGCGCAATGTCGGCCGCGGTCATTTCCTCGCCCACCATGAAGCTCTGCGAGATCAGGTTCATCTCCATCACCCGAGCGCGCGGCGCCCCTTGGCATAAAGATCCGGATCAAGATCGGCCTCGTTCGCGCCCTTGAAGCGCAGGGCGCTGCGACGCACCGCGATATAGGGCTCGTGCGAGTATTGCTCCCAGAACAGCCATTGCATCATCACCGCGCGCTTGAACGGATCGGACGGGATCAGCGCGGTGCCATCCAGCAGGTAGAGCAGAATGGCGTTGGACTGCGCCAGGGTGCGGCCGTCCTCATGGCGCAGCACCGGCACCTGACCGGCCGGATTCAGCGCCAGGAATGAGTCGCTGCGCGTCTCTCCGCCGAAAATGTCCACTTCAACCCACTCATGGGGCACGCTGGCGATCTTCGCCGCCCACAGGGTCTTCAGACAATTGCCGCTTTCGATGTTGCCATAAAGGGTGACGGGCTGCATGACGCTCTCCAGAAAACCTGATCCCGTTTTAGCTGCACCCTCGCGCGATGCAATGCGACGAAGGGGTTTGGAGCGCTGGAAGTTCAGCCTATAAACGCCGCCATGACCTCACAGACGCCCCCTCATTTCGATCTCGATGACCTCAATGCCCGCACGGCGCCGGAAGCCTGCGAGACCATGATCGAGGTGCGCGATGGCGTGGACCGCATGGACCGGGCGCTGGTCGCTCTGATCGCCGAGCGCTCGCGCTACATGCAGGCCGCCGCCCGATCAAACCCAGCCGGGATGTCGTCCGTGATGAAGACCGGATCGAGGATGTGGTCGCCAAGGTGCTGAAAGCGGCGGACGCCGCGGGCCTTCCCGCCGAGATCGCCGAGCCGGTCTGGCGCGAGATGGTCGAGCAGTCGATCGCCTACGAATTCAGGGTCTGGGACAAGACTCGCTAGCCGCGCACCGCCGCCATGGCGTTGCTGGCGCGGTCCGCTGCGGTCTCGACCGCCTGCATCGCCTCCGCATCCTTGTAACGCCCTTCGGCCAGCTCACACGCCTCGCCCAGCTCCATGGCGCCGACCCCGCGTGATGCGCCCTTCAGCGTATGCGCCGCTGTGCGCCACTCCGCCTCGCTCGTCGCCGCCTTCATGGCGCTGATGCAGGCTTCCATCTGGCTGGACAGAAGGCCGAAGAGCTCTGCTTCAAGCGCGGTGTCACCGGCGGTGTATTGTTCGAGATGGTCTCGATCCAGTACGGGTGCGCTCATGACGCCCAGGCCCTCCTTCCAGTCAGTGACGCCAGCCTAGGCGGAGGGCCGTTAACAGACTTTCACGCAGCAGTGAGGCTTGTTCAGCGTCTGTCAGGGCAGTAAGGCCAGTCCGGACCGCCATTCGTGTACGAGGACGCCCTTTCATGACGCTGACAGACATCATCGGACTGATGGGCGTGGCGTGCGTGCTGTCGGGCTATTTCCTGCTGCAGATCGAGAAGGTGAAAAGCGATGGTCTCGGCTATCTGCTGCTCAATCTGTGCGGCGCGCTCCTGCTGATCGTCTCGTTGATGGTGACGTTCAATCTCGCCAGTTTCGTGATCGAGGTCTGCTGGCTGTCCATCTCCATATTCGGTCTTGTGAAATGGGCGCTGAAGCGGCGCCGGAGCCAACAGTCTCTTGACGGTTAAGGGCTTTAGCGTTCAAGTGACGCCATGAGCTTGCTAGACACATACAAGGCCCGCGTGGGCCAATCGCACTCGTCGGACTGGTTTGAAGTGACTCAGGATCAGGTCAACGCCTTTGCGGACGTGACCAGGGACCACCAGTTCATCCATGTGGACCCGGAACGCGCCCGGACGGAAAGCCCCTTTGGCGGACCGATCGCCCACGGCTTCCTGACCTTGTCCATGCTCAGCCATTTCGCCGAGCAGGCGCTGCCGCCTTTCGCCGAAGGCGTGATCGGCATCAATTACGGCTTCGAGAAGGTGCGCTTCCTGACCCCCGTGCGGGTCGGCTCAAAGGTGCGCGGCACGTTCACGCTGGCCAGCGTCACCGAACGCAAGCCCGGCCAGCTTCAGCTGGTTCAGGACGCCGTTGTGGAGATTGAAGGGTCCGAGAGCCCGGCTCTGATCGCCCAATGGCTTAGCCTGGTCGCTCAGGGCTAAAGCCTTTCCTGCGAGAGCGGGACCCGGCTTCGCGGTTCGGAGGCCCCGCCCTCAAGGCCTGGAGCCTGTCAGGTCGAATAAGATCGACCAGGGCGGTTCTATCGGTCGAACGCCTGCCCGACTTCATCCAGTTGCGCTTCCAGCTTGTCGAGCAGACTCATGAGCTGGTCGCGCTCCGCATCGGTAAAGGCTTCGAGCAGCTTCTTTTCATAGTTCAGGGCCAGAGGGGCGACTTCAGCGTAGATCGCCTGCCCCTCCGCGGTCAGCGACACATCGCTGGCGCGCCGGTCCTGCTTGTTGCGGATACGCATAACAAGTCCGCGCTCATCCAGCGCCCGGATCGCGCGACTGACGCTCACCTTGTCCATGGCGGTCGCCTCGCAAACCGCCTGAGCCGTCATCGCGGCCCTTCGCCCAGCACCGCAATCACCCGCCACTCCCAGATCGTCAGTCCGAACCGGGCCTGATAGGCCTTGGCGATCAGGCTCGACGCCTTGTTGGACGTCACCGACAGGCGGTAGGGCACATAGGACGGCAGGCGAAGGCTTGCGCCCTCGCCTCGTCCGGGGTTATGCGGGCGTCTTCCGCCAAGGGCTTATTGCGCCGGCTCTGTCTTGATCACGCCGCGGCGGATCTGGTCGAGCTCGATGGATTCAAACAGGGCTTTGAAATTGCCCTCGCCGAAGCCTTCATTGCCCTTGCGCTGGATGATCTCGAAGAAGATCGGACCGATATTGGTCGTGGTGAAGATCTGCAGCAGCAGGCCATCGCCGGTTTCGGGATTGCCGTCCACCAGGATGGAGTTCTTCTTCAGACGTGCGAGATCCTCGCCATGGTTCGGCACGCGCTCGTCCACCAGCTCGTAATAGGTCTCCGGGGTCGACTGGAACACCACGCCATTTTCGCGCAGCTTCTCGACAGTCTCGTAGATGTTCGGCGTGGTCAGGGCGATGTGCTGGATGCCTTCGCCATTGTATTCACGCAGATATTCGGAAATCTGGGACTGGTCGTCGGAGCTTTCGTTCAGCGGAATCTTCAGCTTGCCGCACGGGCCGGTCATGGCGCGCGACAGAAGTCCGGTATGCTGGCCCTTGATGTCGAAATAACGGATTTCACGGAAGTTGAAGACGTCTCGTAGAAGCTCGCCCACTTGTTCATATTGCCGTTGATGACGTTGTGGGTCAGGTGGTCGAGCACCTCAAGGCCCACGCCGCCGGTGTCCTCGGCGCCCGGGAGAGCTTCGAACAGATCGTCATAGATCGTGTTCTCGCCATAGGTGTCGACCAGATAGAGGACCGAGCCGCCAATGCCGACGATCGCCGGGATTTCATCAGTCCAGACACCGTCGCCAAACGGCTCGGCGCCGCGCTCGATGGCGTCCGCATAGGCTTTCTTGGCGTCCTGGACGCGGAACGCCATGGCGTTCGCGCTCGGGCCGTGCGCCTTGCGGAAATCCGCCGCCTGGCCGGTCTCTTCCTTGTTCACAAGGAAGGTAATGTCGCCCTGCTTGTAGCGGATGATGTTCTTGGTCTTGTGCTTGGCCACGGCGGTGAAGCCGAGGCTCTCAAACAGCGCTTCGAGCTTTTCCGGTTCCGGGCTCGTATACTCGACGAACTCGAAGCCGTCGGTGCCCAGCGGGTTCTCAAACAGATCGGCCATGGGGCGCTCCCTTAAATCAATCGTGATGCGCCGACAGGCTTGATCAGCCCGGTTTCGGCGCGCATCGTCGTGTGGCGGAAGATAGTATCATTTGCAACTAAATTCACCCCCTATCTCAGCAAACAGCCCCCAAACTGCGGAGAATTGATCCATGAAACTGGTCCTGCACGGTTATTTTCGCTCCGGCACCAGCTATCGCACGCGCCTTGCGCTGAACTGGAAGGGCGTCCCGTATGAGTATGTGGGCGTGAATCTGGTGGAGGGCGAACAGCATTCGGACGCCTACAAGGCCAAGAATCCGCAAGGTCTCGTCCCAGCGCTCGAAGTGGATGGGGAGATCCTGACCCAGTCGGTGGCGATTCTTGAATGGATCGAGGAGACCTTCCCTGACCGCCCGCTGCTGCCCTCTGATCCGATCAAGCGTGCGAAAGTTCGTGCCTTCGCAGCCGCCATCGGCTGTGACATTCATCCGCTGCAGAACCTGCGCATCCTGAAAAAGGCGCGCGAACTGGCTGGTGATGATCCCGAAGCCGGCCCCGCCTGGGCGCGTCACTGGATCAGCCTCGGGTTTGAGGCTCTCGAAAAGCTGGCGGAACAGGGGGATGGCCAGAACGGCTTCCTCTTTGGCGACGGGCCGACGCTGGCGGAAATCTATCTCTTGCCGCAAATGTTCAACGCCCGCCGCTTTGGCGTCGACCTCACGCCCTATCCTCGGCTCGTCGCCGCGGACGAGGCTGCGCGCGCCCTGCCCGAATTCGAGCGCGCCGCGCCCGAGAACCAGCCCGACGCGGTCTAGCTCGATCAGCCGGGCGCCCTCGACGCCCAGCACCCAGACATAGACCCAGGCGTCCCGGTCCGCTCGATGAGCCGGACCTTGCGCCGCTCATAACGGGAGCGGGCCGGATCCTCGGGCCAGTAATCCTCGAACGCGTCCACGCGCGGCATCACCGACGGATCCCGGACCTCGAAGATTTCACCGATCACCTGCCCCTTACCTTCCACAAGGCCGGGATAGGCGCCCAGATCATAGAGCTGCCCGCGCAGCGTGCAGGGACCGAGCGGGGCGAAGGCCTCCTCCAGTCCGAATTGTGCGAAGCCGCTTTCCCCCGCCCTCAACAGGCCATAGACCGCGAAGGCGTCCCCGGTCCGGACGCTGTTCATGCCTCGGATTTCTTCATGAAGGGCTGGAGCTTGCCATAGCTGAGGCTCCGCCACAGCCACTCGAACGGACCAAAGCGGAACACGCTGAGCCAGATCGGCGAGACGATGAGCTGGATGATCCAGATCAGGATGACCAGCCGCGCCTGGTCAACGCGCTCAAGCTGGCCGAACAGGCCCAGGCCAACGCCGCCCACCGTCAGGAAGACCATGGTGATCGTCTGAGTGAGATAGTTGGTGAAGGCCATGCGCCCCGCCGCAGCCAGCGGCAGGCGCGCCAGCTTCAGCCAGGGCGCCTTGCAGGCGAGATTGATCAGCGCCGCATAGCCGAAGGCGACAAGCAGGCTGCCGGCGTAATTGGTGGCGGTGTGAAGCCAGAGCGTGTCCAGGGCGAAGTCATGGGCGATCGCCTGTTGTCCGCCCCAGGCGACGATGGGCAGGCCGACGCCCAGACCGATGGCGGCTGCGATGACGTAATTTCGAACGCTCCACCGGCCGAGCAGAAAGCCGAGCTTGAAGAGCGCCATGCCGACCAGCATCACGCCGACAATCCGGCCGCCGAAGAACCCGAACATCAGGATATTGCCCAGGCCATTCAAGGCGTTGGGAATACGGCTCTGCAGATAGCCGCTCTGATAGGCGTTCACGAGATCGGCCAGCTGCTCATCGGTATAGGCCATGCCCACATCCACCGCTGTCATGTTTTCGGGCAGCAGGACGAAGCTGGCGAAAATCGCCACCATCAGGAGCCCTGACAGCGTAATCCAGAACAGGCCCCAACCGATCAGCTTGGCGGGCGACATGCGCCTGAAGAAGACGATGATGAACCCGGCCAGCGCGTAGGTGACGAGGATATCGCCGAACCACAGCCCGAACATGTGGATGAGACCGATCACAAGCAGCCAGGTCATGCGCGAGAAGTGCAGCTTGCGTGAGGCGTCCGGCTCATCGCCCACCATCAGCATCACCCCGGCGCCGAACAGGGCCGAGAAGATGGTGATGAACTTCATCTCGAAGAAGACGTGCGTGAGAAACCAGACGGTCAGATTGGCGCCGGACACATCCATGTGCGCCGGCGGATAGACATAGGCGTTGGACGCATGGTGAAGGCCTGGACATTGACCATCAGGATCCCCAGCACGGCGAGGCCGCGCAGGACATCAAGGCTTTCAAAGCGGTCCTTAACGGCCACTGGTGCTGTATGCTGGTTCACGACGCCCCCCGTCTTCCTGTTCAGAGCCCTCAAGCTCGACGCATTTTGACCGATGCGCAAGACTGTTATCCGCCCCGAACCGGGCTTGCTTACCAAGAGTTCATGAAAATCCCGACCCTGTGAACTTGTATCCCGGAGGCGCTCGGCGCATAGATTTTTTGCGCATAGATATCCGGTTCTGTCATGACGCTTCTGGTCGACATCGCACACATGATCCTCGCCGCGACCCTGTCCTTTCTCGGACTGGGATATGAGCGCGCGCAGGACGCCCATGCCGTCCAGGTGTCCCCCAAGGAAATCCGACAGGACATGGAAGGCGCCTTGCTCTCGCCGGCGACGTTGTCTGTCACGATCCAGAACGCCCAGAGCCTGTGCAGCCCGAACCTCGTGATCCAGGCCGACGCCGCCTGTTCACAGGAGCGTCCCCTGAACGCCACGGCGCAATTCATTATTCTTAATGATTGCGAAACCATACCGAGCCGACCGGCGCTTCCCACGCTTTGAACGACTCAGCATCTGGCTTTAAACACGAGGTCTGAACAAACAGGCCTGCAGAGCTGCGCGTTTCTGTTAGGATAGCCAATTCACGGCGGTATCCGCATGTGCGAACGCGCCAAACCAGACGAGACGTCATGGCTGCCAACGACTCGAAAGAGACTGAAAAGCTTGAGGAAAGCGTGATCACCGAAGCGTCCGGCGGCATGCTGGACACGGTTAACCGCAAACCCCTCGCTCCCTTGATGGATGCGCCAGCACCCAAGACCGAAGGCGGCGGATGGCTGGCCTTTGGCGGCGCGGCCTTTGGTCTTTTGTGGTTTGGCGGCGCCGCGGCCTATCTGGCCGGCTATACGGACCTGACGGCGCTGAGTCCGGCGCAGCTGGCCGGCCTGTCGGTCTTCGCCGCCGCGCCGGCTCTGTTGTTCGTACTGGCGGGGCTTCTGGGGCGTGAAGTCTCGCGCGCCGGGTCCCGCGCCCGGCGGCTGGACGCCGCCGTCCTGCGCCTGGCGACCCGACCGAGCATGCCGAAGAGGACGCCTCGCGCCTCGCAGACGCCATCACCATGCAGGTCGATCGGGTCAACAAGGCGATGGAAAGCGCCCTGGCGCGTCTTGCGGCCATGGAAGAGGTGATCACCCACCATGCCGAAAGCCTGGAGGACGGCTCCACCCGCGCCCGTGAGCGCGCCGAGCAGCTGACCCGGGAACTGCGCGAGGAACGCCTGCGCCTCAATGACGTCTCCGAGGGGCTCGATGACAAGGCTGCGATGATAGCCGCCGCCATTCAGGACCAGTCCAAGATGGTCGCCGCCGCCGCAGAACTGGCCGACGCCAAGGCGGCTGCGGGCGAACGCCTGATCAAATCGGGCGCCGAACGCCTGAGCGCCGCAGGCCAGGCCGCCGAGGAGGCTGGCGACGCGTGGCGCTGTCGCTGGATGCCCGGGCGACCGAATTGCGCGATTTCTCCGACATGCTGCGCAACCGCACGGACGGTCTGGAAGAGGCCTATCTCAAGCATCGCGACCGCTTGCAGGACGTGACCGAAACCCTGCGCAAGGAGCAGGAGAAGATCGGCGCGGCGCTCGACTTCCACAAGGCCGAGCTGGAAACCATGACGCGCAAGGCGCGCGATGGCGCCGAAATCCTTGAAAGCACCGCCAAGAATTCCGGAGAGGTCTTCCTGGACGCAGTCGACAAGGCGCTCGGCCAGGCCAAGGATCTGGCCAATTCCCTGTCTGAACGCAGCGAGGAGGCCGCCCGCGCCAGGAGCGCGCGCTGGACCGCATGCGCGACGCCGCCCGGGCCGCACGTGAAGCCGCCGAGGAAGCGGGCGAGAGCCTCAAGAAACAGGCTGATGACGCAGAAGCGGCGCTGGAGCGCGTCAGCGAAAGCGGGTTTGAAGTGGCCCGACGCTCGGACGAGGCCTATCAGGCGCGTCTGCGAGAGGCCGAGGATCTGACCGCGCGAGCGGAGAAGGCCGCCGAGGAAGCCGCCGAGGCTGTGCGCAAACAGCTCTCTGAAACCCTGGACGCCGCGCGCCGCGAAGTCGGCGCATCGAGGACGAGCTGTCCGGCCTGCGCAGCAAGCTTGAAGACGCGCCGGATGCGGCCCGCGACGCCGCAAAGGCCATGCAGCGCACACTGGAAGACGGACTGGCGCAGCTCAATGAGACCGCCCAGACCGCATCCGACCAGGCGCGCGATATTGATGCGCTCTTCCAGTCGCGCATTCGCCAGAACTATGAGCTCCTGAGCGACTTCATCCTGCGTATGGGCGCCGTGGCGGGCGGACACAAACCGCTGGATCTCAACATCAATGAGCTGCCCGATCCGCTGAGTGCGCGTCGCAAGGACGAGGATGCGCCCAGAAAGGACGGCATCGACAAGAAACCGACCTCCAAACGTCTCGAGAGCGAGAAGCGCGACGAGGACTGGGAGGCGGCCAAGGTCGAGGAGCGCAAGGCCGAACGCGCTCGCCGCAAGGATGAGACCAAACCGGCGCTTCGTTCGATTGAACCGGATCGCAGTCGCGAGGATGAAGAGAGTGAAGAGGCCGACTTCGTCGATGACGAGGACGATCCCGTGCGCGACAGCATCCGTGACGGCGTCGCCAAGGCGCGCAAGGAAGCCAGCTGGCGCTGGCGCGACCTGCTGGCGAACATGGATTCAGACTCAGGCGACACGCCGCCCGCCAACAAAAATGGCGACAAGCGCAATCGCGGCGGTCGGGACAACTAGAGCCCACTTCAGCACGCACAAGAAGGCCGGCTTCCATCGAAGCGGCCTTCTTCGTTTAAGATCAGGCTCCGGGCGTCAGCAGCCGCTGTCGGCGCACACCACTTCGGCGGACCATTGCGCCAGGGAACGCGCGGTATCATTGGTCGCTTCGCTGAAGGCGGCGATCAGTGCGCTCTGACGGTTGTCGCTGGCCCGCACGCTGACGTCAAACCGCCGCGCCGCCGCAAGCGTCCGCTCTTCGCGATCGATCAGACGCGCCATCACGCGCATCTGGATGACCGGCGCCCGGCTCGGCCCCTGATCATATTCGGCCTCGAACCGGCGCAGTTCGATCTGCAGGCGATAGCGCGCATCCACGCCGTCTTCGGTGCGCGCGGGGATCAGCTCCGGCGTTTTCGCTCTGCAAGACGTCCAGGATGCGGTCCTGCACCATCACCGTCGCCGCGACAGCCAGGCTGCGCCCGCCATATAGGCCAGCTCGCCCTCACGCAGCAGCGCGACCCGGTCCACGGCCAGCCCGCGCGGCGCCGTGATGCGCTCGATCACCAGCGTCTGGGCGTTCGCGGACGGCGCTGTTCCTCATCCACCAGAGCGTTGAGGCGATAGAGCGAAACCGGTTCGCTTTCCGGCAGCAGGGAAATACAACCCGGCGTCGCCACAAGGCTGATCGCCGCGAGCGCGCCCAGCGCGTTTTTGCTCATCGTGCTCATCGCGGCACCTCCACTTCAGCGCCTTCAGGTTCGGCGATAAATCCGGCCGGATCCGCCTCCAGCTCCAGGGCGACACGTTCCAGCGCAGCCACCAGAGAGCGCAGATCCCGCAAGGTCGCGGTCAGCTGGGTCAGGCCGTCTTCGGAAAACTCTTCCACGCCGGGCCGGATCGCTGTGAGTGCGTCATAGGTTTCCTGCGCGGTGCGATCCACTTCCTGGGCCGCCGCTGCGGTATCCAGCGTCGCGGGGGTCAGGTCATTGACCACATAGCGCTCGGTCACCTCGGCGAATTGCTGCATGGCGCTGGCGGCGACGGACACATCATCTCCAGCCTGGCGGATGGAGTGAAGCGCGGCGCGGGCCTCAGACATCAGCAGCTCCCGCTCGGCCAGATTGCCGGTGATCGTCTCGATATGATTGAGCGTGTTCGTCAGGCTTTCGAGATTTTCGTCACTCAGCAGGCGGCTCACCCGAACAAGCTGAGCTGGGCGGATTCCAGAAGGCTTTCGCCCCCTTCCACCAGTTGATCGATCTGGGCCTGGGTGGCGTAGATGCGCGGCGCGCGATCGCCCTGCCGGCTTTCCAGCCGGGCGGCGTCCGGCGAGCCTGCGGAAATCTGGATGTAGGACAGACCGGTCAGCCCCTGGGGTTCAAGCTGGGCTTCGGAGTCCGACTTCACCGGGGTTTCCACATTCACACGGATGCGCGCAATGACCTGGCCCGGATTGTCCGGATTCAGTCCCAGTTCGGTCACCTCGCCGACCTGGATGCCGTTGAAGCGCACTTCGGACGCCGGTCGCAGACCGCGCACGGCGCCATCAAAGACGACATCGTACTCGCGGAACTCCTTGTCGAGCGACGCGCCCGAGAGCCAGAGCGTGAGCATCACCCCCGACACCGTCAGGAAGACGACGAAGAAACCGACAATCGCGTGATGGGCTTTGGTTTCCATGACCTGTCCTAGTCCTCGGCCGCTTGTCTTAACACGGCGCGTCCGCGCGGACCGCCAAAATATTCCTGGATCCAGGGGTGCTCATTGCGGGTCAGCTCCGACAATGGCGCATTTGCAATCACGCGCTTGTCCGCCAGCACCGCCACCCGGTCGCAGATCGCATGCAGGCTATCAAGGTCATGAGTGATCATCACCACGGTCAGCCTGAGCGTGTCCGAGAGCTCCTTGATCAGACTGTCAAACGCGCTCGCGCCGATCGGATCAAGCCCGGCGGTCGGCTCGTCCAGGAACAGGATGTCCGGGTCGAGCGCCAGCGCCCGGGCCAGGCCGGCGCGCTTCTTCATGCCCCCAGACAGCTCGGCCGGGAACTTGCCGCCCGCCTCGCCAGCCAGGCCGACAAGTCCGATCTTCAGGTCGGCGAGCTCCTTCATCAGGCTCGCCGGCATGCGCAAATGCTCCCGCATCGGCGCCATGACGTTCTCCTGCACGGTCAGCGATGAAAACAGCGCGCCCGACTGGAACAGGACGCCCCAGCGTTTTTCCAGCGCCAGCCGGTCCTTGCCGCTGAGCCGGGACATGGCCTGGCCGCGAAAGTAGATCTCGCCGGCGTCAGGTTTCTTCAGACCCAGTATGGTGTTGACGAGCACGGACTTGCCGGTGCCGGATCCGCCGACAATGCCCAGAATCTCGCCCTGACGCACTTCAAGGTCGAGATTGTCGTGAACCACATGGGAGCCGAACTGGCTGCGCAGGCCGCGCACTTCGATCAGGGGAGCATCGGTCATATGTCGAGCTCCAGATACATCATGGCGAACAGGGCATCGATGACAATGACGGCGAAGATCGCCTGCACCACCGAGGTGGTGACGCGTTTGCCCAGGCTTTCGACATCGCCGCCCACCTGCAGGCCATGACGACAGCCCACAATGGCGATGACCAGACCGAAGACCGGCGCCTTGGACATGCCCACGAGGAAATGCTTGAGGTCGATCGTGTCGTTGAGGCGCGTCAGGAAAAATTGGGCGAGATGTCCAGCGTCATCCAGCTCACCAGCATCCCGCCGAACACGCCCGCCACCATGGCCGACAGCGTCAGCAGCGGCGCCATCACCACACAGGCGATCACGCGCGGCAGGACGAGCACTTCATAGGGGTCGAGCCCCATCACCTTCATGGCGTCGATTTCCTGCTGCATCTTCATCGAGCCGATGGCGGCGGTGAAGGCGGAATCTGATCGCCCAGCCAGCAGGATGGCGGTGATGATGACGCCAAACTCGCGCAGCACCGCAATGCCCACCAGATCCACGGTGAACACCGAGCGCCGAAGGTCTCCAGAAGCTCGCGCCCATGAAGCGACCACCGCGCCGATGAAGAAGCTGAGCACGGAGATGATGGGCAGGGCGTCCACGCCCGCCGTCTCCATCAGATGGATCGTGGAAGTCCAGCGCATCTTGGTGGGATTCACCAGCACGCTCAGACCGGTGGTGAAGGTGCGCCCGAAGAAGGCGAAGGACTCAACCGTTTCCTTCAGCCCGTCCTCGACGCCCTGTCCGATCCGCGCCAGCGTGCTGATCACGCCCCGCGGCTGGATCTCGTCCTCGGGACAGTCGGCGAGACGCTGCAGCATTTCGCCCATCATCCGGCGGGCGGTCTGATGCTCGCCGATGAAATGGCGGTCTGCATCGGGTTCACGGCATCGGCTCAGGGTCCGGCCCAGCACATAGGCCCCGGCCGTATCGATGCGGCCCAGCCCGGACAGGTCAATGACCAGATCCTTGGGGTCTGTCTCGCTCTCGATGCGACGCAGGCGACGATCAAATCGTCCCACGGCCTCCATCAGCCAGTCGCCCTTGGGCTCGACGATCAGACGGGCGCCGTCCTGACGCGTGGTCAGCTCCGCCGGCTGACGCTCCTGGGCGATCGCTGCTGTCATGGTCCCCGTCTTCCCCTGCATCCCTGACGATAACCGGGAGTATGGCCCCATTATGTCTGTGTTCGCGACGATTGCACGAGCCAGAGTGCGAAGATCAATCCCAGACCGGAGGGAAAGGCCATGAGGGCGAACCCGCCCACGCCAAACGCCTTGAACGCAAAGCCGGAGGCATAGGCCGCCAACGCCAGCACCAGACCGCCTGAAAACGCCGAGTTGATCGCCTGGGCCATGGAGGCGAACCGTTGCGGACTGTGGTCTGCCGCGTATCGCAGGAACCCCAGATAGGTTGCGCTGAAGCTGAGCGCATGCAGCAGCTGCAGGGGGAAGAGGAGCCAGAGCGGCGGTGAGGCCGCAAGCGCGAGCCAGCGCAGGATCGAGGCCGCGCCTCCGAGCGCCAGCATGAGAGCCGGACTGAGCCGCCCGAGAAGCCGTCCTGAAAAGGTCAGGAACACGATTTCAGCGCCCACCCCGGTCGCCCAGAGCAAGCCCACTGCGCTTGAGGGCACGCCTTCGGCGCGCCAGGCGACTGCGGAAAACCCGTAATAGAAGCCATGGGCGCCCTGGATCAGGGCCGAAGCGGCGAAGGCCAGCGGCAGACCGTTCGAGATCATCGCGTGCAGCACGCCATGGGACTCGTCCGGGGCTGGCAGGCGATGATGGGGCTGGTTGCGCCCGACGGGCAGCATCAACGCTGTGAGCACCGCGAGCGCCGACCCGACCAGCGTCCAGCCCAGGGCCGCCTCGCCGCCCAGCTGTCCGATCAGCCAGCCTGCGCCCACATTGCCCAGGATGAAGGTCGCCGAACCAAACGCGCGGGGCGGCCCGAAAGCGAACTTCTTGCGGGTGGATTGCTGGATCGCGAAGGCGTCGATGATCGGCATGATGCCGGTGAAGGCGCCCCCGGCGATGCCCGCCAGCACGATGATCGCCCAGGGGTTTGTCGCAGGCACGAAAGCGGCGAAGGCGAAGAAGGAGACAAGGGTATAGGTCAGCACCGCCCATTGCTTCTTCGGCGCCCGATCCGCCAGCATCGCGCCGAGCGGCGCTGCGATCATGCGCCCCGCCATGGACGCCGCCGCGGCCGCGCCGATCATTTCCGGACTCAGCCCCCGCGCTTCATACCAGACGGGCATGTACGGCAGGTAGGCGCCGAACCCCAGATAGAAGGCGCCATAGAACAGCGCGAAGCGCACGGGGCGCGGAATCTGGACCGGCAATGCGAACATGGACTTGGCTTACCCTGAGCGCGGACAAGAAGAAAGCATGCAAGACGGTGGAGTGAACACTGTTTGCTCTTGGTTTCCGGCGCGGCTGGCGATAGCTTCGCGCCCTCATGAGAGACGCCGTCCCAGATCCGACCCAGACCCGCTCCGCGCGCCTGCGCGTGCTGGTCTCCAGTTATCGCTCTGCGCCCCATGTGGGCGGTCAGGGCGTATATGTCCGCGCCCTGTCGCGCGCCCTCGCCGATCAGGGTTGCGAGGTGTCGGTGATTTCCGGCCCGCCCTATCCCGATCTTGACCCGGATATCGGACTGATCGAACTGCCGTCTCTGGATTTGTTCAGCGTCGATAACGCCTTCCTGCAATTGCGCTGGAAGACGCTGTTCGACCGGGCGGACCGCACCGAATGGCTGTCACACAATACCGGCGCCTTCGCCGAGATGATCAGCTACGCCATCCGGCTCGAAGCCTGGGTCGCCCAGCATGGCGACCAGTTCGACGTGATCCATGACAACCAGACCCTGGCTCTGGCCATGGCGGGCGTGGACCAGTACCTGCCGGTCATCACCACCTTGCATCACCCCATCGCCATTGACCGCGATTTCGCGGTGGCAGGAGCGGCGAACTGGTGGCGGCGCGCCCTGACCCGGCGCTGGCATTCCTTTGTGGATCATCAGGCGAAAGCCGCCCGGGCCCTGCCGCGCTTCCTGGCGGTGTCGGACGCAGCGCGACAATCCTACGCCCGGCATTGCGGCGTTGATCCTGACAAGGTGCGCGTGGCGTTCAACGGGCTCGACCTGGACAGCTTCAAACCCGATCCGACCGTCGAACGGGATGCGGACCATGTCCTGGCCCTCGCCAGCGCCGATGTGCCCATCAAGGGGCTCGATGTTCTGATCGATGCGATGGCCAGGCTGAAGGCCCGCGGCCGCACGCCCCGACTGACGGTCATTGGCCAGCTGCGCGACGGGCCTACCAAGCGCGCCCTGGTCGAAACCGGTCTTCTGGACAGCGTCGAGTTCGTCTCGGGACTGAGCCTTGATGAAATCGTCGCGCTCTATCGCAAGGCGACCGTGTTCGTCTCCGCCTCCCGCTTTGAGGGGTTCGGCTTTCCGGCGGCGGAGGCGATGGCCTGTGGCGCCCCGGTGATCGTCTCGCGCGGCGGCGCCCTGCCCGAAGTCGCGGGCGAGGCCGGGATCGTCACCGAAGTCGAGGACGCGGACGGACTCGCAGACGCGCTGGAGCGCGTGCTGTCGGATCCCGAGCTGCAACAGCAGATGAGCGCGGCCTGCGCGGCGCGCGCCCATAGCGCCTTTCGCTGGGACGAGCATGCGCGCGCCAGCCTTGATCTTTACTACGACGCGCTCTCCGAGCGCGGACGCCTGCCGGATGTGACGGAGCTTGCCGCCCAATGATGGTGACGCTGGACCTTGATGCGCTGGACCTTCAGGACGGTCAGCGTGTCCTTGACCTGGGCTGTGGCCGGGGCCGCCACAGCCATGCCTTCTACTGGCATGACAAGGCGCTCGACGTGACCATGCTCGATCTCAGCCTTGAGGATCTCAAGAGCGCCGTCGACGGCTTTTTCGAGCTGCCCCCGCCCCCGCAGACCCCGCCGCGCAGCGCGGTCTGGTGCGTCGCGGATGCGGGCCGCCTGCCCTTCGCCGATAACAGCTTTGACGTGGTGATCTGCTCTGAAGTGCTCGAGCATCTGGCGATGTGGAT
>LZQR01000045.1_pt1 | contig 33901 bp, 36 predicted proteins | sample 768601 | NCBI WGS metagenome assembly LZQR01 (sample SAMN05207299, study PRJNA324521) | oil field metagenome | isolation source: sample BH-FW-24 from oil reservoir | place: India: Bombay High | collected 2015-12-04
TTTAACCTGACATCACCCGCCCAACCAAGATTAATTCCGCATCCCAAGCTTGATTTTAAGATATTAATCCATTAGCGCTTCATGCGCGAAGAGGTCCTGACCAAAATCACCCCAACGGATTTAACCTGACATCACCCGCCCAACCAAGATTAATTCCGCATCCCAAGCTTGATTTTAAGATATTAATCCATTAGCGCTTCATGCGCGAAGAGGTCCTGTGAACGCTCTCGAGTTGAATAGCAATGATTGCCAACACCGTGAACTTCTTGAACCTGCTGGCCCTGAGGGCCGGAGAGGAAATCCTCAAAATCTACGCGGAACCTTTCGAGGTCGAGAACAAGGTCGACGGGTCTCCGGTGACCAAGGCCGACGCGGCAGCCGAGGAAATCATTCTCGCGGGCCTTGCGGAAAAATTCCCCGACATTCCGGTGGTGGCCGAAGAAGCGGTCGAAGCCGGCAAGCTGCCTGCGGCAGGTGCGCGGTACTTCCTGGTCGACCCGCTCGACGGAACCAAGGAATTCCTGAAGAAGAACGGCGAGTTCACCGTCAACATCGCCCTGATCGAGGATGGCCGTCCGGTGTTCGGCGTGGTTTCCGCACCAGCCTCGGAGAGATCTATTGGGGCGGGGAATTCCGGGACAACGGCAAAACCGAAACCAGGGCCTTCAAGGGAACCATCGCGAACGGTGGCATCAGCGATGTTGCGCCCATCTCCGTTCGCACGCCTCCGGTGGATGGTATCAGCGTGCTCGCCAGCCGCTCTCATCTTTCGGAGGAAACCTCTGCCCTGATTTCACGGCTGAGTGTTGCCGAGCAGCTTAACGTCGGCTCGTCGCTGAAACTGTGCTGGGTGGCTGCCGGCCGGGCCGATTTCTATCCCCGTCTTGCGCCCACAATGCAATGGGACATTGCCGCCGGTGATGCAGTTGTACGCGCCGCCGGCGGGGCGGTCGTTCTGGCTTCAACCGGCGAGGACTTTGTCTACCGGGTGCCGGAAAACGCCCGCAAGGACGACCTGCGGAACCCGTTTTTCTGGCAGCCGGGTGCAGGAACCTCCTGCGGGATGTCGCGCCCGCTGCCTGACGATTTGCAAAATTGCGCGGGCGGTTGGCCCGTGCCGAACGATTGATACGGCCGGTTCGCCGGCCAAACGGAAAAGCGAACATGAACATGCAATCTCACGGGATCTCGCCCGAGCGCCTCAGCAATCTGAAGCGGCTGGAAGCAGAAAGCATCCACATCATCCGCGAAGTCGCCGCCGAATTCTCCAATCCGGTGATGCTCTATTCCATCGGCAAGGACTCCGGCGTCATGCTGCACCTGGCGATGAAGGCATTCTATCCGTCCAAGCCGCCGTTTCCGCTGCTGCATGTGGATACGACCTGGAAATTCCGGGACATGATCACCTTCCGTGACGAGACCGCCGCGCGTCTCGGCATGGACCTGATCGTCCATACCAACCCTGAAGGGCTTGAAAAGAATATCGGCCCGTTTTCCCACGGCTCCTCGGTTCATACGCACATCATGAAGACAGAGGCGCTCAAACAGGCGCTGAACAAATACGGCTTCGATGCCGCGTTCGGCGGCGCGCGCCGGGACGAGGAAAAGTCGCGCGCCAAGGAACGCGTCTTCTCCTTCCGCAATTCCAATCACGGCTGGGACCCCAAGAACCAGCGGCCGGAACTGTGGAACCTCTACAATGCCCGTGTGGCAAAGGGCGAGAGCATCCGTGCGTTTCCGCTGTCCAACTGGACCGAGCTGGATATCTGGCAGTACATCCTGACGGAAGACATCCCGATGGTGCCGCTCTATTTCGCAGCAAAGCGCCCGGTCGTGAACCGCGACGGCATGCTGATCATGGTCGACGACGACCGCATGAAACTGCAGCCCGGCGAAGAGATCGAGGAAAAGATGGTCCGCTTCCGCACGCTCGGCTGCTACCCGCTGACCGGCGCCATTGAATCGGATGCCGATACGCTGCCCGCCATTGTCCGCGAAATGCTGATTGCCCGTACATCCGAACGCCAGGGCCGCCTCATCGACAAGGATGAAAGTGCGTCGATGGAGAAGAAGAAGCGGGAAGGATATTTCTAAGATGACGATCGAGAACATACAGGAAGCTGCAGAGACAGCCGTCACCGAATATATCCTGGCACAGGAAAGCAAGGACCAGCTCCGCTTCCTGACCTGCGGTTCCGTTGACGATGGCAAGTCGACCCTGATCGGCCGCCTGCTTTACGACACCAAGCTGATCTTCGAAGACCAGTTGGCCGCGCTGGAACGCGATTCCAGAAAGCATGGCACCGTGGAGAGGACATCGATCTGGCGCTGCTGGTCGACGGTCTTGAGGCAGAGCGCGAGCAGGGCATCACCATCGACGTTGCTACCGGTTCTTTGCGACCGAAAAGCGCAAGTTCATCGTTGCCGATACCCCGGGCCACGAACAATACACCCGCAACATGGCCACCGGTGCTTCCACCGCCGACCTTGCCGTGCTGCTGGTTGATGCCCGCAACGGCCTGATGGTCCAGACCCGTCGCCACGCGTTCATCGCGTCGCTGCTGGGCATCCGTCACGTCGTGCTGGCCATCAACAAGATCGACCTTGTCGGCTATTCCCAGGAACGATTTGAGGAAATCCGCAAGGAATTCGAGGTCTTTGCCAACGGTTTCGATTTCGAAACCTTGCAGGCAATTCCGATGTCGGCGCGCTATGGCGACAACGTCACCGGGCGCAGCGACAAGATGGACTGGTATTCCGGACCGACCCTGCTGGAGCACCTGGAGACGGTTCAGGTGGGCGAGCATGTGCTGGAAGCCCCGTTCCGCTTCCCGGTGCAGTGGGTCAACCGGCCCAACCTCGATTTCCGCGGCTATTCCGGTACGGTCGCCAGCGGCCAGGTGTCGGTTGGCGACGAACTGGTGGTTGCCGGTCCCGCTAAGCAGTCCAGGGTGAAGTCGATCATCGGCACAAGCGGCGAAGTCAGCTCCGCCCGGGCCGGCGAGGCAGTCACCATTTCGCTAGAAGATGAAATCGACATCTCCCGCGGCGATCTTCTGACCTCGACCGCACATCGCCCGGATGTTGCCGACCAGTTTGCCGCCCACGTCATCTGGATGTCGGACGAGCCGTTGCTGCCGGGCAGGCCCTATCTCCTGAAGATCGGCACTCGCACGGTGACGGCGACGGTCTCCGAGATCAAGCACAAGATCAACGTCAATACGTTCGAGCATGTGGCCGGCAAGACGCTGGCATTGAATGAAATCGCGTTCTGCAATTTCTCACTGTCCTCCGCGGTGCCTTTCGATCCCTATGAGGCCAACCACACGACCGGTTCCTTCATCCTGATCGACCGGATGAGCAACTCGACGGTTGGTGCGGGCATGGTCTGGTTCGCACTGCGCCGGGCAAGCAACATTCACTGGCAGGCCCTCGACGTCGACAAGAACGCCCGGTCTGAAAAACTCGGTCAGAAGCCGGCAGTCCTTTGGTTCACCGGCCTCTCCGGGTCCGGCAAGTCGACCATCGCGTCGATCGTCGAAAAGAAGCTGCATGTCGACGGGCGTCACACCTATACGCTCGACGGCGACAACGTCCGCCACGGCCTCAACAAGGACCTGGGCTTTACCGATGCCGACCGGGTGGAAAACATCCGCCGTGTCGGCGAGGTGGCCAAGCTCTTTGCGGATGCAGGCATGATCACGCTGGTGTCCTTCATCTCGCCGTTCCGCTCGGAGCGGCAGATGGCGCGCGATCTCCTGGAGGACGGTGAGTTCATCGAGGTCTTTGTCGATACGCCCATCGAGGAATGCCGCAAACGCGACCCGAAGGGCCTTTATGCCAAGGCCGACCGGGGCGAGATCAAGAACTTCACCGGCATCGACAGCCCCTATGAAGCGCCGGAAAATCCGGAACTTCATATTCGCAACGTCGGCCGGGAACCGGAAGAAGTTGCCGAGGAAATCGTTGAGTATCTGCGCAAGCGCGGCTGACTTACACGACAGTTAAGGTGGTAAAACCTTAGTGTCACATCTTAACATAATCTAATCAATGGTAGAAGAACAAATAGGTCCCTTGCGGCGCAATCACAAAACAGACGGAAAGTGAAGCCCAAGTGGCATCCCATGCGTTCATGGCGTTCTTCTAATGAGGGGCAGTCCGCCTTTTGGATGTAGCTTTGGGCGAGGTGATAGCTTTCGCCGTTCATCTCAAGAGTATAGACGTGGTGGGTGACACGTTTTGGTAATCCCACTTCGCCGACTTCGTCGAACGAGCATACATCGACATGCCACAGCGGTACGAACAGTCGGGTGACTACATTTTAAGTTTTGTCCTTGGCGGGGCGATAAAGGAAGCAATCTCATGATTTCCACCACCCATGGTGAACTTCCGGCTTGCCATCTTGAACTATGTTTGCCCCGAACAGGGAAGCCCAAATAGGGTTCACCAATAAATGCACTTGGTATTAGAAAAGAAAATCCCGCGAAAGTCAGTCAATGGACTGAATAACGAAACCGCAGGATTGGCGAGTAAATCAAGGTACTCACCTTGTTGGAGTTGCAATGAGACAAAAAACGTAGTTTACCACTGTCAATTTTTCGTCAATGCGTGACTTGGGTGCAATTCAGACCAATGGACTAAATAAGAGTATTGAAGAATTCAGTATTATAGCGGAGAGTCTATCGAAATGACGATTGACACGATGAACCTAGATATATTCGATGTAAAGATAATTGCTTCAGAAAAATACTCTGATGAGAGAGGCTTTTTTCAGAGACTTATAATAAATTGGCTTTTATTTCAGCGAACATCGACATTGACTTTGTTCAAGACAATCATACGTATTCTGCGGAAAAGGGGACTTTGAGAGGTCTTCATTTCCAAATTCCGCCTTTTGCTCAAGACAAACTGGTGCGTGTGGTCAGAGGGAGCATTTTGGATGTTGCGGTCGATCTCAGGACCGGATCACCTACCTATGGCCAATCCGTTTCAGCTGTCATTTCGGCAGACAAATGGAACCAAATCTTTGTTCCAGTTGGATTTGCGCACGGTCTAGTAACGCTTGAGCCGAATACAGAAGTTCTCTACAAGGTTTCTAATTACTATTCCCCTGAACATGACAAAGGATTGCTCTGGTGTGATCCAGCGCTTGGAATAGATTGGGGGTTGAGAAGTACTATTCCCATCCTTTCAGAAAAGGATAAGAATCAGCCGCGTCTCGACGAACTGCCTGCCTATTTCGATTATATTGAGGAATGACCTAACATGAAAATCTTTGTAACTGGCGGTGCTGGCTTCATTGGATCTGCGCTGGTGCGAAAGCTCGTCTTGCAAGAAGGCGTCGACGTCGTTACGATTGACTCTCTGACATATGCAGGCAACCTACGTTCGCTCGCACCCGTCATGGAAAAGCCAAATCACACCTTCGTGAAGGCCGATATCCGCGACGGTGAAACGCTCGTGGATTTATTCTGCGCGGAAAACCCCGATGCCGTCATGCATCTGGCGGCCGAAAGCCACGTCGACCGATCGATCGACGGTCCGGCAGCCTTTGTCGATACGAATATTGTTGGCACCTATCAATTGCTTGAGGCCGCCAAGACCTATTGGACGGATCTGCCTCTCGAACAGAAACAGTCGTTCCGCTTTCATCATGTCTCGACCGATGAAGTTTACGGCTCCCTTGGGCAAACGGGAACGTTCACTGAAACAACGCCTTATACTCCCAACTCGCCCTATTCGGCGTCAAAAGCCGCGTCCGATCACCTCGTAAGGGCGTGGTTCCATACTTATGGCTTGCCCGTGGTGACGACCAATTGTTCAAACAATTACGGGCCCTATCACTTCCCCGAAAAGCTCATTCCGCTGATGATCCTCAATGGGTTGGAAGGCAAAACTCTTCCTGTGTACGGTACGGGTGAGAATGTCCGCGATTGGTTGTATGTGGAGGATCATGCCGACGCGTTGTGGCAGGTTCTAACACGGGGGCGACCAGGTGAAGTTTACAATATTGGCGGGGAGGCAGAGCGGACGAACCTTGAGGTTGTAAGGGCGATTTGCGACCTTTTGGACGAGTTGGCACCTGCCTCGAAGGAGCGCGGTTCTCTAATAACATTTGTGTCGGATCGGCCCGGTCACGACGCACGTTACGCGATGGATATCAGCAAGATCTCCAGTGAGCTCGGCTGGCGACCGAAAAATACGTTCGAGAGTGGACTGAGACAAACAGTTGAATGGTATCTGAGCAACCAGACATGGTGGGAAGAAATCCGAAGCGGACGTTATGCCGGAGACCGTCTGGGACTTGGTGTGGCGGCTGCGGCGATATAACAGTTGGGATAGAACCATGGATCTGCTGGTTACCGGAGCCAATGGGCAATTAGGTCACGAGGTTGCCCGACTGTCTGAGAGAAGCGGGTTGACTTTTTCGGCGCTCACCCGCGGAAGTCTCGATATTCGTGACCGACAGGCAGTGTTTTCGCTTATCGACCGCCTTAGGCCTAAGGTGATTGTGAATGCCGCAGCCTACACAGCGGTCGACAAAGCGGAAAACGAGGCGAGCTTAGCATTTGCTGTTAATCGTGATGGGCCCAAATATTTGGCCGAAGCCGCTGAGCGGATAGGTGCAGTAATCATTCATGTTTCGACAGATTATGTCTTCGATGGTAGGAAAAGTAGCCCATACCGCGAGACGGATGGGGTAGCACCGTTGGGGGTTTATGGACATTCCAAGGAAGCTGGTGAGCGAGCGGTTCGCGAAGCGACCGAGCGGCACTACATCCTCCGCACCGCATGGGTTTTTGGCGAGCATACCAAGAATTTCGTGAAGACGATGCTGCGCCTCGCGTCGGAGAGGGATGAATTGTTCGTAGTCGATGACCAGAAGGGGTCGCCCACATATGCCACGGATTTAGCAGAAGCTGTCTTGAAGCTGGCTGCTCCCTTTCATTCAGGCCAAACAGAATCTTGCAACTTCGGCACCTTTCATTGTGCCGGAGCGGGAGAAGTTACCTGGTGCGGCTTCGCGCGCACCATATTTTCTCTGAGCTCGTTGCCGATTAAAAAGCCCATTATAACGGCCATTACGACCGAGGAATATCCTACACCCGCAAAGCGCCCAGCCAACTCGGCGCTGGATTGCGCACGCCTCGAAACACTACATGGCTTGCGACTAAGACCCTGGCAGGAAGCGCTGTCAAACATGCTCAGCACACTTGAAAGCAAGTAGTGTTCCTGGCAGAACTCACCAAGTTCAATTGGAGATTTTTATGAAGGGTATTATTCTGGCCGGCGGCAGCGGCACAAGGCTTTATCCAATTACACGCAGTGTTTCAAAACAACTCTTGCCTGTCTATGACAAGCCCATGATCTATTATCCTGTCAGCACTTTGATGCTGGCGGGTATTCGCGACATACTCATCATCACCACACCGCAAGACGCAGCTAGCTTCCGAGCACTCTTAGACGATGGCTCGCAATGGGGCGTAAACATTAGATACGCTGTCCAACCCAGCCCAGACGGCCTTGCGCAAGCGTTCCTTATCGGCGAAGACTTTATTGCGCGGGATTCTTGCGCACTTGTTCTTGGTGACAACATTTTTTACGGTCACGGATTGACCGAAAAGCTTAAGCATGCAACTTGCCGGGATCGGGGGCGACTGTATTCGGCTACGAGGTTGTCGATCCGGAGAGATTTGGTGTCGTGGCCTTCGACGCAGCTGGCGTCGCCACCTCAATTGAGGAGAAGCCTAAAATACCCAAATCGCCTTGGGCTGTCACAGGCTCTACTTTTATGACAACGACGTGGTTTCTATCGCCAAATCGATTAAACCAAGCTCCCGCGGGGAACTCGAGATTACTGATTTGAACAAGGCCTATCTGCAACGCGGCGACCTAAGAGTAGAAAGGCTCGGACGCGGGTTCGCATGGTTTGACACGGGTACCCATGACAGTCTCGTTGAAGCGGCGGCATTTGTGCAAACCATCGAAAAGCGACAGGGACACAGGATTGCGGTTCCCGAAGAGATCGCTTATTGCAACGGGTGGATAAGTAAAGTAGAACTTGAGTGCTTGGGTCAAGATTTGTCCAAGAACGGCTATGGAAAATATCTGCTCAAAATTTGCAGAGATTTTGGGTGATGCGTATCCGAATGACAGCGATCCATCGGGCCGCTTTATGACCTGAGACCCGACTTTCATCCGCTACAGCGCGAAGCCCACCATTTTTGCACTGAGACCCAACCTTGGATCGCCGGAGGTTGGAGTTTTCCGGCTTCTTTCACGGTGACGGGCTGGGGATGCCACCTTGATTATGCAGCGTGATCGGGACGTTGTACCCGATCGCTGAATGAGGCCGATCCTCATTGTAGTGTCTACGCCAATCCTCCATCTTTTCGCGGGCGTCCGCAAGCGTCAGGAACCAATGCGCGTTCAGGCATTCCGCCCCGAACCGGCCGTTATCTTGATCGCACCTCCGATCCGCCACCAGGAACAACTGTTATATAGCGAGGGTTCCCCCGACTTGCCGATCTGGTCGAAGGAGTCCGCATAGCGCAACAGCCACATCATGAACCGTGAACTCATGGGTAACAGCAACTTCACCGGCGGGGTACGAAATGCCTTCCGCACACATCTCTCGGCATTCCGAACGAGGTGACCGTCTGGACGATTGGCTCACAGTCAAAAAGGAGGCTGAAGCCCTGAAGTTGCCGCCCGTTCTGGCGGCGGCATTTTTGCTTGATGCATGGCAGGTGCTGCAGCCGCTGGACGAATGGCCGGAACTTTGCCGCCTGCTGTCAGCGGTCTTCCTGAAAGCAAGGGCGCTGGCGGATCCGTCTTTGGGTACGTTACCGGATAAATCTTTGCCGGCGGCGCAGGCAGAGCCGTGGAATACTCCTGCCAAGTCAATGACGAACTGGACGAAGTACATGGCCAAGGCTAGGCTGAACTCCAACCCGGCGGCTCCCTACACGGTGCAGTCTGCTTCCAAGGCGGAAATAGAGCCAACTTTTCCGCCCGCCGGTGGACTTCTTCTGCACCCTCCTAGGGATCAGAACGATCAAATGGCATTCACGTGCGTTATTTCTTATTTTTCGCATGTGGAGAAAACTTTTTGATGCATTCGTCAACAAACGGCCCAAGTATTTTTAGAGCAGAAGGGTGATTTTTCGAGAATAAGTCCAGGTCCGCCCACTCTATTTCTACAGTTTTTGCTTCTTTATTCTCGGGATTGCAGGAGGGGATATTAATAAAAAAATTGCCGAAATTGCGATAAAATTGGCGCTCTATTTGTGACAATAGTTCGAATTTACTGTCTATTTTAAGGGAGTTGCGATATAAATTAAGGCGATTAAGCTCCAATACGTGTTCTTTGATTCTGCTGGAATTTCGAATGACGTATTCAAAAGCCCAAGTCCCGGAATTTATTCCTCTCCATTTAATCATGAAGTTGAATAGTCTATTAATTTCTTGTTTGTGAAAGCCCATGTGTTCATTTTGAAAAGGTTTTGCAATATCCAAATTACTAATTTGCACACCGATGACTTTTTCTAGAAAATACAAGAAAAAATCTGTTTCTTCATCACGTGCATTATCATATGATACGAATATTGAACGATCCGAACCAAACACATTGACGACGCGACTAGCCATTGCTTCATAGTCACTTGTATTCATAGATTTCGGGTTATCGATGATAGACTTTATTCTTTGAGCGTATTTGCTTGAATCGAACGGTCCAGTCCAGCCATGTTTGATGTCTTCCTGAATCAACGAACGTAAGTAACCGGGTAGACTGCGGAAATATACTACTGCAAAACATGGACGGTTTGGGTGCAGGTCCAATAGTGCCCGGAGCCTGGACTCTTCAAGATAAATAAGATCTTCGGCCGAAATCAGAACGTGTGTTCGCTCCAAAGCAAGGCGTCGATAGTATTCAAGGCTCGAGTTTTCTGCGGGGGAGCGCTGTGACAATTCTCTTGGAATGGAGTGATGGGCGAATGCAATTTCAGGAAAACCGCTCGGGTAGAGTATTCCCTGCTTAAACAACAAATCTAAGTTATTTTTAGCCAAAGACTGGATATAAGTAGTGCCTGTTTTTTTTGTTCCAAGATGAAAAATCGTTGCGTGACGTCCATGCGGGATTCGTTTGAGAATTGCAGTGGCACTAGTACTGTTTCTTGCGCAAGGATCCGAGTTTTGTTCTGATTTCATAGAACTAAAAGCTTTTCTCACTAATAATATCGATGCTTGAGTAAAAACATCCATTATTGACTTCATGGAGTATGAGCTCACCGCGTTGATACGTTTTTCGGACAGAGGTCGCAAGAACAAAAACTCCTAATTGAATTTCTCGATACAAACGCTTTGGTCGATAATGAGCGCACTGGTTAAGCTTCGGCTAGTTTGATAGCCGTCGGAGAAGGCGAGCCGCACCGGATTCGCTGAAGGCCATTTGATTTAAGTTTTGGGACCGAGGCGATTGCTTGGACCGGGGGCGAGATGTATAGGCCGACAACATCATGCAGTTTTTCGGCGAACGCCTTGTCGTTGCTGAGTTTGAAACCGCGCCATCGATGCGGTGCCAGCCCGTGCTCTTACCAAATTTTGAAGACAGAAGTGGCCGCGATACCAACGGTCTTGGCCATGGCGCGGGCGGTCCAGTGCGTCGCCTTCGATCTAGGTCCTGTTGACAAAATCGCGTAACCAGAGACGCACTGTGGCCAGATTTAGGAACGCGGAGAAGGAGGTTTTGGTTTTGTCGTGCCGGGTGGCGATTCTGCGGAACTGTTTGACTTTGTTGAACATTCGCTCGATCGGGTTCCTGTCTTTGTAGGCCCGGAAGTTGCAAGGTATCGGCTCCCTGCGATTCGACTTTGACGGAATTACCAGGCTGATGCCAACGAGCAGCAACCATTGACGCACGGCATCGCCATCGTATCCCTTGTCAGCCAGGAACAGTCTGGGCTTGCGGCAAGGCATATCTAGAAATTCGGGACGGCACTGTAGTCCGAGATCTCGCTGCCTGTCAGGACAAAACCGAGAGGGCGTCCTTGACCGTCTGCTTTGGCGTGGATTTTTGTCGTAAAGCCACCGCGCGACGGCCCAATGGCCTGGTTTTTGCCTCCCCTTTATGGATGGCCCGCCCCTCCCGCCGACGCGGTAGGATGTCGGTGTTCAAGAAAGGAAGGAACGGACCATGAGCATAGTGATCCTCGGTATCGATCTGGGCAAGAACAGCTGTAGCATCGTCGGCCTCGACGCAGATGGATCGGTGATCGTGCGACGGCGGATGCGACGCGACGGGGTGATCGCGTTTGCAGCCAAGCTGTCGCCTTGCACGATGGCAATGGAGACGCGTTGCGGAGCGCATCACATGGGCCGCATGTTAGGGGACTCGGCCACGAGATCCGCTTGATGTCACCGGAATATGTGCGCCCGTACGTCAAGGCGCAGAAGAACGACGACCGTGACGCCGAGGCGATCGCCGAAGCGGCGACCCGGCCAACTATGCGCTTCGTCGAACTCAAGAGTGAGGAGCAACTCGACGTTCAGACGCTGCATCGGGTGCGCGATCGCGCGGCCGGCGAACGCACCTCGTTGACCAACCAGATAAGGAGCCTTCTGCTGGAGCGCGGGCACGTCGGAGCGCTGAACGCCACCGCGCTGGTAGCCGCGGTGAGCAGCGCGGCAACCTTCTCGAAGGGACGCGATCTTGCTGCGTGGTTAGGGCTCGTGCCACTCCAGGTCACCACCGGCGGCATGCCGAAGCTACTCGGGTTCACGAAGCGAGGCAGCGATATCTGCGCAAGATGCTGATCCAGGCGCGCGATCCGCCATGCACTCGTTGGCGAAAACGACACTGCGATTGGATCGTGGCTACGTGCGCTTTTGGCCCGAGCCCATCCCAACGTTGCCGTCGTCGCGCTGGCCGCGAAGTTGGCCCGTGTCGTCTGGGCGCTGCTCCGCCACGGAAAAACTTATCAAGCTGCGTCGATACCGGCATGACGGACATGCTCCGGAGAAAACTTTGCCGGACGGGACGAACTGCGAGTGGTGAAAGGAAGATGGCCAGACAGTCGATCGGCGTCCCGAAAACCTCCGGCACTTATTGGCCCTCGAGGCCGGCCCCTTTATGAGGATCGGAGCGCGCGGATCTCCGTCTTGGCAGCGGCTTTGCACCGACATGCCGGATACGTTTGTGCAGACTGATCACACCATCACCCGCAAACCACTTGCAACCGGGGCGGGCCATACGTTAGCACCAGCCGCCTGAGTGTGGCCGCGGACTGTGGTGCTGTCGATCATATGTTGCCAGTCATCGGTAAGCCCGAGGTTCACCAGCGTTTCCAGCAGGCCATCCCAGACACCTTGCTCCGCCCATCGGCGAAAGCGAACATAGACCGAGTTCCATTTCCCGTAGCGCTCATGCAGGTCGCGCCATGGGCAGCCAACACGCAGCACATGCAAAATGCCATTCAAATACCGCCGGTTATCCTATGCCGGGCGGGACCTTCGGCCGCGCTACGCGGGAAGCAACTCTTCGATCAGTTCCCACTCAGCGTTTGTCATATCGCCTCGATTGTGCGTATCCGTCAATTCTGCCTCCAAAAAGGCGGTTTGAACGTATGGCCCGCCCCGTCTACAAGGGGTAATTTGAAGATTGCTCTGTTCAGTCTGCACAAGCGTATCCGGTCCCGGGTGATGTGGTCCCGGCAATCCGGACAGGTTGCTAAGGTGTATCCCATTGATCTGAAGGGATACGAGAATGGCGAAACGCCGGAATTTTTCGGACGCGTTTAAAGCGAAGGTTGCGCTTGAGGCTTTGCACGGTGACAAGACGATCCAGGAGATCGCAGCCAAGTATCAGGTACACCCGAACCAGGTGAGCACGTGGAAACGTCAGGCTGTCGAAGGCATGGCGGATGTGTTCGCGCGCGGAGGCAAATCCGAGGGGCCGACGGAAGCGGAGGTCAAGAAATTGCACGCCAAGATTGGGAGGCTGACCGTCGAGAACGATTTTTTAGCGCAAGGGCTCAAGAAGTGAGCCCGGCCAAGAAGAAGGCGATGATCCGCCGCGACCATCCGGATCTGAGCATCACTCAGCAATGCAAATTGGTGAAGCTGAGCCGGTCGGCGTTTTACTACATGCCAGTTGGGGTCAGCGCGGCAACGCTGGAGTTGATGAAGGCTATCGACCGAGCCTCCACCAAATATCCGTTCTTCGGAAGCCGGCAGATCGCTGCCTACCTGCGCCGGGACGCTATCGTAGTCGGCCGCCATCGGCTTCGCCGTCTTATGGCGAAGATGGGACTGGAAGCGATCTACAAACGGCCGAGAACCAGCCAGCCTCATCCGCAGCACAAGGTTTATCCCTATCTGCTACGGGGCATGACGATCAATCGGCCGAACCAGGTCTGGTGTTCGGACATCACGTTCATTCCTGTGAAACACGGTTTTCTGTATCTGGTTGCGATTATGGATTGGGCGACACGGAAAGTGCTGAGCTGGCGGCTGTCGAACACGATGCACGCCGACTTCTGCGTTGAAGCCTTGAACGAGGTCATCGCCCGGTTCGGACCGCCGGAGATCATGAACACCGACCAGGGATCACAGTTCACCGGGGCGGCCTGGACCACCACGCTGACCGAAGCTGGCATACGCATCTCGATGGACGGGCGCGGCCGGTGCATGGACAACATATTCATCGAACGGCTCTGGCGATCCTTGAAGCAGGAAGCGGTTTATCTGGAAGACCTGACCGACGGCTACAAGGCACATCGCGTTATCCGGGACTGGATGATTTTCTACAACACCGAACGGCCTTATTCAGCCCTTGAGCACAAATCTCCCAAAGAGGCATATTGGGCTGACAGGAACCTGAAATTGGCGGCATGAAAACCAACCCGGATACACCTTAATTTAGCCGCTGACCTGTCCGGAAAACCAGGACCACTTCAGGTTGGGTTCCACGGACGCTCACGGGAGAAGTCCATGCCGCGCCAGATGAAGACAACCCAATTCGATCTGTTCTCGACACTGAACCAAGCCGAGATGGGGCAGACGCTCCATTGGCAGGCGCGGCCTGCCCAGACGCGTGAACTGATGCTGGACTTTAAAAACGTCCACAGGTATGTATATGCCGAATTTTGCAGGGTGGTTCCAAACGGTCCATACCATGCGTGCCTTTTGAAATTTCTCAATTGTGTGGTGCAATGACTGAAAGCAACTTCTGTCCAGTAGGGGTGTTTGTACACATTCCAAAGACATCAGGAACATCCCTTGCAAATGCTTTGGTAGAATGTGGCGATATTTGTTTTGATTATGGCCCAGATAGTCCCAAGACCTCTGCGGAATCAAAAACGCGGACACTAGAATTATTCCAATTGGTACCCGATCGTATCTACTTTGGTCACTTTGGATACAATTATATAGACAGCGAAGAATTTAAAGTTTGTAGATTCAGCTGGGTCCGAAATCCAATAGACAGGGTTGTGTCCGCTTTTTTGCACGAGCGACGGCACAATAACCAAGATGATAATCTTGAGAATATTTACGTGGAAAAGGCGCTCTTAGATTTCATTGGGCGGCCGCGAAATCAAAACACGATGTCGGCTTTCTTGGGGCCTGACTGGGCCAAGTTCGAATTTATTGGTGTTACTGAACACGCTCAGGTATCAATAGAGCTTTTTAGTAGAAAATTGCTCGAACTCGGATTGACTGATACGCCGATTGAAGGGCGAAGAGATAATATTAACCCTTCAAAACACGGAAAAAACTACGAAATGTCGCCAGAAGTACTTTCCTTTTTGATAAACAACAACCTCAGAGATATGTTGATATACAGGCAGATAGAAAACGATCTTTATAGTCATTAATAGAAAGTAATTGATCTATGTCGTATGAAATTTTTCCAGGCTATTTGCTTGCTGTGAAGCAGTTAGGTGCTACTGCGGTTGAACCCAATGGATTTGTTCAGAATCATCTTGTTATTAAAAGGCTTCTTGTGCCGCTTTTGACAAAGCACCTCAAAATAAATAAGAAATTTGTACTAGAAAACTATCCAGAAATACAAAGATTGTACCGCGATGGAGAAGTGGTAAATATTTCTCTTCATATGAGAAGAAATGCGTATTTCGATGGCTGTATATCAGTGCCGTTTGATTTCGATGAGGAGTTCTATGTGAGCGCAAATCCTGACGTAAGGGCCGCTGTAGAGGGAGGAGTCAGTTCTGCGCGAGAACACTATCTGAAATGGGGCTATTTGGAGGGGCGATTGCCTGCACCATCTGTCAAATATCTTAACATAGGCCACTTGCTATGACCATGGTTTCAATATGCGTTGCAGCCAGCGATCGGACGGAATTACTGTTCGGCCGCTGTCTACGGTCGATCATGAACCAAACGTACCAAGACTACGAGATAGTAATCGTTGGCGATTTCATTGACCCCGTAAATGAAGATTTTGTTAGAACCAAAATTGTGGGCGAATCGAGGATAAAGTTTGAGAACCTACCTTCACGCGGGCCATATCCTGAGCCAGGTAAAAATCGATGGAGAGTAGCCGGTACCAATGCAATTAACCGAGCACTAGAATTGTGTTCCGGCGAATATATTTGTCACTTAGATGATGATGACGAAATAACGCCTGACAAGTTAGAATATTGCCTCAAAGCAGTTAATCAAACAAATGCAGACTTCATTTGGCATCCGTTTTACACGCAATATCCAAATGGGCAGTGGAAATGGCGCGGTAACGGTAGATTTGAAGAAGGACAGATCACTACTGGATCCGTGTTTTATAGCGTAAACTTGCCGAGACTAAGTGGGACATAAATGCCTATAAGCGTAAGTTACCGGGCGATTGGGATAGGTTCAATCGACTTGATTCTATTCATAAACCTCGGAAACATTTCGTGAATCACCCGATGCTCTGGCACTTTAAAGAATCAAATCACGGCGAGTTTGTTAAAAAGCGAATGAGACTTTCTTGGGCGAAAAATAATGCTTATTTCGATACACATGACAACGTTTTGCCAAGGAGATTCCGGTTGGTTGGAAGCGGCAATTCGATCAGTAATAGATCAATCTTATAAGAATTTTGAGTTTATAATTTATGATGACGCAAGTTACGATGGAACTGCGGAGATTCTTTCCAAGTATGAAAATTTGGATACGAGGATACGTACTATCCGTGGATTGCAAAATGTCAATTCAGTTAGCAAAAGCTTAGGTAGATGCTTCTTAGAGATGAGCCCGGAAGCTCGCGCATTCACATGGATGTTTGACGACAATGTCTTGCACCCAAATACCTTAGAAAAGCTGGTCGGCGCGCTACTGGAGAAAAAATCGGATGTAGTGTACGGGCAAACGGAGATAAAAGTTTCGGAGACCGACAGTTGGCTAATAGGAACAAAGGATCCCGAACAGATCAAGAGAAATATCCTCGACAATAGCTCGGATATTCCTAATGCGGGCATTTTGATTCGGCGCGAGATAATTGATCGATCTGGCTGGTACGATCCAAACATAATACTGCGTAGATCATGTGACTGGGATTTGTTTAGGCGAATCTGGTCTGTGACCGAGAAGGTTTCCAAAATAGATCATGTCTGTGCAACCGAGTGGGGTGAACTGTCGAATACAAGCCTGCGGAACTCATTTGACACGAGCTTTGAGTTGATGCGAAAATATGTGGCGTATCGGGACGAGCAACACTTTCGACTGGATGTTTTAAATTCTGTCTTTGGACCAGCAGATATTGTGCCGTTTGGTGATTGGTCTGATGATGAGCTATTGTTCATCTATAAGGGGTTTGTGCGTTATTTTGCGTCTGTAGGTGAAATACAGCAAGCAGCAAGTTGGGCTAGACACATTATCGAGAAGATAGGCAAGGATTTAATTGTTTCAAATTTAGAAAACAAGTTCGCAAATGAACCAGCAATATTGAACGCAGTGTTAGTCGGGTTATTCGCGAGTAAAACAGAGTCCTCGCAACAATATAGTCAGCTTAGAGTTACGAAAGAAAAAAAATCAATAAAAAAGCGCGTCGACAGCTACTTCAGAAATAAAATCAAGAATTCGACAACAGACTTTATGAAAGCTACGTGGCGCGGTTCGCTTAACGCCTTGGCTACTGTAGATAGTATTAACACAGAGGCATGGCGTTTTGTTAGAAGGTTTTTGTGATGCGAGCGTTACTAGGACACGGCCGCCACGCAAGGGTCTGTGAAGATATTCTTGGGGAGCGACTACCATACTATTCGGATGACGAAAGTATCGATTCACAACGATTAGGTTCTTTTTCTGACGCAATTGAAAATAATCAAGACTATAGCCTCCACCTGGCAATTGGACCCTCGAGTAAACGCTCATTGCTTACGCGGCAACTACTGAACCTCAAAAAGAGATTGTTTCTGTGATTCGCGACGACAGCGGTACTAAGAAGCGAAGCTATAGAGGACGGAGCATGCGTGGCGCACAAAGCTTACATAGGAGTTTCTTCAGTAGTACACCCATTGGCAGTAATCAACACTGGGGCAATTGTTGAACACAACTGTGTAATTGGCGCAGGGGCATTTTTGGGACCAGGAGCAATTCTTTGCGGTCATGTAGTCGTGGGAGAGTGTGCAATGATTGGGGCTGGTGCAGTAATAATACCTGGAATATCAATCGAAGCTGACAGTAGGATCCCAGCAGGCTTAACGGTGCGCTAAAGTGGTGAGTGATTTCAAATTTCCATTCCTAATCCCTGATGTACCGGAACCCAGCTGCTGGCTGGAAATTTACAAGGAGGCACATGAGAGTGGGATATTTACCAACTTTGGAAATATCTCGAGAATATTAGAAGACAGGATAGCAAACAAATTTTGTCGGTCAGACTATCGAGTTGTCGCCTGTAGTTCGGCTACCAGTGGCCTTCAGGGGGTTTTGCAAACATTATTTAAACCTGGAATGAGAATTGCTTTGCCAAACTTTACATTTGCGGCCTCAATCCTATCAATTGTAGCGGCGCATTTGGTTCCTGTTTTGATTGATGTTGATCCCGTTAATTTTGAAATTGACCCACAAAGCTTACAAAATGCAATGACTCGATCAAAAATAGATGGCGTTCTCAGTGTTCGTCCGTATGGTTTTGTTCGACCGCAAACTGAGCTGCTTAATTTTTGCGCCAAAGAGAAAATACCTCTCGTTTTTGACTCCGCCGCGGCTTTAGGAGGCAAATTGTTGCCCAAAATAGGCGGAGAGTTGCTTTATACTGAGGTGTTTTCCTTACATGCGACAAAGGCCTTTGGGATTGGAGAGGGTGGAGCGATTGTTTGCCCGTCAAGCGTAGAAGAAGCTATTCGCCGATCTTTGAATTTCGGGTTTCATCCAGATAAGACTTTTGATTACGGCTTGAATGGAAAGATGTCTGAAGTTCACGCGGCAATCGCGCTGGCCCAACTTGAAAGGATCAACGATATTCAAAACAACGAGAGAGGATGGCATCTCATTATCAGCATTTATTTATAAAAAACGAACTATCGAGTCTACTCGTGCCAAATGTGCCAGTTGGTACTGTCTGGTCAATGTATCCGATTGTTCTCCCACCAAAATCAACACTAGATGTATTAGAGTACGCAGAGAGAATAGGCATCCAGCTTCGACGTTATTATTGGCCTTCACTTTCTGAAGCTGTTAATTTTCCTGTAGAAAAACCCGTACCGCTCCGAGTGTCTAATGATATTGCAGATAGAGTCGTTTGTTTGCCAATTTACGGAATTAGGGGTAATGAGCGCTCCGAAGAACTACTTTTAGCAGTAGAGCAGCAATTCATACCCTTCTTAAAGTCGTTAATCTGACGTTCATGCCAGACGAAATTAGCCAAATAGCGCTGAGGTGTGGCCAATCTGCCATTGATTAATGCCTCAACCTTATTTGTATATAAAGAGCTCGAACAAAAAAGCGAAGGATCGACTAGACCATATGCTTAAGCATTTATCGACGATGATATGATTATTTAGCAACACGTCACTACAATAACGGACTAAACTTGCCAACGGAGTCACATAAACTCTCGTCGCAGCTGCGCGTTAGTGCAATAGGAGTTTCCGCTCTTGAGGTTTTCAGTAGAATCTACAATTAATACATGGGTTGGGCACGCGTCACATACAAATCCTACTGGGGACCTATACTTTCTTAACGCCTGTCGACATCTACTACACAGGCCACCATTTGCTCGCGGGCTCGTAAGAAGGGTGGGAGCTAACAGTTATTCGAGCGAGAAGGTAATAATTGTTAGTCGAGGTGACAGTGACGATGTGATTACCGATCTGTTACAAAACAAAAATAAAAAGCTTTTCTACATTATCGACGATGATCTTTGGGCTGCCGAGCAAGACCCATCACTACCTGAGGCTTACAGGCGTAAATTAATCAATTTGCGTGACGGTCAGCATAAGTTGCTTATAGAACGCGCGCATACTATTATTGTCTCGTCGAGAAAGCTTGCAGAAGTTTATAAAACCGCGGGTATAGAGTTGTGGATTTCGATCCCTTTTGGTCCGAGACTCTTGCCGACCACAGACACTTCAAGAGGCTGCGTGCAGGTGCACCGCTTGAAATTGGATATCTTGGGACAACAAGTCATTCCGTTGATCGCGCCTTTGTAATGCAGATATTCGACGAACTCGTCAAGCGACAAGCAAATATCCGGTTAACAATGTTTGGTTCGGCTGATGTGCCCCGAACCTTGTCCGTCATCCCAAACTCCGAGTGTTTAAACCTCTACCTTGGCCTCGTCACCGAAAGCGTGTGAGTAAATTGCGGTTTCACCTTGCTCTTTATCCAATACTGCCCACGGCCTTCAATGAGGCAAGGTCGCTTAACAAACTCATTGAACACGCTGTAACTGGAGCGGTTGGCATATACAGTGACAACTGGCAGTTTTCGAACTTCATTTCTCAGTCAGGAGCCGGTAAGCTGCTTAGTCTTTCACCCGACGACTGGGTCCAGAGTATTTTGACGGATTCGATGAGGACCTTGAGTCTATAGCTGAAAACTGTTCTCGGACAGTGGCAGGAATTGAAAGTAATAAGAAACAATATAATTTTTGGCGGGAAGTTTTAGATGTATAAGCCGCACTGTACACTGGCCTCTTCTCCCTTTACTCGTTGTGAAATAGCTGCAGTGGGAGCGTATGCAGCTTATTTCTTACATAACTTCACTCTTTCTACACAAATGCCAATTACAAAAACAAAAATCGCCGGTCCAGACCCAATCCCTCTGGTTAAATAAGAAATTTTCTCTAGCCTGTGAGTTAACGAACTCCATTAGATGCTAGGTTTTGTGAAAGTAACACCATGTGTGTTGGGCCCTACATCCTCACGAAATTATCGAAAACAGGCACGAGATTTTTCTATTCTGGGAGAACATTGGCAGTAGAAACCGTAGGTGGGGGTACAGTTGTAGTAGCGTCTACTTCCTTTTTTATGGTGATGCTTCGGGATTTGCTGACTACGGATCAGCAGCGATCCAAAGGGATGTGCTAAACTACCAAGGAATTGGTGGCTCAGCTTGGTGCGTAGGTTGTCGTCGCTACTTCTCGAGAAACTCAAGCAAGCGGTTATCGACGGCATGAATGTCAATAACGATTCTTTTGAGCGTTGATCCTCCCCCAATGACCATCACAACACTTGCGTTGGATCTTGCAAAGAGCGTTTTCCGGGTGCATGGGATAGATGGATCGGGCAAGACAGTTCTGGTGAAGAAGCTGGGCACCCGCAAAAACCTCGCGTTGTATGACGCTTCTGATTCACTGGCTTCACGGAGGTGTTGCCATGGATCCAATGAGCCTTTTCAGTTTGTCCGAGCATCTTGAGCGTTTGAGCAAGGATGGCGATCCGCTTGAGGTTCTGGATCAGACGGTCGATTTTGAGTATTTCCGGGACTGGCTGGTTGAGGGACTGGGGTACGGCGACGGTTCCAGAGGTGGCCACTCACCGTTTGATCCGGTGTCGATGTTCAAGGCGCTGATCCTTCAAGCCCAGCACAATCTGAGCGATGCGAAGATGGAGTTCATGATCCGGGACCGTCTGTCGTGGTTGCGGTTTCTGGGCTTTGACCTTGGCGGTACGATGCCGGACGAGAACACGATCCGGCACTTTCGCAACCGCATGACGGAAACGGGTACCTTGAAGCGTGTGATGAAGGCGTTTGACTGGCAACTGAAGAAGAAGGGCTACATCCCCAAGTCTGGCCAGATCGCCGACGCGACGCTTGTTCCCGCGCCCAAACAACGCAACACGGATGATGAGAAAACAGCAATCAAGTCAGGAAAGACGGCCCAGGAGATTTGGCCGGACAACCCCAACAAGGCTGCACAGAAGGACACCAATGCCCGCTGGACGCTGAAGATCGGCGGCAAGATACGCTACCGGCCCGATGGAACGCCGCTGCCACAGATCGCGCTACCTGTGTTTGGGTACAAGAGCCATATCAGCATAGACCGGCGTTACGGCTTTATTATCCGGGGCAGCACGGTGACGTCGGCCTCTGAGGCAGATGGCCGCCAGTTGAAGCGGGTCATCGCCACGGACAATACGGCCTCCGATGTCTGGGCCGATTGCGCCTATCGGCCAAAGAAGAACGAGAAGTGGCTGGTCAAGAACATGCTGGTGAGCCGTATTCACCGGCGCAAGCCAGCCAACAAACCGATGCCAGAGGCAACCGCGCGTGCCAATGCGAAGAAGTCTTCGATCCGCGCTCGGGTAGAGCATGTCTTTGCGCATCAGAAAATGCGCTATGGCTTGTTCATCCGGACCATTGGTCTTGCCCGGGCCGAGGCGAAACTCACCCTTGCCAATCTGGCCTACAACTTCAACCGTCTGATCTTCCATGACCGCGGGAGAGCCACAGCATAGGTGCGTCCAGAAATGGACGCAGAGCGCATATTGGTGGCTCATGTTGCCCCAAACCCAGCAAAACAGTGCCAAACTCGCGATCAGATCGCGAAAAGCGGCTACACCCCGAAGCTGTAACCAAAATTATCCGGTTTTTGCGGGTGTCCAGCTGCGAAAGAGTATATTTCGCGAAAGCAATTTGCAATTCACACTGGCCGAACAAAATTGTTTTTGACAAAATGAGTCTAACACACTTGATTTGTTCAACAAGGGCGCCTGCAGATGATAGTTGTTTACCGTGCAACTGACTAAACATCAAAGACCATTATGAGGTAGGGTCTAAGTATTCACACAGAAACACGCTAACGCGGATTTGCCTTTAAAATCGTCGGATTCAGCGGGAGTAAATTTAGCTGGGAATGAACTACACATAATGATCTAGAGAGATCAATTTTACCAATTATGGAAATCTACCGCGACGCAATTCACTGGATAGGTATCTCGGCCAGATAGGCTTTCTAAGGCCGACATATACTTTGCAACAAAACCCAGTGAAATAGGCAGCTGCAAAGAATATTGACAATACCTTCATCACACTTCAAAACGTGTTCATTAACGAGTTATACTCAGACAACTTCTAGTTAGAATAATCGAAACCGAGCGCGTCTGTCACATCGGTCACGACATTGCATTCTGGCACGTTTTAGCACTTTATTTTCCACGCGGATCTGCTTCGGCAGGCTCCCTGAAGACCTTCGAAACCCATGCCAAACTCCAAGCAATCTTCTTCCGGTTCCCAGGCGTTGAGGGAGAACCCGGTTACCTTGGCCTTCCGCCCGGTCTACGCGGCCTTCTGGGGTGTTGCGGTCGTCAGCTTCGTCATCAACATCCTGATGCTGACCGGACCTGTCTTCATGCTTCAGGTCTACGACCGGGTGCTCGCCAGCGGATCCATTCCGACACTTGTGGCGATCGGTGCGCTGGCCATCGTGCTCTATGTTTTTTATGGCCTGCTTGAGGGTGTGCGCAGCAGGCTTTTGGCCCGGTTGGGGCAGCGGGTCGATGCAAGACTGTCCGGGATCGTCTACCGCATCTCGAATGTCCTTCCTGTTCGCCTGGGGCGCAAGGCCGCCAAACTGCGTCCGGTGCAGGATCTGGATACGGTGAGGCAATTCCTGTCCGGACCTGGGCCCGCGGCCATTTTCGATATTCCATGGCTGCCGCTGTATCTCGGGATCGTGTTTCTGTTTCACCCGGTCCTTGGGTTTGTGGGGCTTGGTGGCGCTTTGGTCATCGTTGTCCTGATCGCCTTGAATGAATTTATGTCCAGGACGCCGGCACAAGAGGCTGCCAGCCATGCAGGGCGTCGCTCCTCCGATGTGGAAATCGGGCAGCGCAATTCCGAGGTCGTTACCGCGATGGGCATGCAGGATGCCCTGACATCCAGGTGGGAGGTGCAGAACGGCGACTATCTGGAAACCCAGCGGCGGGCTGCCGATCGTACAGGTTTATTCGGCACAGCGATCAAAACCATCCGCTTCATTCTCCAGTCAGCCATTCTTGGTGTCGGCGCATGGCTGGCGATCAAGCAGGAAATTACACCTGGCGTCATGATTGCCGCATCCATCATGACCTCAAGAGCACTGTCGCCTATCGAGCAGGCCGTTTCCCAATGGCGCGGGTTTGTTGCCTGCCGCCAATCTCTAAGGCGTTTGCGTGAGGTTTTGTCTGTTGCCGAGACCGAAGCCGACAAGATGGATCTGCCGTTGCCGACAAAGAAGATTTCCGTTGAGCAGGTGTTTTGCGGCCCATTCGGTGAGACCGTGCCCTTTGTCCAAGGTGTATCGCTCGACCTTGAGGCCGGGGAGGGCCTTGGAGTGATCGGACCCTCTGGATCCGGCAAGTCTACTTTTGCGCGGGCTCTGGTGGGCGCTCTCGCGCCACTCAAGGGTGTCATCCGTTACGACGGGGCCGAGCTTGGCCAGTGGCCGAGTGCGAAACGCGGAGAGTTCATTGGCTATCTGCCTCAGGATCTTCAGCTCTTTGATGGCACCATCGCCGACAACATTGCCCGGTTCCGAACAAATGCATCGCCTGACCTCATCATTGAGGCGGCACAGCTGGCTGATGTGCACGATCTGATTGTCGGCCTTCCGGAAGGCTACAACACTGTTATTGGCCGCAGCGGCCGCATGCTGTCTGCCGGGCAGCGGCAACGCATCGCACTGGCGAGGGCACTTTATGGCAATCCCTTCCTTGTCGTTCTGGATGAGCCGAATTCCAACCTGGATGCAGAAGGCGACGGCGCCCTGTCGGGAGCCATCAAGGCCATGCGGGACAAGGGATCCATTGTCGTCGTGATCGCCCATCGTCCAAGCGCAATTGCAACGGTCGACAAGATCCTTTGCCTGAAAGACGGCAAGATGGCCGGGTTCGGACCGAAGGACGAAGTGCTCAAGCAAGTGGTCCAGTCTGTTCCCAACACGCGCACCAGTGTCGGTGCGAGGGGATGACGATGTCTGATCAGATCAAGGCACCAGAACAAACCAGCTCTAGCAACGCCGATGACTTGTTGCGTCACACGGTGCGCAATCACATGCTGTTTGCGCTCCTGTTGACCATCGTCATCATCGGCGGGATCGGTGGCTGGGCAGCCTTTACAGAAATCTCCGGTGCGGTTGTATCCTCCGGCACAATTGTCGTTGAGAGCAACATCAAACAGGTCCAGCACCGGGAAGGTGGTATTGTTCGTGATATCCGCGTGAAAAATGGTGACGTTGTTGAGGCCGGGGATCTTTTGATCAGACTGGACGACACAGTAACCCGCGCCAATCTCGCAGTCGTCACGAAACAGTTGACTGACCTGACTGCCCAGGAACTGCGCCTCGCAGCAGAACGAGACGACCTGCGAGCCATTGAATGGCCTGACCAGCGGATCGCCAGTATAGGCGACGTCGAAAGAGGTCAGCAACTTCTGCTGGAAGCTCGGCAAAATTCCAAGGAAGGCCGGAAGAACCAGCTTGAAGAGCAGATCCGTCAGTTCAACAAGCAGACCGAAGGCCTCGAAGCGCAGGTTGCGGCCAAGACATCAGAAATTGAACTGATCGGGGAAGAACTTGGTGATCTTGGGGGCCTTCTGGACAAGCAGCTGGTGTCAAAGAGCCGCGTAACGGCGTTGCGCCGCGAAAAGGCGCGTCTGGACGGGGAATATGGAGACCTGATTGCGCAGATCGCACGCACCAGGGAAGCGATCAGCGAGCGGCATATCCAGATCCTTCAAATCGAGGAAACCTATCGGGCCGAGGTCTTGGAAAACCTGCAGGAAGTCCGCTCCCGCATCGCGCAGCTCGAGGAACAGAAGATCGCGGCAGAAGACGAGCTGACCCGTGTCGATATTCTGGCCCCACGCAACGGCTATGTTCACCAGCTCGCCGTCCACACGATCGGTGGTGTCATCGCTCCCGGTGAAACCATCATGCAGATTGTGCCGCGTGAAGACCAACTCATCGTGGAAACCCAGGTTCGTCCGGTCGATATCGATCAGATGTCCCCGGGCCAACACGCGAGGGTTCGCTTTCCCAGCTTCGATCAGCGAACAACGCCGGAATTGAATGCGGAGCTGCTGACCATCTCCGCAGATTTGAACCAGGACGAGCGAACGGGCATGAGTTTCTACGTTGCCCGGCTTGTGATCGATGAGAGCGAACTCACCAAACTTGGTGACAAGGCCCTCGTGCCGGGCATGCCTGTCGAGACGTTCCTGCAGACCGGGGACAGGACGGTCCTCAGCTACCTAGTGAAACCAATCCGCGACCAGATAGCTCATGCTTTGCGGGAGAGGTAAGTTATTTCGTTGAATTCGATCTTAACGATGCCAATCAATGGAACGTTGGGAAACCGAATTAGAAGTTGCTCAGACCTGAATATCGATGGTCTGTGCCGATTGCGCTCTTTCCAAAGCTTGTTGAGCGGAGGCAACATTCTGCTGAAGCTGCTCTTGCGACAAACCTCCGGTCAAGCTTTCCAGCCTGGTCAGGGTTTCTTTAAATCCAGATAACCGTTCTTGCTTTTGAGCTTCGCTGGTTGGGACAGCGGCATTGTTAACGGTGATAGTACCATCCGGACGGAGGTCATATCGTAGATCTTCCACGATGTACCCTTTAAGGCCATCCTCTGTGACGATATTGGCCTGGAGCGTCGAAATAAGTCTCCTGGCGTCCTCTGCTTCACCACCCTCAAGAACTCGTGCCGGAACCGGATCGGTCTTCTCCAGGAAGGTGACTTGTTCCCTTAAAAAATCTCTGATTTTGGCTGAGTTTTGGCGGCCTTTAGCTGTTATCAGCCTTAATTCAGCGTCTGCCTTTGCTTGAAAGACAGAATCGTCTCTAGGAGATGGACTCTTGATATCCTTGATATTTCCGGACTGATCAATCGCGCTCTCTACTTGATCTTCCGGAGCTTGCTGATCTGTCGTCAACGCCCTCACTTTTGCCGAAGCGGCCGCATGTTGCTGAGCAAGATTTGCCGGCGATTGTATTGTGACGGAGGAGACCATGTTCGCGTCCATATGATTGGTAGAGGTTGCATGATAATCGACTAACAACCTTTAATGTTCTGTTAAGAAGAGCCGTTATTCATTGTGATTGTGCAACCCATACCTACAACCAAGGATATTGTGACTAATGACTGACATTATTGGAACAGACAACTCCGATTATCTAACCGGCACCCAGGAGAATGACCGCATCGCAGGCTTGGGTGGAGGGGATTCACTTTATGGATATGGTGGGAACGACACGATTCTCGGCGGCACTGGCGAAGATCGAATATATGGCGGCGACGGCGAGGATGTAATTGATGGCGAAGCGGATGACGACACTATCAACGGGGAAGCGGGAAATGACGACCTACGTGGCGGGTCTGGTCAAGACCAAATCTCCGGTGGAGGTGGTGTAGATACAATCAACGGAAATGCCGACGACGACCGTATATGGGGAGATAATGGAGGAGACTATCTTTACGGAGGGGATGGTGATGACACTATTTCCGGTGGCCAGGGCGATGACACAATTTATGGCGACTATGATTATATTGCTGGGCAATCTTACAGTGGAAATGACTTGATTGATGGTGGAACGGGCGATGACGAAATATACGGCGGGAATGGTGACGACATCATCTCCGGCGATGAAGGCGAAGATACTATCTCTGGGGGAGCTGGTAGCGATATAATCCGTGGTGGCGATGACGACGACACCCTCTACGGTGATGCTGGAAACGACTTCATCGACGGTGACGACGGAGATGACTATATCGTTGCCGGCACGGGCAATGATGATGTCGATGGCGGTGACGACGACGATACGATCTACGGCGGCGACGGAGACGATTACCTCAAAGGCGACGCCGGAAACGACGAAATTTACGGTGGTGACGACGATGACGAGATCGATGGCGGCGCCGGAAACGACAACCTGATTGGCGGTGCCGGAAGCGATGAACTCGATGGTGGAAGCGGTATCGATACAGCCTATTTCGACTTCTCAGGATCTGGCGTAACGGTAATTTTGAATGATGGCCTTGCTGAAAGTGGCGGTGAGGCTGAGGGAGACACGCTTACCAATATCGAAAACATCTCAGGCTCCGCATACAGCGACACACTTATTGGCGATGCCAATGCCAACTATCTTCTCGGCCGGGATGGCGACGATATCCTCGGTGGTGACGCCGGCAACGATCAGCTCGACGGCGGCAATGGCAATGACATTCTCTCCGGCGGTAGCGGCGCCGATATAATCTCTGGCGGAAGCGGCATCGATTGGGCCTATTACAATAGCTCCGCGGCTGGTGTCACAGTTAATCTTGGCGATGGTCTTGCAGAAACAGGCGGCGATGCGGCTGGCGATGTATTGACCGGGATTGAGAACCTACGTGGCTCAGAACTGGGTGACACGCTTACGGGAGATAGTGGAGCGAATGTTCTAAACGGAGCTGGTGGGAACGATGCACTTTACGGTGGCGCTGGCAATGATACGTTGCTGAGTGGCACCAGCACCGGCTCCGGGATAGGAGATATCCTTGATGGAGGAGATGGCAACGATGCGCTCTTCGATCAGTCGACGAGCGCCGTCGCAATGTTCGGCGGTGCGGGGGATGATACTTCTATCATGACGGCACGGGCATAACTCTTATCTCGGACAGCTCTGGTAGCAACGATGCTTCGTATTCCAGGGTGCCTCATCATCCGATCTGGGATTTTTGCAAAACGGAGATGACCTGATCTTCTACACCGCTGCTGATGCTGCAGACGGAAATTTGCAAGATTACGCCCAGCTTACTGATTGGTTTGCTTCTGCAGATCACGTTGAGACACTGATCCTGGATGATGGCTACATAGCCATCGCGGATCTCTTTACCGCTTGAGCCAATCTGATTTCATGGCGATAGCCTCTGGCTGACAGGGACGTAAGTGAAGGGGAGCAGTTTGACGGTGTGCCTGGCGAGAGCGCGCAAAGCGCGAAGCGGTCTCGCCAGGCAAACAACTGCAACGACGACCTGTTGGAGACGCTATCAGAAACAATTGCTATCATCGTGACATCCCTTTCGATTTTCGGGATCTGATCTGGCGGGTCCGGATATTTTGCGGGGTCTTTCCGCTGATGATTTGCAGGTATGATTCCTGCAGCTCGAGCGCTTCGCGGGCTTCTGCATCGACACCTGCCTGTTGCTCCAGAAACCGGCGCCAGGACACCCGCTTGCCGGTGTGACCTCCGGTCATGCGGTTCCAGGCGGGATGTCGTTCGAGGCGTGGATCGAGCGGACGGCGGCGGTATTTGGTTTTAGGCTTTGTGCGATCAATGAGCCGGTCCTGTTTGCGATAAGGGCCATATTTGTCTTCAAGGTTCTTTTTCGAAAACAACCGATCAACGGCACTGGCTTTTTCCATGGTGCCGGTGTCGATATCGCGGAACACGAACCCGGCCCCCCGCCGGCGGAGTTCAACGCCGTAGAGTGCAAAGCCCTCGTGCAATTCCTCCCAGGTTTCTGCGACTCGTAGGACCGTAAGAAAGTCAGTCTTGTGTTCTTTCAGGTACCCGGAAAAGGATTGCTCCCAGGAATTCGCTTCCTTGTCCCGGGCTTTCCGGTTTTCCCGATCATTGGGCATACGGTCTTTATCCGGGCTGCGACCCTGAACCACCTCCAGTCCGTGTTTCTTTTCCAGCTCGGCCGCGGTTTTCTGCAGGACCTGGAAATCGCGGAACGGAGTGTGCATCCGGAAGGTTTCCGGGTGCACGAGGTTGAACTGGATATGCATGTGGAAGTTTTCAGTATTGATGTGGGTGCCCACGACACGCTGATGATCTTCCAGGCCCAGGGCCTTGGCAAACTCTTGTTCGATATCCTTCAGAACATCGATGTCTGGCTTTTCACCTTCGGCAAATGACACCACCAGGTGGTAGTTCGGATCTGACTTGCTGCGAGCATTCAAGGCCTGCGTTGCGCGGATCTCCGCGATGGCCGTGTCCAGGTCATCGATGCCGTCGCCGGCCTTGCAGTTGGACAGCCAGAACTGATCGAGCTTTTCGCCTTTCTCCTTTGCCCCGGCGATGTATTTCGCGAGGGCTTTTGCACTGGAACATTTCTTGAGAGATGTTTTTTCGCAATCACGGCTTTAGCTCCGCAACACAAGCCTTGATCTGTTGCTGCGTCTGACGAACTTCGCGCAGAAGCGATTGCATCTGTCGAACCACATGGCCGTCGGCAGTCTCATTCATGCCCTTCAGCAACAGGTTGCCCAAACGCGCCTGGTCAGCGTTGATCTCCAGGAGGCGCAGGACCGCCTGATCCAGCGACTGGTCCGGAAGCTTTCCGGTTTCAAGAACACGTTCTACAACACGTGAAGCAGAGAGCTTCGTGCGTTTCGCGTGAGACATGATGCGTTCGTGGAGATCCGGTTTGACGTAGGCCTTCAACAGGATGCGCCTGGGTTTCTTCACCGGGACATCTCCCGTTCGCGCCCAATGCCCATGTCATTACCCTTGCCCTTATCGGGGCTGCGTGCATGCTCGCGCTGCATCTGCGTAAAGGCACCCCTGAGCGCCGTAAGCAGCCCCTTTTCACCGCGAAGCTGTTTCAGGTCGTTCCAGTCTGTGGCGCCACGATCCTTTTCCGCAGGCGTAAAACTCGGGGCAAGCACCTTGCCGCCAACCGCCTCGGCAGCCCGATGTGCGCATTTCAGGCCCTTGTTGGGCAGGGGCGGAGACCTGAGAGGCAAATGATGATCATCATCTGCCGCAATCAGAATGTTGGCGGTGGGATATTTCTCGCGAACGGCCTTGGCTGTCGCCACCAGGTTGTCACCGTCGAACGCGACAAAGGTTGGCAGGCTTGTTGCCTTATGAACATCTGCACCGGTCGCATAGCCTTCTCCGATGATGACTGTCAGTGCATCGTCTTTCTGACGGTCTTTCTCCAGCTCCTTGTCTGGATCGATGGTGTGATAGAGCCCATCCTTGCGACCGTCTTTCAGGTAGATCTTGTCCTCACCGACAAACTGCAGCGACCAGATGCGACCGGTGTCATCGCGCAGCGGCACGACCATGCGGCCATCGTCGGCCACTTTCACGCCATAGCCGCGAACGTTTTTCCGGGCAAGGTACGGGCAGTTCTCCGGCGTGGCCCAGGATTTCAGGTTGGTCCAGATACCGAAGGCGCGTTTGGCGGTCGTCTCCTGCTCTTTCTGACGCTCATGCTCGCGGTTCTCCCGGTTTTGTGCGGCCTCGGCAACAAGGCGTTGCTTCTCTTTCGAAGTGAGCGCATCTCCTTTGTCAGTCCACTGCAAGGGAACATCATCGCCCTTGAAGTTCTTGAACTGGCCGTTCGGCACACCATCCAGAAAACCGCGATAACTGGCGTTGGTTTCCTTGCCGTCGCCGACGAGCGCAATGCGGTGCCACTTGCCATCCATGTCCGGAAGGCCCTGGAGCTGTGCACCGTTGTCACGCAGGAATGTTCCGAAGGCTGTGCGTGGATCCTCTCTCACGTGATCCGCCTGGTTTTGAGGCAGGAAGGATTTCAGGCCAGCCGGAACCTCTGCGCTTGTAACAAACCAGGCTTTGGCTTTTTTGTCCCAGAGTGCTCCAGCGGCTTTCGCGGTTTCGCGCTGCTCATACGGTACGGAAAGATAGGTCTTTTCAAATGGTTTGGCGTCAGTCATGCCTAAAAACTCAGTAAGCAATGGGGAGAATTTGGTTGAGTTTCACGGAAGACAGCATCATCCGGACGCCGTTTTCTGAAGTAGAGGCTCTGACGGATCTCATTGGCCTCTTTGATGCAAGCGATCAGATTTGCATGGCGCTCCGGATCGGCATCCGGGAAGTGCTGCGACACATAATGATCGGCCACGTCCGTCAAAGATGCTCCGGTAGATACTTCTTGGGGAAAGTTGCGATGACTTTCTCCATCAAGGCTTCTGCTCGTTCGGGATCCTCTGCCAGAAGCCGGGGCAAAACATGGTTCATGGTCAGCTGTCTCATTGGTGGAAAGGAAAAACACAAATTCAGTCCAGGAAAACGCCATCAACCTGCAATTTGACGGTCTGATAGGTCGGTGATCGTGGCCAGACTTCTCGTCCAGCCGCGTCAGTGACCGTGATACTCTTAAGTGGTGTATCGTTGGTTAGCGTACCACCTGTGATTTCAATATCACCAAACTCCTCATGGATCATTAGAAGGATCTCGACGGCTTTGCTGATCTTCATGAGGAAGCCTTTCTGTTGGACGGCGGGAGAGAAGGAATGGAAGTGGGGAGGCGATCGGGATCTTCGCCCGGGCCTGCAGATCTTCGTTCTGGAAATAGAGAACCTGGCGGCCGTAGATGGCAGGACGCCCGGCAACAAAAATCAGCATGTCACCGGCACGGGTGACCTTGCCGCCAACCCCTGTCTGGATGCCCGGCAACGACATGCATTCGTCCGGCGTCAGAAGCGGGCGGGCCACCTCCATCAAGGTTTCGGAATAGTTCGTCCCGATTTTCCCGGTTGTGTGGCTGGCAGAAGTCTTCTTCTGAACCAGCGTGGTTTTACCGGCCATGTCCGACAGAACCCGGGCAGTTTCCATCGTGTTCGGCGCATAGGCGATCCGGACATGGCAGTTGGAGACGATCGACTGTTCGCGGCCGTAAACCTTCTGAAGCTGCGTGAGGTCCTGAACGATGACAAAGGCCTTCAGGCCATAGCCCGCCATGAAGGCAATCGCCTTCTCGAAAATCTCCAGCTTGCCGACTGAAGTAAACTCGTCGAGCATCAACAGCATGCGGAATTGATAATGCTTGACGGACCGGCCGCCCTCGAACGCCATATGAGAGGTAAGACGGGTGAGGAACTGGTTGAGCAGGATCCGCACCAAGGGCCGCAGCCGGGCAATGTCAGAAGGCGGGATGACGATATAGAGGGTTGCCGGCTTGTCGCCGTTCATCAGGTCGGTGATGCGGAAATCGGATTCCGATATGTTGCGGGCCACAATCGGGTCGCTGTAAAGCGCAAGCTGAGACGTCCCGGTGGAGTGAACGCCGGAGCGCTCGTTACTGGATCGCTTGCGCATACGGGCCGCGCCAAGACGCACTTCGTCATTGACGACTTCGCGTCCATGCTCATAGCGCTCCATGTCCTTCAGGAGCCGGTCGAAACTGTCGTCTTCCTGATCGTCACCCTGTTTGCTCTTGTCGAAGACAGCCTTGGCTTCCTTGCCAAGATCCGGCTTTTCCTGATCCTCGTCGTCACCGATCGACATGAACGCGCGCACGTCTGCGAGTGTCGCGGTGCGGTTTTCGGATTTTTTGATCCGGTAAAGGACATGCAGGATCGCGGTGCAGAGCCAGCCGTAGCCTTCCTGCATCCAGAAATCCTTCAGGCCGGTGCCGTCTGGATCGATGATCATGATGGCGATGTTCTGGCAGTCGGCAATCTCGTGATCGGTCTCGATCCGGATTTCTGCGAGTGGATTGTATTTGACAGAGCCCCTGTCTGCCGCCGGGTCAAAGCGAAAAATTCCCTGGCCTTGTGAAGCACGCCAGCCGGCAGTCAGAGCGTAGTTCTCACCCTTGATATCGAGCACCAACGCAGACTCTTCCCACGAAAGCAGAGTGGGAAGGACCAGGCCGACGCCCTTACCTGAGCGGGTAGGGCAAAAGCCAACACATGCTCCGGGCCATCGTGGCGAAGCATCCTGACGCCTCGCCGCATCGGCCAACCGCCAACGACGACGCCGGTTTCCGACAGAAGGCCGCTTTCTTTCACGTCCCGGGTTTCAGCCCATCGGGCCGTGCCGTGGATGTCCTTCTGCTTCCGGCCGCCAAAGATCGTCTCGGATCTGGCTCCGGATGAAACGATCGTGCCAGTTACCATCAGCGCGAGGAAAGCCCCAAAGCCGCCATAGGCCGGACGCAAGATTTCTGAGGGGAGCCCGCCAGTCTCAAGCCAGAAAGCTCGAAGCCACTTCCACCAATCGGGCTGAAAAGGATTGAACCCAAAGAGTAATGCCAGCCGGTCAGCGTCACGCCGACAAGTGCCACACATGCCAGAACGGCAAACAAGCGCATGAGATGCATGAGCCTCTCACGCCGCCTTGGTTCTGACTGGCTCGCAGTCTCGCAGCACATAGCGACCCATCTTCATCTCATAAATATCCGATATAAAACGCCACCCCGTGGGTCGCGCTTGATGTGGATCACCAGATCGACAAGACGGCGCATGAACGTCTCTGCGTCGGGCAGGGTCTGACCGGCCGCGTTTATGTTCTCCTGGAAACGTGCGGGAACCAGCTCGGCGCTTTCAGCATGCACGGTGCACATCCAGCCGCGTGCTCCGGTGTTGAGAACGTTGAGCGCGGCGAAGGCGTTTTGAGTGGAGATTTCGCCGAACAGAATATTGTCCGGAGAGATACGCATCTTGTGATCGTAGAGCTGCTGCCAGGTCCGCAGGCCTGCGCCTTGTGCGGTATCGCGCGCTGCCAGCAAGGACA
>LZQR01000046.1_pt1 | contig 33652 bp, 34 predicted proteins | sample 768601 | NCBI WGS metagenome assembly LZQR01 (sample SAMN05207299, study PRJNA324521) | oil field metagenome | isolation source: sample BH-FW-24 from oil reservoir | place: India: Bombay High | collected 2015-12-04
GATCCGTGTCTGTATGATCAGGTGTTCACTGGCATAGGCGTTCGCCGCCTCCGCGGCTTCATCGTCCGTTCCGACCAGAACGACACGGGAGTTGGCGAGCGCGGCGCGGGCCGTGTCGGCGCGGGGCAGAACTCCCAGCAGGCGTTCGATCTCGGCCTCAACCCGGCTGGCGAACGCCTCCGAGTACGCGACGAGGACAACCTGGGCCAGTACGTCATGCTCAGCCTGACTCAGGAGATCGATCGCCACAAGCTCAGCATCAGCGGCGTCGTCCGCAATCACCATCACTTCGCTCGGGCCCGCAGGCAAATCAGCCGCCGCGCCATCCGGCTTGCGCCAACAGCGCCTTGGCGGCGGCCACATAGGCATTGCCCGGGCCGAATATCTTGTCAGCCTTGGGCAGACCGGCGACGCCCAGGCCAAGCGCAGCAACGCCATGAGCGCCGCCAATCGCATAGACTTCCTCGACCCCCAGCAAGAACGCCGCTGCCAGGACGGTCGGCTCCACGCCGCTCCCCTTGCGCGGGGGAGCGATCACCGCGATCCGAGGCACGCCGGCCAGCTGAGCGGGGACCGCCAGCATGATCAGGGTGGAGACGAGCGGGGCCGTGCCGGCGGGGACATAAAGTCCCGCCACATCCAGAGGCGTGACCCGCGACCCGCGCGTGCGCCGGGCCAGGTCTGCACCTCATAGGCGCGATACCCCTGCTCGGCGTGAAACGTCCGCACGGCGTCCGCAGCGGCCAGAATCGCCTCGCGGTCCGCGTCCGACAGCGCATCCGCCGCCGCCTTCAGCTCCGTCGTCGGAACCTGAAAGCCCGTATCAGGCGCCCAGCCATCCAGACGCTCGGCATACTCGCGAACCGCCTGATCCCCGCGTTCGCGCACGTCATTCAGGATGGACTGCGCCACCGTCACGGCGTCGGAACCCAGAGACGGTCGCTCGAACAGACGCCGACGCGTTTGCGCGTCCGCCTGGCTCCACTCAATTCGGGTCAACATGTCAGGCCATCATCTTTTCAATCGGCATCACGAGAATGGATCGCGCGCCAACAGCCTTCAGCTGTTCGAGCGTCGACCAGAACACGGCTCGGTGCACACAGCATGAACAGCGACGACATCTTCACGACCGACCACCGGAGCGACGGTCGGCGCATCGGTTCCGGGCAGGATGGCGCGCACCTCTTCGAGCCGGTCTCGCGGCGCATTGAGCAGGATATACTTGGTCTGACGCGAGGCGATGACGCCCTTGAAGCGTTCGATCAGACGTTCTGCGGTTTCAGCGATGATCCCGCTTGAGGGCGTCTTGCGGCGTACAAGCACGGCTTCGCTTTCGAGAACGGTTTCGAAGGCGGCGAGACCGTTCGCTTCAAGGGTCGCGCCGGTCGAGACCAGATCGCAAATGGCGTCCGCAACGCCCATGCGCGGGGCGACCTCGACGCTGCCGCCCATTTCCACGATCTCGGCGGTCACGCCGCGATCCTTGAGATAGGCTGCAGTAAGCGCAGGATAGCTCGTGGCGATCGTCTTGCCTTCCAGATCACTCACGCTCTTGATGTCGCCGTCCCGCGGCGAGGCGAGCTTCAGAGTGCAGCGCGCAAACCCCAGCTTCAGCGCGATTTCCAGATCGGCCATGCGGCTGGACTTGTTCTGCGCCTCGTACAGCACGTTCTCGCCCACAATGCCGTAATCGCAAGCGCCCGACGCGACAAAGCTCGGAATGTCATCATCGCGGATCAGCATCAGGTCGATGGGCTCGTTCTCCGAACGGCGCAGCAGATCGTCCCGCCCATAGGCGAGCTTCACCCCTGCCCGCTTGAGCAGATCCAGCCCCCTTCAGCCAGGCGCCCCTTCTTCTGGACCGCCAGCGTCAAACGGTTCTCGGTCATCAGCCTTGCTCCTTCAAACGATCCAGCACCAGCCGGTATCCCTGATGTTCTTCCTGGGTGAGGAAACGGGCGACGCGCGTCACCGTCGTGGTGCTGACGCCGGTATCGGCGCTGATCTCGCGGTAGGATTTCTCTCCCTCCGCCAGAAGCCGCGCCACACGCCAGCGCTCCGCCAGCGCCTGCATTTCGCCCGGCGTCGTCAGATCCCGCAAGAAGCGCCGCATTTCCTCGCCATCGCGCAGGGTCAGCAGCGCTTCACACAGCGCCATGACGTCTTCGGGGCCGCCGACACGGGGCTCAGTCACAGATTCAGCCATCGCTCGCCTCCAGAGTTCGGAGGACGTTATAGCGTGTTAGCGTGATAAAACAATGGTGCGGGTGCAGATTTCGCTACTTGAAGAGTATCTTTTGAAAGTTCTCACCTATTCGCTCTGCACGCTCCAGGAAGAAGGCCGCCGCTTCGGAGGATGGAGCGAGATCCTCAAGCGTTTCGGAAAACAGTGTGAGCCAGATGGCGAAGTGCTCCGGCCTGATCTTGTCGAGATGCTTGTGATGAGCGGGGATGGGCCGCCCGCCATAGGACGCTTCATTCAGGGCGATCGAGCCCCAGAACTGCTTCATCGTGATCAGATGCGGGGCCCAGTCCTCACCGATCGCCGCTTCAAACACCGGCCCGAGCACGTCATGCTGGCGGACGCGCGCATAGAACGCCTCAACCAGATCAGACACAAAAGCCTGATCCACACCCATGCTCCGCGCGCGTCGCGCGATATCCGCCTGTCTTGACGAGGCGGTTCGGATCACGATTTCCGTCATGCTGGTTCCCTTGAGACTTGGGTGAACGCGATGCCGCTTTAATCACGCCAAGGCAAGGCCCACGACGCGACCGAACGCCCCAGCTCAATCAAGAGCCCTTCTTATCAATATAGGTCGCCACGAAATCAATAATGATATTGCAAATTGCCAGTTATACCCCGTAAAAAGCCCTTATTCGGAAAAGTCAGATCCTGATTAACATCGAAAGCAAAGGCACATTATAAATTCCCGATATATGCGCTTTCCTGCATATCAGCTTGACCCCCAGCACCGACTTCCTATCTAATACTCTCGATCCCTATTTCGTTCATTTAGCGCCGCTGACAGCGGCAGGAGGACATGTGGCTTTTTCCAAACCCAATGCACGTCAAAACCGAATCGATCTCAATCACCTTGGCGCCTCCGGCGACATCGCGGTTCTCGCTGTTGACGGATTTGACGCGGGTGACCTGACTGACATCGCCGGCTCCGCGGAACGCGCCGGATACCGGACGATCATGATCAGCCCGAAAAAAGGCCTGATCACTGGCCGCCCCCAGGGCGGTGACGAAATGAATTTCGTGGTCGACGCCCAACCGGGCGAAAAGGCCGCAAGCGCGTTTACTGGTCTGGTGCTGCCTGCGGGCGCGGCCAGCATCGAGCGGCTGCGCAATGATCAGGATGCGCGCCTGTTGATCGCGGATTTCCTGCGCGCCGGCGCTCCCGTGTGTGCACTGGGCGAAGCTGTGGCGCTGGTCGCAGAGATCGCGGAGACCGCTGATCCCAAATCCGACGCGTTCTGGCGCTCAAGGGTGATCTGTTCGCCGCGGATGGCGATGACGCGCGCGCCGATGCGCGCAGCCTGTTCATCAAGGCGATGTCCATGACGGCCGAAGCAGCCTGATCCTGGCGGACAGTTCCGACGACAACGCCCCGGCCGATGGCCGGGGCGTTTTTCGTTTCAGGACGGGGCACTCCGGCTAGGCCTCTTCCCAGTCCTTGGCGATGGTCCGCGACCCGATCAGGAACAGGGCGCCGGCCACAAGATAAAGGGTCGCGCCGATCATGATCGAATAGCGCAGGGCCTCTTCACCGAAGCTCGGCGTCAGAAGAGTCGAAAGCTCACCGAGGGCGTAAACCCCGACGCCGATACCCAGCAGGTTGTTGATCAGCAGGAACACGGCCGAGGCCATGGCGCGCATGTTGGGCGGCACCAGATGCTGGAAGGCCGACAGCGTCGGGCCAAGCCAGGCCAGGCCCAGCCCCGTCGGGATCATGAACAGAAGGACCGCCATCAACGGCGACGGCGCCAGCACGCCCGCAATGTAGAACGGATAGGTGACAAAGAAGGCCACCGCCGGAACGATCGCGTACATGCGCTTGGAGCCCTTGCCCATCAAGTCGCCCAGCACGCCGCCGAGAATTATCCCCAGAGAGCCGCCGACGAACAGGATGGCGCCGAACAGCCAGCCTGACTGGATGATCGCATCCTGAAGACCGAGATCGGAGAAGAAGCTGCGACGGAAGAAGCTGGGCACCCAGAAGAAGACGCCATAGCCCATCATCGAGCTGCAGGACGCGCCCAGGGTTAGGAACCAGAAGCTCGGCTTCTTCGCCAGGACCGACAGCACCTTGAAGATGCCCGGCTTGTCCTGTGTGACCGCAGGCTCACCGGCGACGGCTTCGTTCTCCGCCAGATTGGCGTCCACGGCCGGCCGCTGGGGCGCATCAAGACCACCCCGCTTGGGCTCGCGCACGGTCAGCTTGAAGATCGGCGCAATCACCAGGCCGAGCACGCCCACGATGATGAAGGCCGCCCGCCAGTCGAGATTCTCGCTCACCGCGCCGCCTGCGATCTGGGCTCCGGCGACGACGCCGAAGGCGGACCCGATGGGGATGCCCAGCGAATAGATGGCCAGCGCTCGCGCCCGGCTTTGCGGCGGGGAAATATCCGCGATCAGCGAGTAGGACGGAGCGACACCCCCCGCCTCCCCCACGCCAACGCCGACGCGAGCGAGGAACAGCTGGACGAAATTGGTGGCCAGCCCGCAGATGGCGGTAAAGCCAGACCAGATCGCCAGGGAGATTGTGATGATCCAGGTGCGCTTGGTGCGGTCCGCCAGCCAGGCGATCGGTACGCCCAGCGTCGAATAAAGAAGCGCAAAAGCGATGCCGCCAAGCAATCCGAGCTGTCGGTCCGACAGATCCAGCTCCTGCTGGATCGGAATGGCCAGAATGGAAATGATCTGACGGTCCAGGAAGTTGAACGCGTAGACGATGAACAGCATGGCCAGGACCCAGGCGCCATACCCCTTGCTGGGCGGCGCGAGTGGAGCTCCGGGCTTCGCCTCGGTTTGAGTCGACATATCTCTCCCCTGGTCTTTTGTGTTGTGCTCCGCCTTGGCGGCGCTGACCACATACTGAAGGCGTAAACCTTCAAAAGGCAAAGAAAAAACGCCGCCAACCCGGCAAGGTTGGCGGCGTTTCCTCGTCACACGCGATTAATAGCGGTAGGTCAGGGTCGCGGTGAAGGTCCGCGGCGGGCCATAGAAGGCCACAACCGAGTCGTCGAAGATGGCGCCCGGGAAGTTGTAACCGCCGATGCGATACTCCTCATCGGTCAGGTTGCGGCCATGAAGACCGATTTCCCAATGTTCGTTCGGCGCGCTCCAGACGGCGGACAGGTCCACCAGAGTGTAGCCGTCTTCATCCAGCAGCGGGTTCGGGAATTCGAACTGGCTGTAGCTGTCACGGTAGGAGATCGACGGCGTAACCGCCAGGTCGCCCCCGAAGGCTTCCGCGGTGTAGGTCAGCCCCAGATAGCCGCTCCATTCGGGCGAATTCTGGAACACGACCTGGTCGGAAATGTCCACATAGGCTTGAGCCACGAGGTCATAACGCAGGAATTCATCGAACTCCGCCTGCAGCCAACCCAGAGCAAAGTTGGCGGTCAGGTTTTCGGTCAGGAAGAGCGACCCTTCCAGCTCGGCGCCGTAGATGGTGGACTGGCCCACATTGTCCACGAAGCTGGCGATGCCGGTCGCGGTCGGGACCTGGGTGGTCACCTGCTGATCCTGATAGTCAGACCAGAACAGGGCGGAACTGAAGTTCAGCACGCCGCCGATATTCTCGCCCTTCAGGCCCAGCTCGAAGCTGTCCACGGTTTCCGGCTCATAGCCGTTCACGGTGTCCGGCGTCAGGATGGCGTCGCCGCGCATGTCGAAACCGCCGGACTTGAAGCCCTGGCTGTAGGAGGCGTAGCCGGTCAGTTGATCATTGAGATCATAGGAGACCGACAGGCGCGGGGTGAACTGATCGAAGCTGCGCTCGCTGGTGTAATCGGTGCGCAGCAGGATCGGGGTCGCCGCCGGACCGCCGGTCAGCGGCGTGCGGCCGACGCCCAAATAGTTGGCGCGGAAGACGTCGCCGGTCTTCTTGTCTTCAGTGTAGCGAGCGCCCAGCGAGACGCGCAGACGATCGGTCACGTCATAGCTGAAGTCGCCGAAGATGGCGTAGCTCTCGGTGTCCACGCTGCCGCCGGTCCCGATGGTGATGCCCAGAAGGCCCGCCACGGTGTCGAACGCGCCCTCGGCCGTGCTGTCGAGATAGTAGACGCCGACAACGCCCTGCATCCGCTCGCCTTCATAGGCCAGCTGGAATTCCTGGGTGAACTGGTCGTCGGCGTAATAGGCCGGGATGTCCAGAACCGGGGTCGGCGTGTTGTCAAAATCGATGATGGTGTCGGTATCGCCCTCGCGATAGGCGGTGATCGACTTGAAGGTCAGCGTGTCGCTGAAATTCCATTCCGCCGTCAGGGACAAACCTTCGGTCGAGACCGAGTTCTCGCCCACAAGGCCGGCGCGGGTGTCATAGATGTCGTCCAGCGGCGTGGAGCCCGGCAGAGCCCCCGGTAGGATCCGCGAACCGTGACGCGGATTGGAATCATCCTCGACGCGGTCATACGCAAGGCGGAAGAACAGATCGTCTGTCGGGGTCCATTCCGCGCTGAGGCGGAAAGCCGTGACATCCTTGTTGTAGTGATCCTGACCCGTGGTCAGGTTCTCGCCGTAACCGTCACGGGTGTAGCGCGCATAGGCGCCGCCAACGGCGAAAGTGTCTGACAGCGGCGTGGACGCCGACACCATGTAGTCGAGCTGATTATAGGAACCGCCGGACACGCGCGCCATCAGCGTCGGGTCGCCATCCATGCGGGCCGTGACATACTTGATCGCGCCGCCAATGGTGTTGCGGCCGTAGAGCGTGCCCTGCGGGCCGCGCAGAACCTCGATACGCTCGATGTCGAAGATGTCGAGCACGGCGCCTTGAGGACGCGCCACATAGACGTCGTCGATGTACAGGCCCACGCCCGGCTCAAAGCCCCAGAGCGGATCCTGCTGACCCACGCCGCGGATGAAGCTGATCAGGGTGGAGTTCGAGCCGCGAGCGACCTGCACGGTGGCGTTCGGGGTGATCGCCTGCAAGGTCGTGATGTCCTGGGCCCCGATCTGGTCGAGCTGGTCCGCTGACAGGGCGGACACGGCCACCGGGACGTCCTTCAGGCTTTCCTCGCGACGGCGGGCCGTCACGGTGACGACATCGCGAACCGTGTCCGCGGATGTTCCGGCGTCTTGCGCCACGGCGGACGCGGCGAACGGCAGGGCGGACGCAGAGACGAGCAGTGCGGCCGCACTCAGAATGGTGCGTTTCATAGTCATGGGGTAATCCCTCCCTGTGAACGGAAGCTTCTATGAGCTTTTGCATGAGGTAAATTCAACGTTGAATGAAAAGTCAATAGCGATTAGGACTTCCGTCATAAACAACAAGGCCGCTGAGACCTGATGGACACAGGCTATGGCTGGCCAATTGAAGGCTTTGGGCTCTAAAAGGGAGCCCAAGGGAGGACCGGAAAATGACCGACGCCGGAGGAACGCGCCGGGGCGAGCGTACACGCACCCGCTTGCTCGACGCTGCTGAAAGTCTCTTTGCTGAAAAGGGCTTTCATGGCGTCACAGTACGCGCCATCGCCCGCCAGGCGGATAGCGACCCCGCGCTCGTCGCCTATTATTTCGGCGGCAAGCGCGAGCTGTTTGACGCTGTCCTGCTGCGTCGGGCGGAAGAGCTCAATGAGATTCGCTTGGCCGAACTGGCCGCCTGCGAAGCCAATGCCGGTCCCGAAGGCCCGACGCTGGAAGCGATCATTCACGCCTTCACCCATCCCCTGCTGGATCGCAGCGCCAATGGCGGCCCCGGATGGAAAAGCTATTTCGCTCTGGTCGGGCAGGTCACCAACTCTCCCGAATGGGGCGTTGCGATCATGTCCAAATACTTTGACCCGATCGTAAGGCGCTTTCTTGATGCGGTGCGCCGCGCCCTGCCCGATGCGCCCGAAGAGGAATTGTTCTGGAGTTATCACTTCCTGTCCGGCGCGCTGGTGCTGACCTTTGCAGACACCGGACGGATCGATGCGCTGTCCGGCGGGCTGTGCAAATCCAGTGATCTGGAAGCCGTTACGGAGCGCATGCCAGAATTCCTCGCGGCCGGCTTCAAACGCATGGCGCAACGCCAGTCCAGCAAGACCCAAGCGACAGAGACTGTCCGATGACCCCGTTCTCCGAGCACTTCTACACCGCCCCTGACGGCATACGCACCTATTACCGGCGCTATCCCGCCCAGGGCGACAGCGGCAAGACGCCGGTCCTGTGCCTGCACGGGCTGACTCGCAACAGCCGCGATTTTGAAGATCTCGCCCCGATTGTCGCCGAATCAGGACGCAGCGTGATCGCACTTGATGTGCGAGGGCGTGGCCGGTCTGACTATGACAGCCAGATCGAGAACTATAATCCCGCAAAATACGTCGAGGACGTCATCGGCGTTCTGGACGAGCTGGGCTGGAGTCAGGTCATCTCCATAGGGACCTCGATGGGCGGACTGATGACGATGATTCTCTCCACCCTGCGTCCGAAACTTCTGACCGGCGTCGTCATGAACGATATCGGCCCTGAACTTGATCCTGCCGGTCTCAAACGCATCCAGGGTTATGTGGGCGGCGCGGGCAAATTCGCCAACTGGGATGAAGCGGGTGAGGCCCTGCGCGCGATCAATGGCGTGGCCTTCCCCAGAGAGACCGGCGCGGACTTCTGGATCGCCTTCGCCAAGCGCACCTGCCGGGCGCTGGACACCGGCAAAATCGTTCTCGACTACGACGGCGAACATCTCAAACCGGTCAAGGATGGCGATGTGGCGCCGCCGGACCTCTGGCCCTTCTTTGAAGGCCTCGAAGGCATCCCCCTGCTCCTGGTCAGAGGCGCGATCAGCGACCTGCTGGCGATGGACTGCGTTGAAGAAATGTCACGCCGCCATGGCGATATGGAGCTGGCGCAAGTACCCGATGTGGGGCATGCGCCCTTGCTGACCGAGCCTGAAGCGCTGGAACCGATCAAGGCCTTCCTGAACCGTCTCGACTGAACGCCTTAGAGGATAACGACCATGTTGCTGCGTATTCTGGGCGGGGTGATCCTGCTGGCGGTCCTGGTGATCGCATTCTTCGCCTGGACCCTGCGTCCGCTGGACGCCGGAGCGGTTCAGTCTCAATGGATGACGGAGTCGGACCGGTTCGTCACCATTGCGGGCGAGGACTGGCGCGTGCGCGAAACAGGTCCGGAGAACGCCCCAGCCTCGTTCTCATTCACGGCTTCAGCCACTCGCTGGAAAGCTGGGACGCGATGGCGGCCGAGCTTGATGACCGTTACCGGATCATCCGGTTTGACCTGCCTGGACACGGTCTGACCGGGCCGCGCGATGACAAGGCCTATGCGGTGCCGGATACGGTTGCCCAGGTCAGCGCCCTGCTCGACGACATCGCCCCGGAAAGCTTCGCCCTCGGCGGAAATTCGCTCGGCGGTCTGATCGCTTGGCGCTATGCGGCGGACCACCCGGACCGCGTCACGCATCTGGTTCTCATGGACCCGGGCGGTTACCCAAATCTGGGCGTGGGCGACGAACCTGCGCCCATCCCCGACGCCATGCGCGCCTATCTGACCCTCGCACCGGAAGCGGGCGTCCAATACGCAACCTCGACACTGTACGCGGATCCTTCGAAGGTGACGCCGGAACAGCTTGAACGCATTCGCGCCATGATGCGGGTTGAAGGCAATGGTCAGGCGCTGATCGAGCGGATCGAACAGTTCACCCTGCCAGACCCCAATCCGGATCTCGCCCGCATCTCTGCGCCCACCTTGATCCTCTGGGGGGACAGCGACGCCATGATCCCGGCGACTCACGGCCCGCGCTTTGACGCAGCCATTCCCAGTTCCCGCCTCGTGCTGATGCAGAACACCGGCCATGTGCCGATGGAGGAATGGCCCGTGGAGACGGCGGCCTCGTCGAGGGCTCCTCGCGGAATAACCGACGCCTGAATCCGAAATAAAAAGGGCGCGCAATGACTTGCGCGCCCTTTTTGCATTCAGCGCCTGAATGGATCAGGCTTGCAGCACCATCTGGCCGGTTGACGGTTCGACCCGATAATAGCCCAGACCGGCGGCCTTCCAGGCGCCCATGCCGCCCGCCATATGCGCCGTGACATCCGCACCCGCGGCGGCGCACGCCTGCAGTGCCTTGCCAGAGCGCCCCCCGCTGCGCAATGCAAGACCACCTTGCGGCCCTGTCCTGTCGGCAAGGCGGCCGGATCGAAGGTGGAGAGCGGCAAGAGGAGCGCGCCCGGGATGCGTTCGTTCTCGTACTCACCCGGCTCGCGCACATCCACCAGGATGATTTCACCGGCTTTGAGGGCGGCGTCGACCTGTTCGGGGGACCAGTTTTCCATGTTCATTCTCTCAGAGTGGCGCCGGGCGAGACATGTCCGCCCGCTATCAATTATCAATTCTGACAAGTTTGAGCCTTGGCACAAGCCCCGCGTCTGTTTTTCAAGCGCGCGCCATTCTGCGTCTCCGGGATCGGAAGAAGGATGATACTCTGACGCCCGGTCCAGCAGGGGGAAACGCCGATGGCCTATGTCGAAGGAACAGTGACCGCCGTACCCGACGCCAACAAGGACGCCTATGTCGAGTTCTCCAGACGATCAGGCGAGATTTTCAAGGAATACGGGCTTGAAACCCTTGTGGAGTGCTGGGCGGATGAGGTGCCGGACGGCGAACTGACATCCTTTCCGAAGGCCGTCAAACTGCAGCAAGGCGAAAGCGTCGTCTTTTCCTGGATGATCTGGCCCGACAAGACCACGCGCGATGTGGGCTGGGGCAAGATCATGGAAGACCCGCGCATGCAGGCGCTGGGCGAAATGCCGTTCGACGGCAAGCGCATGATTTTCGGCGCTTTCGTCCCGGTCGTGGAGCTCTAGTCCTCGAACACGATTTCTGGTGCGGGACGATGCGCGCTTTCAAGCGCGTGCAGCATGCCGGCGGCGGCCCGCTGGAACGCCTTGGCGACAGGTCCGTCACCGGAGCCCACCAGTCGGCCCTCATCGCTGGCCTGACGCAATTCGGGATGGAGCGGGATCTCGCCCAGGAAGGGCACGCCCAGAAGCTCGGCCTCTGCGCGGGCGCCGCCCCGGCCGAAGATCTCGGTCCCCTCGCCACAGGACGGGCAGAGGAAAAAGCTCATGTTCTCGACAATGCCCAGGATCGGAATCGCGGTGCGATCAAACAGCGACACCGCCTTGCGCGCATCATCCAGCGCCAGGGTCTGAGGGGTCGAGACGATCACGACGCCCGAGATGGGCGCGCCCTGAGCGATGGCGAGCTGGGCGTCGCCCGTGCCCGGCGCATGTCGATGATCAGCACATCCAGATCACCCCAGTTCACCTCGTTGAGGAACTGACGGATCGCGCCGGTCACCATCGGGCCGCGCCAGACCACCGGGTCACGCTCACCGACCAAGAATCCCATGGAGACGAGTTTCACGCCATGCGCTTCCAGCGGCTCGATCCCGTGATCGGACTTCTGAAGGCCCGAGATGTCATTCAAGCCAAAGATTCGCGGTGCAGACGGGCCATAGACGTCAGCGTCCATCAACCCGACGGACAAGCCCATCTTCACGCACGCCGCCGCCAGATTGGCCGCTGTCGTGGATTTGCCCACCCCGCCCTTGCCGGATGCTACGGCAATGATCGCCTTGGCGGGCGGTTTGCCGCGCGCGCCCGTTCCCGCAGTGTCGGGTTTTGCAGCCTTGGCCTTCGTGTTCAGCGCCGCCTCGATGATGACGCGAGCGCGCTCGATCTCCGGATGGGCGGTCAGGGCCGCCTGGATCGCCGCGCGCAAGGCGCTGTATCCTCGCCATCCGCGCCCGGCTTGAGCACGAGCGTCGCGACGCCGTCGCGCAGATCCGCGCCATCAATGCGACCGGACCGGTTCAGGGGCGCGCCGCTGGCCGGATCGGCCACCGAGGCGAGAGCATCAAGCACGATATCGTTCATGACGCTGAAATAGGCGAGCCCTGTCCTGAACGCAAAGCCATCCGCGCTTATTCCCATCCGTTTGCAGTATAAACTGCAGCTCAGACGCCCGAGCGACTTGATCGGCAGGCGCAAGCGCGGCTACACCGGTTAGTGGAGACGTGGCCGAGTGGTCGAAGGCGCTCCCCTGCTAAGGGAGTATACCTCAAAAGGGTATCGTGGGTTCGAATCCCATCGTCTCCGCCAGACCTTCTGGCCTTTTACGAGCAGCCTCTCGCGCCTTCCCGACATTGCCGTAGAAGAAAACGTCCAGCTACGTGATCTCTGTCTTTGCAACCTGGCCTCAGAACCGGTCAGTGAGTGACACGATCCCGAGGCAGGAAGCTGCAAACTCACTCGTTCAGCAAGGGACGCACATCGTCCGCGATGGCCTCGCCCAGAAGTCGGGCGAATGGCAGCGAAAGGTGATGACGGTCCCAGGTGAAGGGTTGGCCGGCTGCGAAGAGCGGGCACTCCTCTCCCGTACAGAGCGCCTCTTTCTTGCTCACATAGATGATGTCGTAACGCTCAGCCAGAGCCCGGTTCTCGTCCTCATAAAGGAAACGGCTCTGTGTGTGCTCCTCCAACGCCGCCAGTCCATCTGGCGACATCAGCAGTTCGGGCATATTGGCGTTGTAATGGATGTAATTGCCAAACAGAAGGATTGGCGCATCGGTGTTTTCGGTGAGGAACTGAAGATAGGGTTCCAGTTCATCAGGGCCATACCAGGCGGCCAGGTAATTGATGACCACCATATCAACCTGTTCGAGATTGGAGGGATCAAACCGTTCACGGTTGATCGCTTCACAATCGGTCAGATTGGGGTGGGTCGGCAGTACCAGAGCCCGAATATCGTCTGAAGGCGGACAGCCCGCCAGCGTGGACTGCATCAGATGTGCTTCGGGGAAGACGACATCCAGGGCATTCAGCGCATCCGGCGCATGACTATCTCCGACAATGAGGATGTTCTGCGCATCCGGGAGTGGATCGTTACACACATCCCATCCCACGCGGGAGCAGCGAGCGCCCAGTATATCAAAGCGCGCATTCCGACCTGCATCGATCTGTTCCTGCGTGTATTCAAAGGCTGTCTCTTCCCAGACCCGCACACGCCCGTCGAGCTTGAAGATGCTGGCGCTCGCTATCAGCAAAAGCACGACGAAGACCCCGCACAGGGCGGCGAACCTCTTCAGCGGCGTCTTCTGGGGGTTCCTGAATGGAGTCTCCACCCAGCGATAGGACATGACCGCCAGCAGCACGGAGAGCATGAGCAGAGCTAGGGTCAGAGCCAGGCTGAGGGCGCCAAACTGGACACGCGCCAGGGCGAACAGCGGATAATGCCACAGATAGAGCGAGTACGAGATCAGGCCGCCCCAAACCATAAGCTTGCTGCTGAGAAAATCCGTCACAAGCTCGCCAGGTCTTGCAAAGCGCAAGATCAGCACAGTGCCTACCACCGGGATGAGCGTGTAATAGGACGGGTGCGGCACGCCGTGATGGAAGAGCACCATGGGCCCGATGATCAATCCCAATCCGAGCATGGGCATGGTGGACGTCAAGGCGGGATGCGATTTGCGCCCATAATCGATATCCAGCTTCGCCAGCAAGGCGCCGGCCATCAGCTCCCAGGCGCGCATCGGAATGAGATAAAAATTGGCCTCGGGGAAATGCTCCGCGCTGATCTGCGCCCACTGCAGGGAGGCCAGGAAAATCATGACCAGGATTGGCAGCAGGTAGTCCTTCCGGAACTTCACAACCAGCATCACGACAATCGGGAAGAAGATGTAGAATTGCTCTTCAACCGAAAGGGTCCAGGTATGAAGGAGCGGCTTCAGCCTCGAGGGTTCAGCTGTGTAGGCGTCCTGCAACCAGAACCAGATGTTTGACGTGAAGAACAGGCTCGAAACGACCGATCCCGCATATTCCATCAGGCGCTCGGCCCCAGGATCAAGACTGCGCCCGCCGTCGTGACGATCAGCACAACGATCAGCGCTGGCAACAAACGCCGGGCTCGTCGCTCATAGAAGCGCGCGTAGCTGAATCCCTCTCCGTTTATTTCCTTGAGAATGATGGAGGTGATCAAGTAGCCAGAGATCACGAAGAAGATGTCCACGCCCAGAAAACCGCCTCGCAAGAGCTGGTGTCCGGAGATGAAGATCTCGGCATGGTAGATCAGGACCGAAAGGACCGCGATCGTGCGCAGCCCGTCAATCTCCGGGCGGTATTTCAACATGGAATCAGTCTCCAAGGCGTAATGCGACTATCCAAGCGGAGCATTCAAAAGCAGGCATGCTAGCGCCTTGAATCGATACTGGATCGGTCGCTTCTAGCGGATCATCATCACACACTTCAACCGCCTGAAGTCTGGGCGATTAAGAGCGCGATCCGGAGGGGTCAGCGGCGCCCTAAAAAAGAGCCGGGCCATTTGCGGCCCGGCTCCATCCGTTGAGTCCGGAAGAACGCTCTAGCGCAGCGACGCCGACACGCCTTCGATGACATCCTGCAGCGCGGACAGGCGACGCACAGACGCTTCCCCCTGCACAGACACGCCCGAAAGGTCGCGACGCAGCTGACGCAACTCGCGCGAGAGAGCGGCGTTGTCCTCGCCGGCATCCACCGCATCTGCGGCCTGACCAAGCGCGGCGTAAAGCGCTTCAGCCTGCTCCGCCGGCAGGGCCTCATCGCGCATCAGCTGATCCAGATACGCCAGACCGACCACAGGGTGCTCGGGCCAGCTCACCGGATATTGCTGCTGCGGATTGAAGGTCTGCCCCTGATCGGCCAGACGCGCCGCCGCGATTTCGTTCTCGCTCAGATAATCGCTGGGCATGAGCTCGAACACATCGAGCCCGCGCACGATCTCGGTGCCGTAGATCCGGCCGTCATACCAGTAGGTGGACCAGTACCCGCCCAGCACCATCACGTCGGGATCGATCGGACCGCGATCGAAATAGGCGATCTCGTAGGCGTTGGCGGGATCGGTGAAGTCCAGAATCGACAGTCCGCCCTGGTACCAGGCCTGAACGAAGACATCGCGGCCCGGCACCGGAATGATCGAGCCGTTATGGGCGACGCAGTTCTCTTCCTCGGACTGGGCGGAAGGCAGCTTGTAATAGCCCCCGAATTCCAGCTGGCCGTCATTGATCGTGTAGATCGCGTCTGCGCCCCAGTCGGCGGGATCCTGAGCCCGGCAGCGCGGACGGCCGCCGCCGCCCCATTCATCCGTGAACAGCACTTTCGTGCCGTCATTGCTGAACGTGGCGGAGTGCCAGTAGGCGAAGCCTGATCGATCACGGCGTCAATGCGGCGCGGCGCGCGCGGATCGCTGATGTCGAGAATGATGCCATTGCCCGAGCATGCGCCTGCGGCGAGGTTCAGGGACGGGAAAACCGTGATGTCATGGCACTGGTCCGTGCGGCTGGTCCGCTGGGTGCCTTCGCCATGATCGCCGCCGCTCCACAGTCCGGCGATACGGCCCGTTTCATCATCGGCGAACACGCGCGGGCTGTCGACGATGCGCGACTGGGACGGATCGGCGAGCGGGATCTCGATGACATCAATGCTGAACAGCGCCGTGTCCTCATCTCCAGGCAGCCCTTCAACGCAACCCGCCAGCTCCTCTTCGGAGCGGATGGAGCTCGTGCCGGAATTGTAGACGACGATCCGCTCTTCATTGCTGGAGACGACCGAATGCGTGTGAGAGCCGCGGCAGGTCTGCACCTGGCCCACCTGGCGCGGGGCCAGAGGATTGCTGATGTCAAAGATCCGAAGGCCGCGGAAACGCTCCTCGCTCACTTCCTCGCTCACGCCCTGACGGCCGCAATCCACGCGGGCGCGCGTATCCTGCACGGACATCAGCAGGAGATCGCCCACAATGGAGACATCCCCTGCCCCCCGGACACACGACCGAGCTGATCAGCTCCGGCGACTCATCCCCGAGCCGGTAGAGGTTGAAGCCATGGTAATTGCCCACGGCGAGCAGATCGCCGGCAAACGCCATGTCCGTATTGGAAAAGCTCAGGAAGGGCGCACGTTGGCCGAACCGGCGCTCCACCTCTTCATCGGTGTCTTCCGGCTGGATTTCAGGCGGCAGTCCGGCCGGGTTCTCAGAATCAAAGAACCCTGTCGGCTTGGGCAGGCTGGCCAGAAGTTCGAGATTGGAAATGGCCTGCCCGGCATCCCGGAAGCCTGCTGCGAGTCCGTTCCGGGGATCCTCGGACAAGGAGGACAGGACCGTGTTCATCCGGCGGATTTCAGCAGCCTGCTCGCTGCGGACATCATTGACGAAATCATAGAGCACCGGGTCGTAGGCCGAACCACGCTGACGCAGGAGCGCATCGACCATGTCCACCGCGCCCTCATGATGGGCGATCATCAGTTCAAGGAACAGCGCGTCGAAGTCGCCGCCATTGGAGGCCGCCAGTTCCGCCATCTGCTCGGGCGTCGCCATGCCCTGCATGGTCGCATGCGCGCCATGATGGCCCTCATGCCCGCCTTCATGATCCATGGAATGGTCGGCGCTGGCCGGGTCCGGCGCATGCTGGCCCCGCTCGTTCAACCAGTTCTGCATGAAGGCGATCTCGTCAGCCTGGCTGGCGTTGATGCGCCCGGCGACCGCGACGATCTCCTCTGTGCTGGTCCGGTCTGACACCAGCTCCGCCATCTCCACGGCCTGGTAGTGGTGCACAATCATGTCCTGCATGAAGCGGACATCGTCGACCGAGAAGCGGTTGGCTGCGATCTCGACCGCCTCTTCCGCGCTGATCGCACGCACATCCTCTCCCGGCGCACCCGGTTGAACGATCGGTGCGTTTTGCGCGGCTGCCGTCGCATTCACGGCCAGACCGGTCGCCAGCGCCAGCAGGGCGGAGTGCATCAGCAGTCTTGAGTTAATGGACATGGTTCTCTCCCCGTTTTGTTATCGCGTAGAGTACGTTGCGCACCGCAGAGAGCAAGTGAAGCCGACGTCATCTGACGCTTTCACGCCGCTGGCCGGATGAAACGGTTCAGCTTGCTGCCCGAAACTGACGCGCTAGCTTTGATGGTCGACATCACGGGGAGAGAATGGATGAAACGGTCGGATCCTCAGATCGCACCAGGCGCGTTCAAGCTCTACGACGCTTACGCCCATGGCGATCTATCGCGACGTGACTTCCTGGAGGGGTTGAGGACTTACGCCATAGGCGGGCTGACCGTCAGCGCGCTGGCGGGCGCGCTCCTGCCCGATTACGCCAACGCCCAACAGACTGAAACGGGCGATCCGCGCCTGATCGAGGCGGACTTGCTCTACGCCTCGCCGGAGGGCGCGGGCGAGATGAGCGGCTATCTGGTCCGCCCGGCGGGCGAAACAGCTCCTCGCGGCGGCGTCCTGGTCATTCATGAAAATCGCGGCCTGAATCCGCATATCCGCGATGTCGTCCGACGCGCGGCGCTGGCGGGATATGTCGCTTTCGCACCCGACGCCTTGCATCCGCTGGGCGGTTATCCCGGCACGGATGATGAGGGCCGCACCCTTCAGCGCCAGCGCGACAGGGGTGAAATGCTGGAGGACTTCATCGCCGCAGCGCAGGTCCTGCGGGACCATCCCGCCTGTACAGGTCGCGTGGCCGCCGTGGGCTTCTGTTATGGCGGCGCAGTCGCGAATGAACTTGCGGTGCGCCTCGACTGGCTGGCCGGGGCAGTGCCCTATTACGGCGGCTGGCCCGATCCGGCGGATGCGCAAGCGGTTCGCGCGCCGCTCCAGATCCATCTCGCGGAACTGGATGATCGGGTCAATGCCGGGTGGCCTGACTGGCGTGATGCGCTCGATGAGGCCGGCGCGCCCTATGAGCTCTTCATGTATGAAGGCGCCCAGCACGGCTTCCACAATGACACCACGGCGCGCTTCGACCCGGAACAGGCCGCCCTCGCCTGGTCGCGCACCCTCGCCTTCTTCGACCGGGTCCTCTCGGTCTAGGGCGCGTCGGTGAGCGACAGGATCCTGTCGGCGAGGTCATCCAGCGCCCCGGCGTCCAGCCGCTCTGTCTGCAGACTTGCGACGCTCTGTTTCATGCGCTTGAGGCGGGAGCGGTCATAGGCGGGGTCGTAATGAGCCTGCATGAGATCCATGGCCAGGGTTTCAGGACGCCCCTCTTGCGCCAGCTCGCGCCAGTGCGCGATACGGTCGCGCGGATGAAACGGGCTGATCAGGTCCAGCGCCTCGGAAGCGCGCTCAGGATCCTCAACGATATCAGCGTAAGTCTTCGCCAGAAAACGAGCCCGTTCCTCCAGAGGCGCGACAATCTCGAGGCGCGGCGATCGTTTCATGCGCGTCCAGAGGGTCGCGGGAAGCCGGATTGCTCCGATACGGGCGGATTCCGCTTCGACATAGACCGGACGCGCTGGATCCAGGCGTTCGACCTCCCGCCAGAGGTCCGTCTCGAAAGCCTTTCTGACTGGGTTGTGGAGCATCCCGGAAGCCCCCAAAAGCCGAGCCGCGATGCCGGGCCAGCCCTTCGAGGTCGAGTATCTGCGCCCCCTTCTCGCGCAACACCTGAAGCAGCGCTGTCTTCGCGCTCCCTGTCTGACCGTCGATAAGCATCAGGTCGAGCGCGGGACAAGCTGCATCAAGGCCGGCGATGACTGCGCGTCGCCAGGTCTGGTATCCGCCTTCCAGCACGGCGACTGGCCAGCCCACAGCCGCCAGGATCGTCGCCATGGAGTTCGAGCGCATTCCCCCGCGCCAGCAATAGACCAGTGGTCGAAAGCGTTTGGGTTTGTCTGCAAGGGCGGTCTGCAAGTGATGAGCCGCATTCCGCGCCACCAGCGCCGCGCCGGCGCGACGCGCCTCGAACGCCGAGACCTGCACATAGGTCGTGCCGATCTCGGCCCGTTCACGATCGTCCAGCACGGGAAGGTTGACAGCGCCCGGCAGGTGATCCAGCGCGAATTCGGACGGGGAGCGCACATCAATGATCATGTCATGGCGCTGAAGCCGCGCTGCACTGACATCGGCCAGGGTCTCGTAACGTATCATGCGCGCCTTATAGTGCCGTTTAAGCCAGAATCGAACCTAGACGGATGCGACCCATGTCTGACGCCTCTTCCGCTCCTGCGCCATCCCTGACCAGTCTCGCGCGCGGCGGCGGCTGCGGTTGCAAGCTCGACCCGGCCTTTCTCGACCGCATCCTGGCGGACAGCCCGCCGCTGCCGCTCAATCCCGCCTTGCTTGTGGACGCCGCCACGCGGGATGATGCGGCGGTCTACCGGGTCAATGACGAAACCGCGCTCGTCGCCACGACGGACTTCTTTGCGCCGGTTGTGGATGACCCTTTCGACTTCGGTCGCATCGCCGCGACCAACGCCCTGTCCGACATCTACGCGATGGGCGCCAAGCCCATTTTCTGCCTGGCGGTGCTGGGCATGCCGATCAACGTGCTGTCGCCCGAAACCATCCGTCTGATTCTGGACGGCGGTCGCACCGTGGCCGAAAGCGTCGGCGCGCCGGTGGCGGGCGGACACTCCATTGACGCCGCAGAGCCCTTTTATGGCCTTGTGGCATTGGGTCTGGCCCATCCCGACCGGATTCTCACCAATGCCGGCGCTCAACCCGGCGACGTCCTGATCCTGGGCAAGTCCCTTGGAATCGGCGTGTTCAGCGCCGCCCAGAAGCGCGGCCTGCTGGATGCGTCTGATTACGAGGCGATGATCGCCTCCACGACGCGGCTCAACACGCCCGGCGCGGATCTCGCCGAGCTCGACGGCGTTCATGCAATCACCGATGTCACAGGCTTCGGGCTGCTCGGACATTTGTCGGAAATGTGCCGCGGCTCGCGCGTTTCGGCGAAGGTGGATCGCACAGCGCTGCCCGTTTTCGACGGGGCCCGCCGCCTCCTGGCCGAGGGCGTGCGAACCGGCGCCTCCGGGCGCAACTGGAGCGCCGTTCAACCTCATGTGCACTGTCCTGAGAACTGGACGGACGCAGATCGCGACATGCTCTGCGACCCGCAGACCAGCGGCGGTCTGCTGGTGGCCTGCACGCCAGACGCCGCCCCAACAGTCCTGAAGACCTTCCGCCGACATGGCCATGACGCCGCGGCACAGATCGGACAGGTCCAGGCGGGCGATCCCGTTATCAGGTTCAGCGCCTGACCGGGACTTGAGCGCGCCATGATCTAGCTTCCTCCTCCAAAGAGGATGAAGCATGACCGACAGACGCGACAATCGGGGCAGAGCCGTGCCAAGGGGGCGGCTAAGCCGGCTGGGCCGGTTCGGACGACTGGCGGCCGGGACCGCGAGCGAAGCCCTCGGCAATTCGATTCAGGCCCTGGCGCGCGGCGAAACCCTTGACCCTTCCCGCCTCATCCTGACCCCGTCGAACGCGCGACGCATGGCGGATGAGCTGGCGCATCTGCGCGGCGCCGCCATGAAGATGGGCCAGATGCTGTCCATGGATGCCGGCGATCTGCTGCCGCGCGAATTGACCGAAGTCCTGGCGCGATTGCGGGACAGCGCCCAGCCCATGCCGCCCCATCAGCTCAAGCGCGTTCTGACCCGCAATTGGGGCCCCGACTGGCTGAGCCGGTTTGAGCGCTTCGACTCTCGCCCCATGCGGCCGCCTCGATCGGTCAGGTCCACCGCGCCCGCACCAGAAACGAACAGGAACTGGCGATCAAGGTTCAGTATCCGGGCGTGCGCAACAGCATAGACAGCGATGTGGACAATCTCGCGAGCCTGATTGCGCTGTCCGGCCTGGCGCCGCGCGGGCTCGACCTCCAGCCCATGCTGGATGAAGTGAAGCGCCAGCTGCGCGATGAGGCCGACTACACGCGCGAGGGGCGGATGATGACCCGCTACGCCGAATGGCTCGCGGATTCGGACGCGTTCGTCATGCCGGTTCTGGACGAGGACCTGACCACAACCGATGTGCTGGCCATGACGTATGTGGCTGGCGCGCCGATTGAAACCGCCGCTGACGCCGCCCCGGACATCCGCAACCGGATAATCGCGGACCTTGCCGAACTGGTCTTGCGGGAAGTCTTCGAGTTCGGCGCGATCCAGAGCGATCCCAACTTCGCCAATTATCGGTATCAACCCGAGACGGGCCGGATCGGCCTTCTGGATTTCGGGGCCGTTCAGGACATCCCCGATACGGTTCGTCAGGCTGGGCGGCGACTGCTGCTCGCAGGGCTTGAGGCGGATGCTGCGGAGCGTGAACGGGCCCTGACCGATCTTGGCTACCTGTCAGAGACGACGCCCCGGATCAACGCGCCCTGCTGCTGGAGATGACGGATCTGGCCCTCGCGCCACTGTTCAGAAGCGAGGCTTTTGACTTTGACGCCTCCGCGCTGGTCACGCCCTTGCGCGAAGGCGGCTTCAGGTTGCGCGCGCTAGGCTATGCGCGCACGCCACACCCCATGGCCGTGTTCATTCAGCGCAAGGTCGCCGGCCTGTATCTGCTGGGCGCCAGACTTGGCGCGCGTCTTCATATCCGCCCCTTGCTGGAGCGGCGTTTCACCTGACCCTGCCCGGTCTTCAATCGTCCCGGTTCAAGGTCGGGGCGGCGTCACGCTTCCAGATGCAGGTCCAGCAAGATGCGATAGCGCCTGATATTGGAGACATAGCGCACCGGCTCATGACCGCGGGCATACCCGCGCGGCAAGGTGCGATAATGTTCAGGATCCGACAGAAGCGGCAGGACCTTGCGCACATCCCCCAGCGACCCTTCTCCAGCGACTGACGCTCAGCCAGCCGGCGGGCGTCATACAGATGCCCCATGCCGATATTATAGGCGGAAAGCGCAAGAAAGAGCCGGTCGCGGCCCTGCACGTCTTCAGGCAGACGATCCATCAGATCGCGCAGATAGCGCGCCCCTCCAGCGATGGATTGCGCCGGATCGGTCCGGTCCTCAACGCCCAGCTCATTGGCGGTCGGCAGGGTCAGCATCATGATGCCTCTGACCCCGGTGGCGCTGACGGCGTCCTCATCCCAATGGGATTCCTGATAGGCCTGCGCAGCCAGCCAACGCCAGTCGATGCCGGTCTCCGCCGCAGCCGCCTCGAAATGCGGTCTCAGAGCGGGCAGTCGTTCCTCCAGACGGCGGATGAAACGCGCCGTGTCGACATAGTCAAACTGACGGGTCGCGCCATACCAGCGCTGGTCCAGCCGCTCCAGAAGGCCGGTTTCATGCAGGCGTTCGGACCAGGCATCCAGGGCCTCGCCCAGCTGGGTTTCGGTGGGAAGAACAAGCGCCAGCGAGCGCTCTTCGCTCAGATCAAGCGGCGTCAGAAGCTCGGGAAACCGCAGGCGGGCATGCGCGACGAGCGTTGAATCCGCCACCGTGCAGTCCAGCGTCTCGGCCTGTACCGCTTCCAGCAGCGGCATGGCGGAGGGCGCATCCACAGTGCGCCATTCAAGCTCGGGATGGTCCGTGCGAAGCGCCTGCAGGGTTTCGACATAGCTCGACCCCTGAACCACCGCGATATCGACGCCGGACAGATCCTCGAGCGCTTCGATGCGTGGACCGCCGCGTCGGCAGACAAGCTGTTCGGTCACCGTCTTGTAGGCCGGACCGAAGGTTACATGCGCTGCGCGCGCCTCGGTCATGGTCACCCCGCCGGCAGCCAGATGGCCCCGGCCTGCCGCGATGTTCGTGAGCAATTGCCGCAGATCGCGTTGCGGCTCGTACCGGACGCTCACGCCCAATTCCTGGGCGAGATCCTTCACCAGAGCGACTTCATAGCCTTCCGGCTCGCCATCCTCGTCCAGATGATAGGTAGTGGGGCTTTCCAGCGTCAGGACAATCAATTCGCCGCGTTCGACGATCTGATCAACTGTCTCGAAGCCCGCCGGTTCAGGCGAGCTGCAGGCGACAAGAGCGGTCAGCGACGCCAGTGCGCCGCCACTCCATCGCGCGGATGTGCTCCACAACCCCATGGATATAAACCTAGGGGCTTTGACGCTCGACGCCAAATCCAAACCGGGGCAGCGCTGTCTCACGGTTCAATGAAGAACCGCTTACGCACTGTCTTAAATGCGCTTTTCGCCTTCATGCCGACAAGCCTCTCACCAAAGAAAAACGGCGCCAGGAAAACCCTGACGCCGTTCAAGCCGGGTCGTCCGGTCAGTCTAGTTCAGGCTGGTACGCAGGCTGACGCCCCAGATGCGGGGTTCGTTGACGAAACCCGTATTGTTGTTGAAGTCGATGCCGCCAACGAGATTTTCTTCATCGGTGAGATTGCGCACGAACACCGCGGCTTCCCAGTCCCGGCCATTGGCGTTGCCGGCATAGCCCAGACGCAGCCCGCCCTCGAAATTACCGTCCGAATAGAATTCCTCGGACTCATAGATGAACAGGTTCGTCCGGCCCTGCCAGAACCAGTCTGTGTAGACAAACCACTCCCCGCCCCATTGCGACGGCACGCCGTAACGCGCGGTCAGGCTCAGGATGTAATCGGGCGCTTGCGGGAAGGGATTGCCGTCAACTTCAACAAAACCGTCATTGTCCGCATCCGGGTCGGTAGGCGTGCACTGGCCGGAGCCGCACGGCGCCACTTCCAGCGCAGAATCCTGCAATTCCGTTTCATTCCAGCTGAAACCGGCTGTCACCAGCAGGTTCTCGCCGATGAGGAATTCTGAATCCACTTCCAGCCCGTAGCCCACGCCTTCATCGGCATTCACCAGCTGCACGAGGTTGCCGGCGCCCCCAACAGCTGACAGCTGCAGATCTGAAACCGTGTAATAGAACGCCGTTGCGTTCACGCGCGCCCGCCCATCAGCGAACTCGGACTTGAAACCGCTTTCATAGGAGATCGAGGTTTCGCTCTGAGCGACCGACGGCTGGGAGAAAAACGCCACGTCCCGCGCCTGAATGGTCGGGCCGCGGAAGCCCCGGGCCACCCGGCCAAAGACGGCGAAATCCTCATTGACGTCGTAGAAAGCCGACAGATCCCAGCTGACCTCTTCATCGGAGACGTTCACCGGCGCAACCGGAAAGGCGGCGAGCGGCACGGTCAGGTCTTTCTCGTCGCTGGTGTAGCGCAGACCGCCTGACAGGCGCAGCTGGTCATTGAGCTGGTGGCTGACCTGGCCGAACAGCGCCCAGAGCTGGTTCTCATGGGTCACCGTGGTGGTCGGCGGAAAGCCGATCGGCGAAGACGTGGTCACTGAAAACTCGGAGTCGAACCAGTAAGCCCCGACCTGCCAGTTCGTTGCGCCGTCCGTATCCGAAGCCAGACGGATTTCCTGCGAGACCTGCTGGAGGTCATCCAGCGCATCCTGGGTTTCGGACTGGAAGGGAATGAAACCCGGGCCAGCGGGATTGCCGCCATCGATATCGCCCAGAGAGAAGCCGTCGGCGTACTCGTATCCCGTGATCGAGGTAAGGGTCAGGCCATCCAGATAGCCGTTCAGGGTCAGGCTCGCGCCATGCCCTTCATATTCCTGCGGATTGTTGGCCGGGGAATCAAAGAAGACGGCATCCCGATCAAAATTGCCGTTCAGCGCGTTGGAGCCCGTGCTCAGGATGTTGGCCCGGAATACTGCAGACGTGCCCTCGAAGTCCCGCGCATGCACATTCAGCAGAGCGTCGAATTGATCATTGGGCGTGTACAGAAGCTGCAGGCGGACCGCCTGTTCGTCAAATCCGCCCAGAGCATCCTGCTGACCGGAGAAGTCATTGTCGATCCAGTCATCGCGATGCTGGCGCAGGATGGACAGACGCGCGCTCAGCGTCTCCTCGACCAGCGCGCCGCCGATTGCGCCTTCCACATTCACCGTGCCCAGGGAGCCTGCGGTCAGGCTGATGAATCCATCCGTCTCTTGCGTGGGGCGCACGGAGTCAAAGCGGACTAGCCCCGCAGTGGTGTTTCGGCCAAACAGCGTGCCCTGGGGGCCACGGGCGATCTCGACCTGATCGATATCGAACAGGGGAAAGCTTTTCAGAATGACGTTTTCCTGGACCACGCCATCCATGAGGATGGAGACCGGCTGGGAGGCGGCGAGATCGAAATCGGTATTGCCCAGACCGCGGATGTAAAAGCGCGGGGCGATTCGGCCATTGGAGCTTTCCGCGTAGACGCTGGGCGCGCGCGCGGCCAGTTGCAGGATGTCCCCGCCCGCCTCGGTAATGGCCTCAAGGGTCGGCTTCTGCACCGTGGTGACGGAGGCGGCGACATCCTGAACATTCTCGGCCCGGCGCGTCGCCGTCACGATGATGGTGTCCAAGCGCTCTGGCGTGGTTTCGACGTCATTGGCCAACGCTGCGAAGGGCGCGGCCGCACTCAGGGCCAGGGCGCTCACCGAGCCGGCGGCGAGCATGGAGAGGCGGGATTTGAACTGGGGCACGAGTTCGACTCCGTGAGAGCGCCTGAGAATCAGGACGCGAGAGGTGGAGGTCCATCGCTTCGGCATGCCGGAGCGGGCTCGTTCCGAGCGTGTTACGGATTTTTATCAGCAGCAAAAGGGAAATATGACACTTCAAGGCTTCAAGAAGCGTCGAGTGTGCACTTGCAGCAACACACGCGCATATAATCCGTGAACAGAGCTTTCCGCTCCGATCTCAGCGCCCGGCCTCCAGGTCATTCAAGGACCAGTCGTATTCATATGCGTGTATGGTTTGTTGCGCCCTTATCCGGGATTCCAGGTCGGGATCGGCGTACTCCAGCAAATGCGCGATGACACCGGCGTCCGACCCTCCGAAATCCTCTTTGAACCAGTCATAGATTCGGGAGGCCACCAGGCCGTCCCCTGTCACCCGAACGCCCCGCGGATGATTGATGTAGGCGCGCGCCGCAGTCTCAAGATCCATGCTCAGCGTGTCGCCGCGCCAGGCGGTCGGCTTGAGGTTCGGACACCCGATCGAGGCGCAATTGACCGCGTAATGCACCAGAGGCGCCTCGAAGCGTTCTCGCAGGATGCCGTGCTCTATGTCATCCAGGGACAAAGCCTGTCCCTCCAACTCGACCCGGTTCACCCCCCAGGGGCCGATGGACCAGGGACGGGGACGAATTTGGCGGATCGATCTTTCGGGCGCTTCATCGACGATCAGGCGCACCGTCACGGCGTTGTACAGATTGGCCCAGAAAGCGAACGCGTCATCGGGCTCGAGGGTGCTGACGGGGAAGCGCTCCAGTGACGCGATATAGGCGTTCAGGGCCTCTCGGTCGGCGTCATCGGCGCGGAGTCCCCGATAATCAAACCGATTGATCCCGTCCGCGCCCTCCACGAGATAGGCGCGCAGAAGACTGTCCCAGGGCTGGTGGATATCGGACTGAGCCTGTGAAGATGCGGGCAGAACAAGGCTGCACGCCAGTAACCACGTCGCGATGAATGCTTTCATGTCACGCTCCCGATCTCGGAAGGGTAGACTAGCGCGCCTGCCTCCCAAGACCAGTCACGCCCCGGTGAGAATCGGGCATGGTCAAACGCTTGTGATCATCAAACCGGAAGCCCGCCCATGATCGACCCTGTTCGTATCCAGCATTCGCTTGAAGACGGCGTCATGGCGGGCTGGCGCTGGGCCAATCCGGGTGCGCCCCTTCTCGTGTTCGCACACGCCAACGGCTTTAACGGCGGGGTCTACAGACAGGTGCTGCAGCCCTTGTCAGAGCATTTCGAGATACTCGCGCCCGACCTGCGCGGCCATGGCCGCACCACCCTGCCCGCTCATCCCGCCAGCCATCACAGCTGGAACGTCTATGCCCGAGACCTGCTGGCGTTCTATGCGCAACTCGACCGCACGCCCGCACTGCTGGCCGGTCACTCCATGGGCGCGTCGAGCACACTGCTGGCTGCAGCGCAGATGACAGACGCCCCGCCCCTTGCCCTTGTCGAACCGGTCGTTCTGCCGTCCTCGCTCTATCTTATGGCGCGCTCTCCGCTCTGGCGCTTCATGAAGGGCACGGTCAAGCAGGGCCAGATGGCGCGCAAACGCTCGAACGGCTGGCCGGATGCAGACAGCGTCATCAAGCGCTATCGCAGCCGCCCCACTTTCGCCCGGTGGGCGGACGGCGTGCTGGAAGACTATCTCGAGGACGGGCTGACGCTCGATGTGAACGGCGTGAGACTATCGTGCGATCCGGAATGGGAGGCCGCCAATTTCGAGGGCCAAGCGCATGACCTGCTCAAGGCCGCGCGTCGTGTCGACGGCCTGATCCAGGTGCTCAAGGCCAGCAAGGCCTCGACGGTCATCAATGCGCGTGGCTTGAACGTCGCGGCGCCCGGATCGAGACCATCGGGGGCGGCCATCTCGCCCCGATGGAGCAGCCGCAAGCCGTGTCCGACTGGCTCAGGCAGGCCGCAGACAGGGCGGGCGTCTGATTCAAAAAGGCCGGGCGTTCGCCCGGCCTTTTCTCGTCTCTGCTCGGAAAGCCTACTTGCCTTTTTCGCGGCTGGCTTTCTTGCGCTCGTGCTCAAGCAGGAAGCGCTTGCGGATGCGGATGCTTTCCGGGGTCACTTCGACCAGCTCGTCGTCATTGATGAATTCAAGCGCGTATTCGAGCGTCACGCGGACCGGCGGGGTCAGGACCACCGCTTCGTCCGTGCCCGAGGCGCGCATGTTCGTCAGCTTCTTGCCCTTGAGCGGGTTGACGATCATGTCCTCTTCGCGGGCGTTCAGGCCCACGACCATGCCTTCATAGACCTCGACGCCATGGCCGATGAAAAGCTTGCCGCGCTCCTGGATGTTCCACAGGGCGAAGGCCAGAGCCTTGCCGGTCTCCATGGAGATGATCGCGCCCTTGGGACGCTGACCCACCTCGCCGGCAGACCGCGGCGCGTAGTGGTCAAACGTGTGGAACATCAGGCCCGAGCCCTGTGTCAGGGTCAGGAATTCCGACCGGAAGCCGATCAGGCCGCGGGTCGGCGCCATGTATTCAAGACGCACCCGGCCATTGCGTCGGGCTCCATGTTCTTGAGTTCGGCCTTGCGAGACCCCAGGCGCTCCATGACGCCGCCCTGATGCTCTTCCTCGACGTCGATGGTGAGCGTCTCGAACGGCTCGCACATCACGCCGTCGACTTCCTTGTAGATCACCTGCGGGCGCCCCACAGCGAGCTCGAAGCCTTCACGACGCATGGTTTCGATCAGCACCGACAGGTGCAGTTCGCCCCGGCCGGAGACGAGGAATTTATCCGCATTGTCCTGCTGCTCGACGCGCAGGGCCACGTTGTGGATCAGCTCGCGATCAAGGCGCTCCTTGATCTGGCGCGAGGTGACGAACTTGCCTTCGCGACCGGCGAACGGGGAATCGTTCACCTGGAAGATCATCGAGATGGTCGGCTCGTCCACCGTCAGCGGCGGCAGGGCTTCCACGTGTTCGGGATCGCATAGCGTGTCGGAGATGTTCAGCGGATCGATGCCGTTGAAGGTGATGATGTCGCCAGCGGAGGCGGAGTCACGCTCGACCTTGTCCAGGCCATGGAAGCCGAACACCTGCAGCACCTTGGCGCGACGCTCGACGCCGTCGGCGCCCACCACCACGACCTGCTGGTTCTTGCTCAGCTTGCCGCGACGAATGCGGCCAAGACCGATCACGCCGGTATAGCTGGAATAGTCCAGCGCCGAGACCTGCAGCTGAAGCGGAGCGTCCTGGTCCACCTGCGGATGGTCAACCCGGTCCACGATGGCCTGGAACAGCGGGTTCAGATCGCCGCCGCGTTGATCCACATCCAGCGTCGCCCAGCCTTCCAGCGCGGACGCATAGACGACGGGGAAGTCCATCTGCTCATCCGTAGCGCCCAGACGGTCAAACAGGTCAAAGGTCTGATCGACGACCCAGTCCGGACGCGCGCCCGGACGGTCGACCTTGTTGATCACCACGATGGGCTTGAGGCCCAGCGCCAGCGCCTTCTTGGTCACGAAGGTGGTTTGCGGCATCGGGCCGTCCACGGCGTCCACGAGCAGCAGAACCGAGTCCACCATGGACAGCACGCGCTCCACCTCGCCGCCGAAATCGGCGTGGCCGGGCGTGTCCACGATGTTGATCGCATAGTCGTTCCAGGTCACCGCCGTGTTCTTGGCGAGAATGGTGATGCCGCGTTCTTTCTCCAGGTCATTGGAGTCCATGACGCGTTCGACAGCCGCAGCGCGTTCGTCGAACGTGCCCGATTGCCGGAGAAGCTTGTCCACCAGGGTGGTCTTGCCATGGTCGACGTGCGCCACGATGGCGATATTGCGAATGCGCTCGACGGGAGCGGTCATGGGGAGGTCCTTGTCTCGCAGATCTGTCTCTTCGCAGGTGCGAAGCCTGCGGTCTTTGGCGCTCTCATACAGGGCGAAATTGAATTCGGCTAGCACTGGTCGCCGCTCGTCTGGCGGTCTAGCTTGCCGTTCAAATCATCACCATGACAAAATCGGGCCTAATAACGGCTCATGGGGAGACATCATGAAGAGCATTTTGCGTGCGAGCTTGCTCGCGCTCGGCGCCGCGCTTTACGCCGCCCAGGCCCATGCAGAGCCCATTTCCTTCTATATGCCGGAGGACGTCACCTATTCGGACGCCATTCCGGCGCCTGAGGACAGCTTTGGGTATGAAGTCGGCTCGCGCCCGGTCCGCCATGGCGACATGGTGACCTATCTTCGCGAAGTCGCGGCCGCGTCAGATCGGGTGACCGTGGAGACCATCGGCTACACCCATGAACAGCGCCCGATTCTCTTCTTCACGGTGACCTCGCCGGAGAACCAGGCCCGAATCGACCAGATTCGCGAAGCGCATCTGGCGCGCCTGCGCGGAGAAGCCGTCGCTGAAGACACGCCGCTGGTGCTGTGGATCAATTTCGGCGTCCATGGCGCGGAATCCTCCGGCATGGATGCAGCCATGCCCGCGCTCTATCATTTCGCCGCCGCCAGCGACGCCGATATCGGAGATACGCTGGACGACACGGTCATCCTGTTCACCGCCGTGTTCAACCCGGACGGCCATTCGCGCCGGGTGAACCATGTGGAGACCTTCTTCTCCCAGGCGCAGAACACGGACCCTGCGGACGTCATCCATAATCTGTGGACCGAGGCGCGCACCAACCATTACTGGTTCGACCTCAACCGCCAGTGGCTATTGCTGACCCAACCCGAGGCCCAGGCCTGGATCGGCAAATGGCATGAATGGAAGCCGATGGTCTCTGCGGACTATCACGAGATGGGGTCGTCGAGCCCGTTCTACTTCCACCCCGGCGAAGCGCTGCGCCGCAACCCGCTCATCCCCGAGCGGGCGCGGGATCTGACCTATCGCATCGCCCAGCAGCACACATCGGACTTTCTCGACCCCGAAGCGCGGCTCTACACCACCCAGGAGGGCTTCGATAACTTCTATATCGGCAAGGGCTCGACCTATCCCCAGATCAATGGCTCGCTCGGCATCCTCTTCGAGATCGGCGCGGCGCGCGGCGGCGAGATCGAAACCGATCGCGGCCTCGTCACCCATGGCGACAATGTTCGCACGCAGTTCCGAACCGTCCTGACCACGGTCGAGGGCGCGCGCAATATCCGCGACGAGCTGATCGATTATCAGCGCAGCTATTTCGAACAATCCCTGCGCATGGCGAGCCAGGACAATCGCCGCGCCTATGTTTTCACGGCGGCGGGCGACCCCGAGCGGGCCAACCGCTTTGTCCGACTGCTGCGCATGCACGACATTGAGGTGTATGAGCTGGAAAGCGATGTGCGCGCCGATGGGCGCACCTACCGCGCCGGCCAGTCCTTCATCGTTCCGATGAGCCAGACCCAGCACCGGATGATCCGGGGCATTTTCGACCAGGTCACCGAGTTTGAAGAGAACATCTTCTATGACGTGTCCGGCTGGACCCTGCCCCTGGCGTACGACCTCGACTATTCGGCTCTCAGCGGCCTGCGTTCGGTCTCCTGGTCCGATGACCTGGCGACGGGCGACTTTGAAGCCGCGCCGGCTCCGGACGTGGCGCCCTATGGCTATGTGCTGGAATGGTCGCACACCTATGCGCCGCGCGCCCTGAACCGCGTTCTGTCAGCGGGCCTCTACGCCCGCGCCGGTACCGAACCGGTGACAGCGGAAACCACTCGGGGCCGGGTCGAGCTGGGCCGCGGCGCGATCTTCGTGCCCTATGCCCGTCAGGATATGAGCCGAGAGGACATCCACGCCCTGATGCAGACCATCGCCGCCGAGGATGGCGTCACGGTGCACGCTCTCACCTCCGGCCTGACGCCGACCGATGGCGCGGACTTCGGGGCCGCGGGAATCTTCCGCTCCCTCGAAGCGCCCAAGGTGCTTCTGGCCTTTGATGATGGCCTGAGCCGCTATGACGCCGGCGAGATGTGGTGGACGCTTGATCACCAGCACAACATGCAAGTCACCCTGGTGCGCAAGGATGATGTCGGCGGGCTGGACCTGGGCGAGTACACCCACCTGATCATGGTCGGCGGGAACGCCCGTCTGTCCGCTTCCGCGCAAGACGCGGTCGAAAACTGGATCCGTCGCGATGGCGGCGCCCTGATCGCCACGCGTCAGGCGGCCGTCTGGGCGCAGGAAGCCTTCTTTGACCGTGAAGACGAGGACGAGGAAGAGCGCAGCGAACCGCTGGAACGCCTCAATGTCTCCGAGATGGCGGTGCGCGAAGCCGAGCACGTCATTGGCGGGGCATTGTTCGAGACCGACCTCGACATCTCCCACCCGCTGGGTTTCGGTTTCAATGACCGCACCCTGCCAGTCCAGCGGAACATGACCAGCGTGCTGATCCGCCCTGAAGACGACCCCTATGCCGTGGTTGCCGAGTATACGGATGAACCGCTGCTGTCCGGCTACGCTTCGGAGCGTCGCCAGACCGAAATCGCGGGCACGCCGGCGGTGGTCGCAGAGCGCCTAGGTCGCGGTTCGGTCATCATGATGGCCGACAATCCTGTCTTCCGCGCCACCTTCCCGGGCTCTGAGCGCCTTCTGATGAATGCGATCTTCTTCTCGGGCATGATTGACGGCGCGCGCGGCGTCTATGAAGAGGAATAGGCGCTGAAGCCATAAAGACAGAAACGCCCCGGCCATTGGTCGGGGCGTTTTGCTTTCCGGATCAGAATTGGCCGTGCCGTCCCTGCCTTGTGTGAAGCGCGTTGCGCCCTCCACAGTCTCGCCGCTGGCGAGGGTTTGAAGGCCCAGGCGCGTCTCGTTTACAAGCGCCTCGCTTTCATCAAGCGACCATTGCTCCAGCACGGACTGACGGTCATGGCGTAGGCAGAGCTGGGGGAAGGCCGCGATCTGGTCCGCCAGTTCCAGCGCCGTCTCCAGAGCCTTCCCTTTGGCGCAGGTACGATTGGCGAGCCCGATCTGGAGCGCTTCTTCGGCTCCCACGGCGCGGCCCGTCAGGATCATGTCCATGGCGCGCGACTGACCAATCAGGCGCGGCAGGCGGATCGTGCCGCCATCAATCAGCGGCACGCCGAAGCGGCGGCAGTAGACGCCGAAGACGGCATCCTCCGCCATCACGCGAAGATCACACCAGATCGACAATTCCAGACCGCCGGCCACTGCATGGCCCTCGACCGCCGCGATTACGGGCTTTGACAGGCGCATGCGCGACGGCCCCATCGGGCCATCTCCGGTCTCCTCGACCCGGTTACGCCCTTCCCCCGTGCTGACAGCCTTCAGGTCAGCGCCCGCGCAGAACGTCCCGCCCGCCCCGGTCAGGATGGCGACGGAGAGCGTCTCGTCCGCGTCAAACTGGCGAAAGGCCTCCGCCAGCTTTTCAGCGGTCGGGCCGTCCACGGCGTTGCGCCGGTCGGGACGGTCAATGGTGATGATGGCAACGGCGCCGCGCGTCTCGTACTGAACGCTCATGGCTGTCTTCCCCTTATGTTTTGACAAAGGGTCGGACAGCGCCTCGGCTCAGGCAAGCCTTATTGGACGGGCGCCTGCACCTGTGAGGTTTGCAGCGTGTAGAAGCGCAGGGTCAGATCCCGGCCCTTGACGGCGTTGTAGCCTCAAGTTCGGCGAGCTGACGCACGTTTGCGCCATTGAGAGCCGCGCGGAAGCCTTCGTCCTCGGACTGGTCCACAATGGCGAGACCGCACTCGGGATGGTTCAGCAGATAGGCCGCCGTATCCGCCCCGTCCGTGCCCAGATGGATATCGGTGGAGAAGTTGAAGACGTTGGACGGCTCGCGATAGCCCGCCGTCGCCACATCCAGCACCTCACAGCCGGTGAACGAGTCGGCGATGCGCGCCGCGTTATAGGAGGGCCAGAGCTTGTGCACGCCCGGAATGGCGACGCCGAAGGCAACCACATAGACCGCGCAGGTGGCCACCGTGACCGCGAGAAAGCGCGTGAGATCCGGCTTGAGGACGAGGATGATCAGGCTGATCACCGCCAGGACGCCGAGAGCCGCCGTGATCTGGCTGGCAAGACTTACGCTCTCGCCAAACTCGATCTGACCGAGCCAGGCACCAGCCCCACGGCGCCGCCCCACGATGATCGCCAGCACAGCCAGAACGCCGAACAGCGTCCATTGCTTCCAGCCGCTCAGGAGCGCCCGGGCGTGACCAGTCCGATCCCGATCAGGATGCGATGGCGGGGAACATGGGCTCAGAG
>LZQR01000047.1_pt1 | contig 33218 bp, 42 predicted proteins | sample 768601 | NCBI WGS metagenome assembly LZQR01 (sample SAMN05207299, study PRJNA324521) | oil field metagenome | isolation source: sample BH-FW-24 from oil reservoir | place: India: Bombay High | collected 2015-12-04
ACGTAGCCACATCAAACGGTTCATCGCGGGGGCCAATATTTTCGGCTTATCCGACGCCAGGCACAGAGTCGTCAACAAATCATCGGCGCGCCCCATTCGTAGTGTACATCGATCGATGCTCAGACGTACGTAGCCACATCAAACGGTTCATCGCGGGGGCCAATATTTTCGGCTTATCCGACGCCAGGCACAGAGTCGTCAACAAATCATCGGCGCGCCCCATTCGGAGCTTGGCGAGGGTTTCCGCCGAACACGGCGCCACCAAAATCACATCCGGCCAGCGCGCCAATTCAATGTGGCCCATCCCGGCTTCCTGGGTTTCGTCAAACAACTGGTCACGCACCGGATGGCCCGACAGGGCTTGAAAGGACAGCGGCTGAATAAAGGCCTTGGCACCTTCGGTCATCACCACCTGAACCTCATGCCCGCCTTTGACAAACAGTCGCACCAGCTCCAATGCCTTATACGCGGCAATACCGCCGGTGACGCCCAGTAACACTTTCATCTACAACTACCCGGCTTCCGTGGCCTGAGAAGCCAACGCCAATAACTCCGGCGCCATTCGCACCGGGCGACCGTTTTGCACGGTGGCACCGTAGGTTTCGCCGCCACCATCAAGGTGCCGTCTTCTTTATAAACATTCTGAACAAACACTACTTTGACACGCCCCTGTGGCACCATTTCCACCGTCACATAAAAACGGTCGTGCGGCCGCAAGGAAGCCTTGTAATCCACTTCGGCCCGAATCACCATCAAATCGATGCCTTGTGCCGCCAAAGCTGCGAAATCCACTTGGTTCGCCAATAAAAATTCATGACGCGCGTGTTCCAGATAATTTTGATAAACGGCATTATTGACCACGCCCTGCAGATCGCACTCATAATCGCGGACGGCCATTTCAAGTTTAAACATTGCCAGTGAAAACCCTTTTCATTAAGATGGCGATTATCTTACCAAAAATTCCGTAAAACATGGCAATTACCGATTGGCACGAAAACGACCGTCCGCGTGAAAAACTCCTCAACTTCGGCCCCGAACACCTCAGTGACGCCGAACTGCTCGCCATTTTCCTACGCGTCGGCGTGCAAGGCAAAAGCGCCGTCGAACTGGCGCAGGATTTACTGGACCACTTCGGTAGTCTGCACCAACTGCTCAATGCCGACGAAACGGAATTTTGCGAAGCCAAGGGACTCGGGCAAGCCAAATTCGTTCAACTCCAAGCGGTTTTGGAAATCTCACGGCGCCACTTTGAATCCGGGTTGACCAAAGGCGACGCCTTGACTGACCCGGAAAACGTCGCCCGGTTATTGCAACACCACATCGGCCAGCAGGCACGGGAAACCTTTGGTTTGGTCTTGCTGGACCAGCAACACCATTTTATCGCCTTTGTCCCGCTCTTTACCGGCACCCTGAATCAAGCTCGGTACACGCCCGTGAAGTCATCCAGACCGTTCTGGACCATCAGGCAGCGGCAGTGATACTGGCGCACAATCATCCGTCCGGCGACCCAACGCCCAGCCAAGCCGACCTGGATTTGACCCAACGCTTGAAGCAGGCCTTGGACATGATTGATGTGCGTTGCTTGGATCACATTATTTGGGCGATCATGGACGGTGGACGTCCCTTGCACAGCAAGGGCATTTGTAACCATGCACCAAGCCCGATACTGGATAACGCCCTCTTTTTGGTTAGGTGTTATTTGGGTTTGGACGGGGTTTCTGCTATCGCTTTGGATCAGCTGGCACCTGTTGGCCAAAGCGGATTTCTTCTATCCGGTTTGGTACGACCACGCCGGCATTCACGAAAACATTGAACGTTATGCCCCCGACAACCGTTACCGAGAAGGGTTTGAGAATACCTCTCGCAGCGAACGTCTGGCGCTGTTTCACGGCATTGTCGAGTCGATTCAACACCAAGGGAAAGGGTTGGACACGTTGGTTTATCGTCATGAAGGGCAAAGCATTTTACTGTTACGCCCTCCGGAAATCGGTCATTTGCAGGATGTCGCCAACCTGGTCTCTTGGTTGAACCGAGCAGGCCTGGTCGTTTTCGGCATTTGGCTTCTTGTCGGTGCATGGCAACTCAAGCGCCACCAATACACGACTTTCCGCCAGGCCTGGTGGTTTCTGGGAATCGGCCTGGGGGTCACCGCACTGCTCTTGGCTCTGCTCGGAGCGGAAAAGGTATTCTACCAACTGCATGTCTGGGTGTTTCCGCCGGAACATCCCTGGTTCTTTTTCTACGAAGACTCGTTAATGAGCACTTTGATGAAGGCGCCGGATTTATTCGCGTACATCGCCATCGCATTGGTCGTGACCGCCGGATTGATTTTTAGCTTGCTACTCTACACCGCACAACGCTTCCAAACACAGGCGGACCGCCTAAAAAGCCGTTGAATTTACAGAAAAAAGATTTTTTTAACCCCCAACACAACATTTCCATGCGAGACGCTTGCTTTTTGATTGGATTTTATGGATAATTCCGCTTCTTGTTTTTCACAGTCTTACCCAGGCTGTTTTAACATAGAAATATTCGAATATTTTTAATGTCAGGGGTAGCGAGATTCGCTAACCTTTTTGAGAGGAATTGAGAAATGTCCAAAGTCTGCCAAGTAACAGGAAAGAAGCCTGTAGTCGGTAACAATGTTTCCCACTCTCATCGTAAAACTCGTCGTCGTTTTTTACCTAACCTACAAACTCACCGTTTTTGGGTTGAGAACGAAAGCCGTTTTGTAAAACTACGCGTTTCCACTTCTGGAATGCGTGTTATTGATAAAAACGGTATTGAGTCAGTGCTTGCAGAAATGCGTGCACGTGGTGAGAAAGTTTAAGGGAGCCCGACATGCGCGATAAAATTAAACTTCAATCGACAGAAAGCGCTTATTTTTATACAACCGATAAAAACAAGCGTAACATGGCCGGAAAATTCGAGATCAAGAAATACGATCCGATTCTGCGCAAGCATGTTCTCTTCAAAGAAGCCAAAATCAAATAAGTTCTATCCGACTTAGATGATGACCCAGCTCAAAAGGCTGGGTTTTTTATGCCTGAAATTCAGGCTCCGACACGGTTTCCTCACCCCAATGCATGCCAATGCCTGCGTTTCAAGCGACAGCGTCCGGCTTCACCATCACCACCTGATTGCGCCCCTGCTGTTTGGCCGCATAGAGCGCTTCGTCCACCAAATGGTAAACCTGATCTGTCCCCGACAGGTCTTGCGGTTGCAGGAAGGCGGCTCCCACGGAAATCGTCAGATAACCATGCTGCGAGCTTTCATTCCGAACTTTTAGCTCTTCCACGTCTCGGCACAGGTCTTGCAAGTGCTCCTGTAAAGCGGCTTGTGACTTGAAGTTTGCCAGCACAAAAAACTCTTCCCCGCCCATTCGGAAAATCACATCGGTTTCACGGGCAAAGTGTTTTTTCAGCAAATCCGCCACTTGCTTCAACACTTCGTCCCCTTTCTGATGACCGTAATGGTCATTGATTTTTTTGAAGAAATCGATATCGAGCATCGCCACCGACAAAGGGACTGCATCCCGTTGCGATCGTTTCAACTCCCGCCCGAACACTTGATTGAAATAACGACGGTTATACAAGTCGGTCAGGTCATCGGTAATGGAAATCTGCTCGATACGCTTACGGTCGGAAATGTCCACCCGGGTCGCCCAGACCTGGTCAACCCGCCCCCAGAGGTTGCGTACCGGCGTCAAGGTCAACTCCACCCAATAAGGTTTGTCGTCGGCGGTACGCCCTTCCATTTCCCCACGCCAGGTACGTCCTGCCAATACCCAGTTCTGAATATAATCCTGTTTACTTTTCGGCAGATCGTGTGCGGCCAAGTCGAGATAAGAGCGTCCTAACAGTTCTCGCTCGTTATAGCCGGTCAAACGGCAATAGGACTCGCTCACCCAATCGAAGGTCAAGGATTCCAGATCAATCAAGGTCGCATAGGTCAACTCGTGGATTTGATTGATGTAAACCTGTTGCTTGTTTTTTGATAACGATAAAACATCACCAAAAACAGCATGGTCAACACCACCACCAAAATCACCAAAGCGACCTCAAACAACTGGCGTTTATCCAGACGATTCACCATTTCCAACTGAATCCAGTGATTGAAAATTTCCCGGCGCTCCTCATCACTGATGGACGCCAACCCTTTCTGTAGAATACTGAACAGAGCCGGCTTGTCTTTGCGCACCCCGATGGCCAGCTCGAAACGGTGTTCGGATTGCCCGATGACATGAATACCGGTCAAACCATATTTGTTGATGGCATAGTTAATCGCCCCCAGGTTACCGGAGTACACCATGGCTCGACCGTCAATCACGGCTTCCAGGCCTTCTTTCACCGAGTTCACCGGCAACAACTTGATTTGCGGGTAGTTTTTGGCCAATGTCTCATGCGACCAATAGCCTTTCACCACCGCCACCGTGTGGCCGTTTAATTGTTCATAATCCGGAATCACCGACAGCTCTTTTTGCCCGACCAATACCATCGGGAACGACAGGTACGGCTCGGTAAACTGCATATACTCGGAACGCTCCGGGGTCGCCACGCGCAGGAAAAGGCATCGTATTCCCCCTCCTGCGCCAACTTCAACACCTCGGCCCAAGGTCGAGTTTGGTCGACCTGAAAACGCAACCCGGTTTTTTGCGACAACAGTTGAAAATATTCGGCGGCGATGCTCGGTAACGTCCTTTGGAATCGATGAATTCAAACGGCTCCCAATCGATGTCATTCGCCAGATACACCACCGGGTTCTGTTCGATATACGCCAATTCTTCCGGTGTAAACACATAACTGGCCGCATTGAAAATAAAGTCCTTCATATCGAGCTGATTGAACACCGAAGCCGAAATCAGCCGACTTCCTTGCTTCGGCCGCCGTGGCCAACAGTTTTGCCGGTTCAATCGTCCCGATCGGCGTCAACCCGGATTTCACATAGTGCACCGTCACCTTGGCTTCGTTGAGCAAGGCTTCCCGCGATTTGACCACCGGATAATGCGCCAAAATATAATCCACCACTTCAGGCTGATGCTGCAACGCATAACGCCAACCGCGAATGGTGGCTTCCTTGAATCGCTGCACCACTTCAGGGTGACGGTTGGCAAAACGTTCGGAGGTGATAATCAAATCGCCGTAACTTTGCACCCCGAAGGTTTTCGGGTCCACGGCATAATAAGGGATGCCCTCTTGCTGAAGACGAAAAGGCTCATTGGTCATGTAGGCGCCATACAAGTCCACCCGGTGATTGATAAAGTCGTTCAAATCACCCGAAGGAGGAATCGACTTCAACGGCTTTTGGGTCACGGTATTGGCTTTGTTGATCAGGCTTTGAATCTGGAGGTTGCTGAAGTGCATGACATCCATGCCGCTCATGTCTTTGAGGTCTTCAACCGGCTTGTGGGCCAGCAACACCATCGGCGAAAACTGGAAAGAACTCATCACCAGCTTAATCGGCGCGCCTTTGGCGTAATCGACGATTACCGAACTGTAAGCCGTGGCAAAGTCAGCCCGACCGTTAACCACTTCATTGACCATATTGGTGCCGGGCTTCCAGCTTTTGACGGTCACATCCAACCCGGCATTTTGATAATAGCCTTGCTTGATGGCGGCGTAAAAACCGGCGAATTGAAATTGATGATTCCAGTTAACCTGAACGGTGATAGGCGTCAGTGTCTGAGAGAAAGCCTTGGCGGAAAACACCAAGCCGACCAGCAGTGCGGAAATCCATAAAGGGCGAAAGGGCATAGCGAGTGCAAACCGTTATTATTGTGTTTGCCATCATTATAAAAAATTTACCCTACTTTAAAAGAGATTAATTAGAATAAATTCACGCTGTCCTGCGCTCAATCGCGTATGCATTGAACCCCGGCGTCAGGAAACGACGCCATACAAACGGCGTTTGGCTTCCCGCATCGCCGGCGGTACCTTGGCCCAGTTTTCCGGAAAATCCTTGGACTGAAATTCACGCAATGCATTATAAGCGTCTTCAATCAAGCTGAAACTCGCGACCACGCCGTCGTGATTGGCAACGCAATACCCTAATTCATCGCAGTCCACATAATAATCTTGTGTGTTCATTTGTTCACCCTCCTGATACTCGAAGGTTTTTTATTTTTTCCCTTGCCTTAATAGTGCTATCGACCATTTAACGGAAAGGTTAAGGCCTCATATTCTGAAAACTGGCTTTTTACGCCAACTGCATTAGAATATTGACACCTGAAATCGTTTAATCACATCAAGAAAGAAACATGCCAGAATTACCGGAAGTCGAGACCACCAAACGCGGCATTCAGCCGAATGTCGAACAACAAACCATCCGCGACATCATTATTCGCGATGCCCGCCTGCGTTGGCCGGTGGACACGACTCTGCCGAAAAACTCCCAGGCCTGGTGATTTCCGCAATTCGCCGCCGCGCCAAATACTTGTTGCTGGAAACTGAGCACGGTCATCTCATCATCCATTTAGGCATGTCCGGTAACTTACGAGTCTTGCCGCACGACCATCCGCCTGTCAAACACGACCACATCGATTTGGTTCTGGACAACGGCTATTTGCTGCGTTATCACGACCCGCGCCGTTTCGGCTGCTGGCTGTGGACGGAAGCCGCCCCGAAGAACACGACTTACTCAAAGCGCTGGGACCGGAACCCTTAACCGATGCCTTCAACGCCGACCACCTGTTGCAAAAAGCTCAAAACCGAAAAGTGGCCGTCAAACCTTCATCATGACCAACGCGTGGTGGTCGCGTCGGCAACATCTACGCCAACGAAGCCCTGTTTCTCAGCGGTCTGCATCCGACGCGCCCCGCGCACAGCCTGACGCGCCCGGAAGCCGAACAGTTGGTCGGCCACATCAAACAGGTGTTGGCCGCCGCCATCGAACAAGGCGGTACCACCTTGAAAGACTTTCTCAGCCCAAGTGGCCAGCCGGGCTATTTCGAACAAAAGCTGCACGTATACGGCCGCGACAAACAACCTTGTCCGACCTGTGGCCGTCCCGTGCAAAAAACCGTGCTGAATCAACGTGCCGCTTACTTCTGCGAACATTGTCAAAAGTAATGCACAACCCTGAAGATAGCCTGCGTGTCGTCCCTGACACCAAAAAGCGACTTGAGCGCATGAAAAAAGCTTCTAATATAGCCACATAGATTTCACTGGACACTTCGATTCCGACGCAGGCCATATGAACACCTTCTTCTCGACAATCCGCTCGTTTCCTGTCTGGCTCGCCGTCGGACTGACATCACTGGCGTTCACACTGTCCAGTTGCGACTCGTCCTCGCCATCGAATATCGAGCAATGGCCGTTGAACGACGCCTGTGAGCTGCATCAGTCCGCCTGCCAAACTCAGCATGAAAAGCAAAACATCACCATCGACATACGCCCTAAACCGATTCGGGTGGCGCGCACCTTGACCGTCCGCGTCAAGCTCGACAACATTTACGCCAGCAGAGTGGAACTCGATATTTCCGGCTTGAATATGTACATGGGCTATAACCGCGTCACCCTTTTCCCATTACCGGGCCAACCCGGTTTTTACGAAGGCAAATCCATGCTGGCCTTCTGCACCAATGACCGCATGGACTGGCAACTGACCGTCATCGCCACTCAGGAAGATGGCGAAGTCATTCAAGCGCCCTTCTTATTGGTTACGCATAATCGCTGAATAATTCTTTAAAAGCCTCCGGCGTTTGTGTCAGAATAAAATCATTCTGTCCAACAACTTATCGCTGTAAGAGGTTTGAGATGAAGTGGTTTCAAAAAACGCCTGACGAGGTTTTACAACAGCTCGACAGCCACCGAGAGGAAGGGTTGTCCCCCGAGCACATCACCGAACGCCAACAGACCTTCGGTTCGAACAGTCTCACTCAAGCCGAAAGCATTTCACCGTTTCGGTTATTCCTGAAGCAGCTGAAAAATCCATTATTGGTGGTGCTGGCCTTCGGCGCGCTCTTATCGTTTTACACCGGGCATACCGTCGATGCCATCGCCATCACCATCATCATCCTCATCAATGCCCTGATTACGTTTTTTCAGGAGCTCAAAGCGCAAAAATCCATCGACGCCTCAAAGATATGGCCGCACCCAAGTGCATGGTTCGCCGCGAGCGAAAATGGCAAGAGATTCCGCCGCCAAATTGGTACCCGGCGACCTCATCAAGCTACAAACCGGCGACATCGTTCCCGCCGACGGCCGTTTAATCGAGGTCACCCGTTTGGAGGTCGACGAAGCCCCCTGACCGGCGAATCAGACTTGATTCATAAAAAACCGAAGCCCTGAACGAGGCCGATCCGACACTGGGCGATCAGGTCAATATGGTGTTCATGAGCACCTCCGTCAACCACGGTCACGGTTTGGCGGTGGTCACCGCCACAGGAATGAAAACCGAGGTCGGCAAAATCGCCAGCTTGATGCAAAGCACCGACAACCGCCTGACGCCGCTCCAAAACCGCATCGCCAAACTGTCACACACCTTGATCTGGGCCGCCCTGTTCATCGTCGCCGTCATTGTCGCATCGGTCTGCTGAAGGCTGGATCCCATCGGCATGGTCAACACCAGCATATCCTTAGCCGTCGCCGCCATACCGGAAGGCTTGCCCACCGTCGTCACCATTGTGCTGACGTTGGGTGCCAAGCAGATGATGCAGAACAAAGCCCTGGCAAAACAACTGGCCTCGGTGGAAACATTGGGCTCCACTTCAGTCATCTGCTCCGACAAAACCGGTACCTTGACCCAAAACAAGATGCAAACCGTCAGTATCTGGGCCGCGGGTGAATATTATCGCATCAGCGGACAAGGCTACGACCCGACCGGCGACTACACCGACATCCACGGACGCACCCGAACCCCGAAACACCACTTTCATCTCAATCGCATGCTGGAAATGTCCGCCCTCTGCAACGACACCACCTTACTGGAAGAAGACGGTCATTACCGGATTCAGGGCGTTCCCACCGAAGGCGCGATTTTGGTGGCCGCGGCCAAAGCCGGCATTGATAAAGAGGCCTTGATGGCCACCCATCAACGAGTCGTGTCCCACCCGTTCGATCCCAAACGCAAAATGATGAGTGTCATCGTCCGTGATGCGGACGGCAACCACACGCTCATCGTCAAGGGCGCGCCGGACGTCATCCTCAAGCACTCCGAAGTCATCGAATACGCCGACCAACGTCGCGACATCGTCAGTAACCCCAACCTGATAGACGATGTCATCCACGAATTCGGTACTCAGGCGTTGCGTACGCTGGCGGTCGCGTATCGCCCGCTGCGTCCCGAGAGATTGAACAGCCATTGGAAGAGTTGGAAAACCGTCTCATCATCACCGGCATTCACGGCATTATCGACCCGCCGCGCCCCGAAGCCACCCAAGCGGTCAAAGAATGCCATTCCGCCGGCATTCGCGTGGTGATGATTACCGGCGACCACGCCATCACCGCCAAAGCCATCGCCCGTCAAATGGACATCATCGATTCGGACGACGAACTGGTGATGACCGGAGCCGAATTGAATCAAATCAGCGATGAAGAACTGCAACGATTGGCACCGAAAACCTCGGTCTTCGCACGGGTGACACCGGAACACAAACTGCGCATCGTCAAGGCCTTGCAGTCCAACGGCGAAGTCGTCGCCATGACCGGCGACGGCGTCAACGATTCTCCGGCTTTGCGTAAGGCCGACATCGGTATCGCCATGGGCATCACCGGCACCGGCGTCGCCAAAGAATCCGCCGACCTGATTTGCTGGACGACAACTTCGCCACCATCGTCCATGCCGTGCAAGAAGGCCGCCGCATTTACGACAATATCCGCAAGTTCATCCGCCAGGGCCTCACCGCCAACGTCAGTGAGGTATCGGCGATACTCTTCTCGTTTCTGATTATGATTGGCGAACCGCTGCTGACATTGGCGCCCCTGATGATTCTCTGGATCAACCTGGTCAGCGACGGGATGCCTTCGCTGGCGCTGGGCGTCGATGAAGCGGAAGGCGACGTGATGCAACGTAAACCGCGGGCCGGCAACGAAAGCTTCTTCGCCGACAACCTCGGCACGCGCATCGTGATACGGGGGTTGATTATGGGCGGCCTGACCTTTGCGATGTTCATGTACGCGCTCAATTTGAACCTGTCACTGGAATACGCTCAAACACTCGCCTTTATGACGTTGATTTTCGGCCAACTGGTGCATGTGTTCGACGCGCGCACCTTCACCACGCTTTATCACCGCAACCCGTTCAGCAATCATTTGCTGCTGTGGGCCGTATTCGGATCGGCCTGTGTGTCATTGTTGATGGTCTACACACCGTTCGGCAACCTGGCGCTCGGCACCACGCCACTGGAGCCGCAGCACTTGTTGATGACACTGTTCATCGCCGCACTGCCGACATTCATTCTGTCCGGCCTGAAAGAAATATTTCACATGAAATGCTATAACGCCAACTGAAATGAAAAATGCCCAGGCCTGGGCATTTTCCGGAAAGATGGTTCGTCCGACAAGAAAGGGGGATTCGATGATTTATTCGGTCACAGCGACCGATTTAATCAGGGCAAAACCGCCAGGCCTGCTGAATCTTCAGTCGTTCCGCCGAGTGTTGGGTCACTTCCGAAAACAGTTGCTGGCCATCCGACAAGCGCAAGCGCACCAACAAACGGTGCTGGCCTTGCGGAATCAGCTCGGTGACTTCCGCGGGAAATGGTTAATGATACTCAGGTCTTTCGGGTCGGACAGGGCCAAACTGACGTCCCGCGCCAATATCCGCACCGAATGGTTTCCTTATCCCTCGGCACGGCCTCCGACAACCAAATGGTTTCGTTTTCCCCAAAGCGCGCCGGTTGAAGCCCATCCTGCATTGGCAACGGACTCGCCTGCAATACCGACACCGCGCCCTGCTCGTCAAACAACGGCGAGTCCGGACGCGCCAACGCTTGTTGCAACGTCTCGACGGTTTCAACCCGACCGTTTTGCATGAACAGCACCCGGTCGGCCAAACGCTCGACTTCCGCTGGCGCATGAGTGATGTAGAGCACCGGCAAACGGTAGGCCGCCACCAACTCTTCAATCAGCGTCAGCATTTCCGCTTTGGCACGCCAATCCAATGCCGACAAGGGTTCGTCCATGCACAACAATTTCGGGCGCATCAACAACGCACGGGCAATCGCGACCCGCTGACGCTCGCCCCCGGACAAATACGTCACGGCACGGTCGAGTTTATCGGCAATGCCAACCCGCTGCACAATCTCCTCAAAGTTTTCCGGCTCGATGCCTTTCGGCAGGCGCTTGACGCCGTACATCAGATTTTGGCGTACCGTCATATGCGGAAACAACGCCGCATCCTGAAACACGAAACCGATGTGGCGCTTTCGGGTTGGCAAAACACTGGCTCCGGCTTGCCAAATCTCACCACCCACTGATAAATTCCCTTCGGTGCGCTTATCCAAGCCGCTAATGGCACGCAACAAGGTACTTTTACCACTGCCGGAACGGCCGAACAACACGGTCACGCCCTGCAATGGAATCTCAAACGGCCCGGAGTCGAGATAAAAGGTCCCCAAATCGAGTTTGAGGCTCCCTTGCATCAACGGTTGGCTTGGTGTGCTCTGCATTGAATCCATACCTTACCCCACCTTTCACACCGAAACGGCGGTTCAGGCCGTACACCAACATCAGAACCGTCAACGCAAAAATCAACATCATCGCCGACAGGATATGCGCTTGGTCGTATTCCAAACTTTCCACATGATCGAAAATATCAATTGAAACCATACGGGTTTCACCCGGGATATTCCCCCGACCATCAGCACCACACCAAACTCGCCAACGGTGTGCGCAAACGACAAGGTCGCGGCCACCAAAATGCCTCGGCGCGACAAGGGCAAAACAATGGTCCAGAAACGGTCTAAAACGATGCGCGCATGGTCGCGGCCGCGTCCAGTAGACGATGTGGAATGTTTTCAAAGGCATGCATCAGCGGTTGAATGGCAAAGGGTAATGAATAAAACACCGATCCAATCACCAGACCGGTTTACTGAAGGTCAACTGCCCCTCGAAACCGAACCAACGCAACACTTCGGTCACGGTGCCGTTGGGGTTGAACAAAATCAGCAGATAAAACCCCAGCACCGTCGGCGGCAGCACCAATGGCAAGGCCACCAACGCTTCCAAAAACACTTTGTTGGACGAGCGCATCTGCGCCATCCACCAGGCCAAAGGCGCCCCCAGCACCAGAAGAATAACCGTGGTCAAGGTCGCCACCTCCAGCGTCAGCCAGATCGGTTGCAAATTGATTTCCGTACCGAAGATTTCCAACATGATGTCTCTTTTCCGCTCCCATAAAAAACGACCAGGCCTGGTCGTTTTTTCAGACAAATTCTATTGTAACTTAGCTGACGTTATAGCCATAACGTTTGATAATCTCGATGGCTTTCGGCGTTTTGATGAATGCCATAAAGCTTTGGCCGCCGCATTCTTTTCACCTTGTTTAGTCAGAAGCGCGCCTTGGTTAATCGGCTTATAGTCCGACTGCGGCACCACCCAGTATTGACCTTTTTTGTACACCGGACTTTGTGGATCCACCACTTGCGACATGGCGACAAAACCGATTTCGGCATTGCCGGTGGCGACGTATTGAAAAGCGTGAGCGATGCTTTCACCGTTGACGATTTTCGATTTCACGTCCTGATACAAACCTTCTTTTTTCAAGAACGCCACCGCACGTTCACCGTAAGGCGCGGTTTTCGGATTGGCGACCGCCAGATGGTTGTATTGTTTCGCTTTCAAGACCTCAATCGGACTGGTTTTCACCGGAAACTTCGCGCTGTACAACACAATTTGTCCTTGTGCATAGACAAAATAGCTGTCCGCCACACCGATGCCGTCGTCAATGGTTTTCTTTGGACGGCGCTCGTCCGCACCGAAAAACGCATCAAAGGGCGCGCCGTTTTTGATTTGGGCATACAGTTTACCGGTCGGCCCGAAAGAGAACTTCACCTGATGGCCGGTCTCTTTTCAAACACCTTGCCGATCTCTTCGATGGTTTTGGTGAAATTGGCCGCCACCGCAATCTTGGCGGTTTCCGCATACGCCATCGAGGCGCTCAAAACACCCACGGCCAAGGCAGGGTACGAATCATCGTTTTCATACAGTCACTCCGTTATGATAGTTAATACATATTACGTTTGATACATATCGTTAAATCAAAAAATCCGACCTCAGTCGGAAACCGCCAACAATACATGACTGGCTTTGACCAGGGCGCAACATCTTGCCCCCACGGCCAGCCCCAAATTCTCGACACTCTGGTTTGTCACGATGGCAGAAATCATTTGTTCCCCTTCCAGCTGGATGGACACGTCACTATTGACAGAGCCCGTATCCAGTTTGGTGACCACGCCGCAGAACTGATTTCGTGCACTGGTTTTCACCGCCCCATTCAGGTCTTCGGTCAGAATGACCCAACTGGCTTTAATCAGGGCATACGCATCGGAACCGACTTCCAGCCCCAGACGCTCCAAACTGTCCAGCGTAATCTGCGCAATCACTTCGTTTCCTTGCCCCACCGACAGGGTCACCTCACAATTCACCGCCCCTTTTTCAATTTCGGTAACGGTTCCGTGGAATAAATTTCGTGCACTTGTTTTCATGGAAATTTTCCTCATCAATTCCAATTGACTGAGCATGTTCGGCGACATCGCCTCCAGCTCCCGCATCCAATGCTGCATCTGTTCATTGAATAATCGATAGGCCGCCAACAAGGCTTCACCGGCTTGGGTCAACACCATTCCGCCACCGCCGGCACCGCCTTTCTGGGTGTGCACCAACGGTTCTTCCGCCAATTGATTCATGGCTTCAATGGCTTGCCAGGCGCCTTTGTAACTCATCCCACAGGCTTTCGCCGCCGCCGACAGGGAACCCAGTGATTCGATCTTGTTCAGCAGTTCCAAACGGCGCTGCCCGGAGCGGGACTGTTTGCTGCCCATCAAGAAAGATTGCACAAGCTGTTCGGGGAGATTGGATGCGTTCAAATGTCCGGCCTTCTTTATAACTTTAAGTACATAGCGAAGCATTATACGAGCGATTGACCAACCGCAACGCCTAGGTGTTTAAATTATTTAATCGCCAAATAAATTTCCCGACCTGGCTGGTAAAACTCAATTTAACCGCCGCCAGCCATCATGTTAAGATACGCTTTTAATGCGCTATCTCTCAAGGACGAAGATGGACAGCCTCTCCCCCAAACAACCACAAAACAACCGCATGGCCGACTTGCGGTCAACGATTCGCCGCTACCTCGGGGTCCGCGAAGCCGGCAGCAGCCATTCCGAAAAACTCATTTCAGGCCTGGGCGGTTTTCTGGCGATTCTGGTGATCCTGCTGATCAGCACCGCTTTCTGGCACTCCCGGATGCGTTGGCCGTGGTCGCCTCCATGGGCGCCTCCGCCGTTTTGTTGTTTGCGGTTCCGCACGGTCCTTTATCACAACCCTGGCCGTTGATTGGCGCAACCTGATTTCCGCCTTCATCGGCGTCAGCTGCGCACACTTGATCGACCCGCCGATTCTCGCCGCCAGCGTTGCCGTCGGCGCGTCCATCAGCGCCATGTATTATTTGAAATGCATTCATCCGCCGGGCGGGGCCACCGCCTTGACCGCCGTCATCGGCGGCGAGAGCATCCATGCATTGGGTTACGAGTTTCTGTTGACGCCAGTATTGTTGAATGTGTTTTCCATCCTGGCGATTGCCGTGTTGTTCAATGCTTTCTTTCATTGGCGGCGCTATCCGGCTTACTGGCACCAACAACAGACCGAGCCCCAACCTGCATCGCAGGATGGCTTTTCCCACAGCGATTTTTTAAATGCCTTAAAGGAAATCGATTCGTTCGTCGACATCAATGAATACGATTTGCGTCGCATTCTGGCTTTGATTGGTCATCCGAACACGCAGCTTTCGTCGTCGGACATCGAACTCGGTCGAGTTTACAGCAATGGCTTGGTTGGTCGGGATTGGTCGATGCGTCGCATCATTGACGAATCGGGCAGTGACGATCCGGAAAAGGACTTTGTGATTTTCAAACAAATCGCCGGCCAGGAACTCAAAACCACCGATTGCGTCACCCGCGAGGAATTCGCGCATTGGGCGAAATATGAAATGGTGCAGGAAAACGGGCTTTGGCACCGAAAAACCTCGTCAGAACCACATCCGGAATCACGGAATGGATAGTTGAGAGGGAGCGTTGAAACCTTATCAACGAATAATAGAAGAACCGACCAGGCCTGGCGAAAACGGCTGTTTACAGACTGGCTTCGTCCAGCGCTTGGCAACCACCGGATGCACGAATTCCGAGACATCCCCGCCTAAAGCAGAGATTTCCCGCACCAGACTGGAGGAAATAAACGCGTATTGTTCCGCCGGGGTCATGAACATGGTTTCCACTTCCGGGGCCAGTTTACGATTCATCGACGCCAACTGGAATTCATACTCGAAATCGGAGACGGCTCGCAGTCCCCGCAGCAGCACGTTGCCGTCAATCTCACGCACAAAGTCCACCAATAACCCGCTGAAACCGATGACTTCGACATTATCCATGCCCGACGTCACCTCTTTCGCCAGCGCCACACGCTTTTCCAACGAAAACAATGAGGTTTTATTGCGGTTATCCGCCACGGCGATGACCAGCCGGTCGTAAAAACGCGCCGCCCGCTCGATTAAATCGAAATGGCCGCAGGTAATGGGATCGAAGGTGCCAGGGTAAACCGCTGTGATCGACATAATTTCACTCTTTCAGGGTAATGAATGGCGCCTATTCTACTTGAGATACGGTTTCGGTTCCATGCCAAATCCGGTCGGTTATGATTTTTCGCACTGCGGCGACTTTTCCCATTCGCATACCCAATCCGGTAACGCCTCGGGTAACATCGGCCTGGCGATGGCATAGCCCTGCGCCAGTTCACACCCCATCGCCAACAGGGCTTCAAAATGCGCTTCGGTTTCCACGCCCTCGGCAATCACCTCTCTCCCAAAGGCCTGCGCTAACTTAAGAATTCCGTCCACGATGGCGCGGTCATCCGAGTCTTCCAACATATCACGAATAAAGGTTTGATCAATTTTAATCATTTGCGCCGGTAAATGACGCAGATAGGTCAGGGAGGAATACCCGGTTCCGAAATCATCTAATGCAAAGTTCACACCCAACTCGCGGCACTCGCGTATCAACAAACTGACATTAACGACGTCTTCCAAAGCACTGGTTTCCAGAATTTCAATTTCCAGCGAAAAGGCCGGTAATGCGGGGTATTGCGAAACATAGTCGCGCAAGGTTTGCATAAAGTCGCGGTGCTGAATGAACTCAGCGCCGATATTAACGCTCACATTAAAGCTGAGCCCCTGCTCATGCCAGTCATTCAGTTGCTTCAAGGCCGTTTTTAACACCCATTTATCCAGTTCGATACTTAAAGGAGACCCGTCCACATTCGGTAAAAAATCTCCCGGCATTAAAAACCTGCGATCCGGGTGCTGCCAACGAACTAAAGCCTCGGCACCAATAACATGACCTTTCTTGATATTTACTTTTGGCTGGTAATCCAGCACCAGCTGGTTTTCAGTAATGGCTTTAGCAATTTCCTGCTGAATACGGCTTTGCGATTTGACCATGGAGTCATGGCTGACGTCAAAATAATGATAACGATTTTTACCTTCCTGCTTGGCTTGATACATGGCCTGGTCGGCGTGCCGCATCAACTGATCCGGGTCGCCTTGGTCTTCTGGATAAAAGGTCACGCCAATACTGGCGGACACCGTCAAAGTATGCCCCTGAACTTCAACCGGATCGGAAGCGGCGACCAACAACCGATCCAAAATTTCCTCACAGTCCTGAATCCCTTCCAGATTGGTCAGCACCGCCACAAATTCATCGCCCCCGATTCGAGCCAGCGTGTCTTCTTCTCGTAAAGCGATTCGCATCCGCTTGGACACCTCCACCAGCAAATCGTCGCCAATGTCGTGCCCGAAGGAATCATTGATCGCTTTGAACTGATCCAGATCGATAAACAACACCGCCAGATAACCGCCATGACGGTTAATGATGAGCATGGCCTGATTCAGCCGGTCGGCCAACAATGAGCGGTTCGGCAGTTGCGTCAGCACATCGTAATGGGCAATGTGTTCGAGTTGCTGTTGTTGCTCTTTCAATGAGGTTATGTCGGTGAACAGGCCGACGTAATTCAGGATGGAACCGTTGCTGTCTTTAATGGCACTGATGGTGATGAGCTGAGCGTAAATCGAACCGTTCTTGTCACGGTTCCACATTTCACCGGTCCAATGCCCTTTATCAAACAGGGTTTTCCACATGGTATTGTAGAATTCTTTGGGCTGACGCCCTGAGCTGAGAATGTTCGGATTTTTCCCGATCACTTCGTCACGTTCGTAACCGGTAATCATCGTAAAGCCGCGATTGACGTCGATAATCAATCCGTTCTTATCGGTGATGGTGATACCTTCTCGCGCATGCGTGAATACACTGGCGGCGAGGTTCAAACGGGCTTCGGCGGCACGTTTATCGGAAATATCTTCATAACTGATGACCAGACCATACTGAGGATGATCCAACGGCGTGGCGTTGACGTTCAGCCAGGTACTGCCGTCCATGCGTCGAACTTCCATCAACTGATTTTTAATGGTTTTATGATCCTGCAAAGCACGAACACTGGCATACTCATCCGGCGGCATCGGGGTACCGTCTTCCCGGTAAATCTGCCAAACATCGTCGTCATAACGCCGCGAGGTATGCTCTTCTCGGGTAATACCCAACAATTTTTCCGACGCGGAATTGCATTCTAAAATATGCCCGTTACGATCGGTCAGGGAAATGCCAATCGGCAGTATTTCAAAAATGGTTCTCAAGCGCTCTTCATTCATGGCAATCATATCTTCGACCTGCTTACGGTCAGAGACATCCATGTGCATCCCCACCATCCGGGTCGGATGGCCTTCATCGTCGCGCTCGACCACCTGCCCGCGCGACTCGATCCAAAGCCAGTCGTTGTCCACCGTCGCAAGTCGATACTCGACGCTGTAGGTATCCTTATCCTCCAAATGCGCTTGCAAGCGCTCCACCGCGTGACAGTCATCCGGGTGCAACATCTGCCGCCATTTCTCGAAGCTGACTTTAAACGCATTTTCTTTAAAACCGAGCATGGTATAAGAACGTGCATCCCAAAGCATGACGTCATTGACGATGTCCCAATCCCATTGCCCGATATTGCTGGCTTCCAAAATCAGATTGAGACGCTGGTCTTTTTCCGCCAACTGGCGCTCCTGATGCTTACGCAAGGAAATATCCCGCGCCAGCACCACAAACCTTGGTGTTTCGGTCGCATCCGACGGCGTTTTCCGTGACACGGACAGTTCGTAATATCGCCGTCCATCTTCAAAATCCAGGGCGTACTGTAATCCGAAGGATTGACCGGATTTATGGGCATTGTGCAAAGCTGTCATAATCACAATCGCCGGTTTTTCAGGTAAAACCGCTTCAACCGTCTTATTCAAAAACACATCCGGCGTCACATAAAGATGATCTGCTTCCGCCGAATGATAACTGAGAATCACACCATTCAAATCCACCTCAAACAACAAATCCGGCAAGGCATCGAATGTCGCTTTCAGCTCATTTCGTGCCGTTTCCAATGCCAATTGTGAAGCTTTCAATTCGGAAATATCCTGAACCAGCCCCAAGTATCCGATCACATCACCCGCTTCATTCAAGATATTGGAGGCATACAGACTGACTAAAAACGAGAACCGTCTTTACGAATATAGGTCCACTCGCTTTGACGATGTTGATTGCCTTCCAACTGCTCGACAAAGACACCAAAGCCGTTCACCGGGCGCCCCAATAGACGCGAAAGCACGCCTTGTTGCGCCTTCACTTCCTCCTTGTCATGAAATTTCAACGGCGTGACTTTGCCGATGATTTCATCCGCGCGATACCCCAACAGCTTTTCGGCACCATGGTTGAAAGCCGTAATCATCCCCTCAGTATCCGTCGCGATAATACCGACCCCGGTAGCCGAGTTCATGATGTTGGTCAGCAGGGAGGCCACACCGTTTAAGGACTTTTGCAATTTTTGACGCCGATGCATCACCCACAGCAACAACAAAATCAAGAGCGCCTGAATCAGAATGCCCGCCACCAGAATCCAGGTTTGGCGCGCATAGGAGGCTTCAAGCTCCTGACGCTGGGCATCGACCATTTCTTCCAAACGGGTTTGGTAGTGCCAGAAATCTTCCGACTTCTCGCGCAGTGGGGTCATGTCGTGAACCATGGACAGCAGCAAGGTGCGTCCATTGAAATCATAGGGCTCGGAGTGGACTTCGACCGTGCGAATTTCACCGTCCGCCAGTTCATGGCGGAAAATGAAATAATTACGGCCTTCGGATTTCGCCAGGCGGCGCTCTTCGGCCACTTGCTCCGGAGTCAGTTGATTGATTTCTTGAATGGTCATCCGCTGAAGTTGCGGAATGGAATAGCCGTAGAATTTGGCCGCCGCAGCGTTAGCTTCGACAATGTCACCGTTGGTTGGATCAACCAGCAACATGACGGAACCGCTGTCTTGAAAAAAGGTTTGAAACGTTGGATGCGCCTTCACCGCCCAAGACGCTATCAGCATCCATGCGGCCAGCCATAACACACTAAATCGTTTGAGCGACATTTGCATCCATTAAGTCCCTCTTGCCTTCTGATAAACGGCTTCGGCCGCCATGACAGCCTCCCGCGCGTCATGGCAACCTCTCCTGATTTTATTCTAACGCAACGGCTCAGGCTTGCCTAACATTTCTCTTAATGGCCGGATATACAAAACAATCCGTAACGCACTTCCGGGGTGGTCTTCTCACGGCGGCACACCCAACCGTCGGGCAAGGTCGGCCAGTCCAGCGCTTTTTCCTGTTCCAAATACAGCCAGGCCTGGTCGTTTTTCAAATACTGCCCGGCAAACAGCTTATCCACCGACGGCTGCATCAACCCTTGATGGAACGGCGGATCCAGAAACACCACGTCAAACGGTTGTCTGGCAGGTTGTTCCAACCAAACCAAACTGTCGGCTTGCACCACCTCGGCGTTCTTGGCTTGCAGTGTCGCCACATTCTGCTTGAGCTGCTCGGCATTCGACTTGGACAACTCCAAAAAAGTCACCGCGGCCGCGCCACGGGACAAGGCCTCAAACCCCAGTCCACCGGACCCGGCAAATACATCCAGGCAATGTGCGCCCGCCACATCAAACTGCAACCAGTTGAACAGTGTTTCCCGCACCCGGTCGGATGTCGGCCGCAAGCCTTGCGCATCCAACACCGGTAGCTTACGCCCCCGCCAGTCACCGCCGATAATACGGACAGCGCCCATCTGCACGGATTTTTGCCAGCTTGTCGGCCCTGAGAACCATGTGTGCGTCGTTTTTCGTCATTTTGTTAAGCCAGTATCGTTTATCTTTCCCGCCCATGATAACCAACTCTCACCAGCTCTGCGACTAAAAGCCCGAAAAACGCCTCGGTTTGACAAACCCTCCCCATCATTAGTAAGGTGGGCACTGGGAGTTGAAACCGCTTCCTTCATTGGAACGGCCTTTACACGCACGAAATTGATCCGACGAGGTGAGAAATGAGTACGAGTAACAAACAAGCTTATCAAGCCAAACTCCAAGCCCAACTGGATGAGTGGTCCGCCAACATTGATGCTTTGGAAGCCAAAGCCAGACAAGCCGATGCGCAAGCCCGCATCGACCTTCAAGCGGAAATCGACAGGCTCAAAACCTATCAACATCAGGCGGAGGCCAAACTGGCCGAACTCAAAAACACCGGCGACCAGGCCTGGCAAGATCTGAAACAAGGCATCGAGCAAGCACACGACAACCTAAAGCGGGCATTACAGGCGGCCACCGACCGTTTTTAAACATCAGCAGTCAAAACCACCGCTGGAAAGACTCGAAAAGCTTTCCGGATGCTAACCGCTTAAATTCCAACCGTTTAAATAGCCGAAGCAGGGCCGGGCAAAACCACCGGGTTGCGGTTGACTCGATTCATCCCGGCCATCGCTAACCATGACAAACCGTATTGGACAAGTCAAAGGAGGCACCATGCAACACTCAACCCGTTACCAAACCACAAAAACGCTGTCTCATACATTAAACCAGCGCCAAACCCGCAAAAGTTTGAAGCGCTCAATAAAGCCCAACATCTCACAATCAGCTTCCGGCCGACAGGGACGTCGGCACTTGAAGCGCCTTTTACACCCGGTATCGGAAGACCCCTGACCCAACACGCCGCAACCCTAACCGCATGCGGAAAAGGAGGAATGAGATGAAAAAAATGTTTGAACTCATCATCAGCATCAGTTACTCCGCCGCCGCATTAGTGTTATTCGCCATGGCCTTCACCACTATCGGCTGGTCGATTTACGAAGTCGTGTCCGAAGTGGACAACGACAACCTATTGGACGGCGAATTTGTGTCGATGATGTTGCAGGCCGTCGGCGCCACCGTCATTTCGGTGGCGATTATCGACGTCGCCAAGTACATGATTGAAGAAGAGGTCTTTCGCAATAAGGAGTTGCGTTCGCCGGTTGAAGCACGCCAGACCATCACCAAAGTGATTGTCATTCTGTCGATTGCGGTCGGCATTGAAGGCTTGGTGTTCATTTTCAAAGCCGGGATTCAGGACATTACCTTACTAGTCTATCCGACGACGTTGGTGCTCGCCGCGGTGGTTCTGATCGTCGGCCTGGGGGTTTACCAGAAATTGAGCGCGACCGTTGAGAAAGAAACCTAAGGAAGCGGCGCGCGTTCAACGCGCGTCTTATCAGTCTTCGCTCGCTGACACCTGGTTTTACCGTTGCGCTTGGCACGATACAGATTGCGGTCGGCTCGATCCACACACTCGTTGACCGACTCTCCGGCGTGGTATTGCGCCACCCCCAAACTGAAGGTCAAGCGTATGTCTTGCGAAAATTCGGTCGTCTCAATCGCCGCCCGCACCTTTTCAGCCAGTTGCGAGGCTTGATGCAAATCGGTTTCCGGGCAAATCAAAATGAACTCCTCCCCGCCCCAACGTCCGAAAGTATCGGTCTTCCGCACCAGATGGTGGATGGTTTCAACACTCTTGACCAACACTTCATCCCCGACCAGATGGCCGTAAGTGTCATTGACTCGCTTGAAATCGTCCAAATCCATCATCACCAGACTGAGCTTCGAATGATAACGATCCACACGCTCCACTTCGGCATCCAAACCTGATCCAGGTATTGACGGTTATAAATTCCGGTCAAGTGATCCGTCACCGACAGAACCGACAACTTCTCATTGGAGGCGCGAAGCTCGTCTTGAGTATGTCGCAACTTGCGGTTAAAGAAAATAAACACCGCCAATAACAATAAAACCGGCGCGAGGATGAGCAACAGCTGTGTCCAGCTGTATTCTTTCTTGTAATTGATCTGAAGCCAACTGTTGGTCATTTCGACATAACGCGGTTTCGGTATTTGCTGCAACACCTTTTGAAAAATGCTCAAAAGTTCCGGCCAGTCCTGGCGAACGCCCATGGCGATATTGGCGTGGAACGGCATCTCTCCGGAAATTTGCAAATTAGTCAGACCGTACTTTTTGATGTGATAGCCAATCACCGCAACATTATCGACGTAACCGAACACATCCCCGTTGGCGACGGCTTCCAAACCTTCTTTGGCATTATCGACCAACTTCAATGCCACATCCGGAAACACACTGTGTAATTTTTCATGCGCCGCATAATTTTTGACCACGGCAATGGTTTTGGAGCGCAACTGGTTGAAATTGGCGATATAAGGCACCCCATCCCGCGTCGCCACCACCATCGGAAACTTCAAGTAAGCTTGCGTGAAGTTCATATAGGCCTTGCGCTCCTCGGTCTCAATCACCGCCGGCAACACATCCTGCCGATGCGCCTTGAACTCGGCCAAGACTTCCGGCCACTTCAAATGCAGTGACGGCACGAATTCCAAGCCGGTACGCTGTGATATAAAATCCAGAAACTCGGGCGTAATGCCGGAATACTGCCCTTGTTCGTTCACGAACTCAACCGGAGCATAAGCGCGATCAACACCGATACGAATCACCGGATGTTGCTTGATCCACTCTTTTTCGCGCTGTGTTAATTGAAGTGTTTCATCCTCCGGCCGATAAATGCCTTTTTGCAAATCCACCGAGCCTTTCAACAGCCCTTGTTTCTGGAACAAGTCGGCAATGTATCGAAGCCGCCCTTCGTTTAAAGTGCCGATGGGCACACTATTCAAGTCCATCACGCTTTCAATCACCCGCGCTTCAAACATCAGGTGCTGAAAGGATTTTTTCAAGCCGTACTGTTTCAGGATATAGCGCGCCATTTCCTCTTGATGCGCCATCGCATACTGCCAACCTTTAATGGTCGCCCGGCGCATTTTGGCAACCCGTTCCGGATGCTGTTCGACCTCATCCCGCGTGGTGAATAACATATCACCATACAAATCGATGCCATAGTTCATCGGGTTAATGACATCGTAGGGCACACGTTTTTCTTGAAGAAGTAAGCTTCATTCGCCAGGTAACCGGCATAGGCGTCCACTTCCTTACGCACCAGCATGATAGGCGATTTATCGATAATCACCCGATCCATCACGGGTTTGATGTCCAGCTCCTCCAGCATCGCCAAAATCGGCAAACCGTCGGTGTCTTTTTTATAAAAGGCCAGTAATTTATCGTTTAATTTATAAGGGCTGTCCAACCCGGAAGACTTGAGGGTAAACAGGACTTGCGGAGAATGCTGAAAAATCGGCGCAACGATCACGATGGGTTTTTGGCGGGATTGATACAACAATAAGATACTGTCGGACACTCCATATTGCGCGTCGCCCTTCAAGACCTGTTCGATGTTGTTTTCCAGCAGATCGCGAGGATGTAGCGCAACCTCCAAACCTTCGTCTCGATAATAACCTTGCTTCTGTGCCGCGTAATATCCAGCAAACTGAAACTGATGGCGCCACTTGAGTTTGACGGTGACTTTTTCCAGCTTAGGACCGGACGACACCGGTAGGGTATTATCCGCCGACGCCGGTAGGGAGAAAAACAAGGATGAAATGACAAAGGCCAATACCGCTTGGATTATCGCCCCCCTTAACCACTGCCATGTTCGGGGCCTGTTCAGGCATGTCACCTCTACCACTGAAGTCATCCGTTTTTATCTATTATCAATATTCTTTATATGATAAACCGAACCGGCTTGCTGCACCAGCTTGGCGACAGAAAAACCTTAAAATTGAATTGGTTAAATCCGGCGTTCAACCACCTGAAAATTCGGTTTCAAAACAAGGCTAGCCAATGTAACAATGGCACCAACGTTGGAAGCACAATGGCCGTCAACACCGCCGAAAGCGCCATGGCCAAGCCGGAGAAGGCACCCATTTCCGAACTGATTTGAAAACTGCGCGCGGTACCGATGCCATGCGCGGTTACCCCCATGGCGACTCCCTTGATGCTGTCGTCTCGAATGCCCAACCACTGAAACACCTTCAGACCAATCACGCACCGAGAATACCGGTTACCACCACCAATACGGCCGTCAACGACGGTAAGCCTCCGATCTTTTCGGAAATCCCCATTGCAATCGGCACCGTTACAGACTTTGGCGCCAGCGACAATAAGGTTTCCAGGCTTGCGCCGGTAACATGCGCAATGGCAATCGAGCTGATTGCACCCGTCAACACCCCGGCCAACAAACCGAACGTCACCGGCAACCAGATTTTTTCAATTTCGGGAACTGCTGATACAGGGGAATCGCCAGCGCCACGGTCGCTGGCCCCAGCAAGAAATGAATGAACTGCCCGCCTTCGAAGTAGGCTTCGTAATCCATCTCGGACAGGGTTAAAAATACGATCAGTAAGCCGATGGCGGTAATAACCGGATGCAGCAGGACATTTCGGTTCATACGCTCATACAACTTCAGCGCTAAAGTGTAGGCCACCAACGTCATCGTCAAACCGGTCAACGGCGAAGCGACAGGTAGACCCAGAGATAAGCCAAATCACTTTCCGCCATCACCCACCGCCTTTTTCGCCAATCGTTTTTGCGACCATTGCATCACCCACCACATGGTCAGGGCGGTTGTCACCATCGTAATCACGGTGCTGAGCAACAGCGTCAAACCGATGGGCAGCCATTCGCTGGCAATACGGTGAAAATACACCATAATGCCGACCCCGGCCGGCACAAACAGTAACGACAAGTGACTCAACAAACCATCGGACACCTCATCCAACGCTTCGGAGCTGCGCCCTCGCCACAGTAGTGCGGCAAACAACAGCATCATGCCGATGACCGGCCCGGGCACCGGCAAATTCAATACAATCGCCAACGACTCGCCTACAAGCTGAAAAATCAACAACCAAGTTATTCCGTATAAAAACTTCATTTTCGATTTCCAAACGTTTCCATGAATCCATCTCGTGCAAAGCTCTCATTATAACTTTCAAGACGAATTGACACAGTTTTGGAATAAAAAAACCGCCAGGCCTGGCGGTTTAAACAACGGAAAGCTTAAGTGGTTACTTTTCGATCGGTTTCACATTCGGTTCGCCGACCATCAACGTCAGCATTTTGTTTGGATGGATATGCTTACGCCAGGCGTTAAGGACGTCTTCCTTGGTCAGTTCCGCCATCTTTTTCGGAAAACGCTCCAAGTAATCCAGCGGCAAATCGTAAAAGCCGATCATCGCAATGTATCCGGCGATTTTTGAATTGCTATCGATGCGAAGCGGAAAGCCACCAATCAGGTTACTTTTAATTTCGGCCAACTTATCATCCGGAAAATCCTTCATAAACTGCGCCAACGTTTGTTTGACGACTTCATCCGCTTCTTTGGCCGAAGCGTTTTTGGTGGACAAGCCGATTTGGAATGGCCCCGGCACTTTCATCGGATAAAAGCCGCTCGACACCCCATACACTAAGCCGCGTTTCTCACGCACTTCTTCCATCAACAAAGACCCGAAGCCGCTACCGCCCAACAGATGGTTGCCGAGAAAGAGCGCATAATAGTCCGGGTCTCCGCGCTCCACACCCAATTGCGCCAAGGTATAGTACGTCTGGGTCGAGCCGAAACGGATGATTTTCGCCTGAGCTTTATCCAGCGGCTTAGGCTGCGGCAACGCCGCCGCTTTTTCGCCGGTCGCCAAGGAACGGGTCAAATCTTCCGCCATTTGCTCGGCCTGCTTGCGATCCACCGCGCCGACGATGGTCACTTGGGCATTGGCGGCCACATAATAACGCTTGTAAAAGGCTTTTAAGTCCTCCACCGTCAAGGCCTCGACCGTTTTCAAGGTGCCCTGTACCGGATGAGCGTATGGGTGGTCGCCGTAGAGCTTGGCCCAGAGTTCATCCGACAACATCGCTTGCGGCTTGACGGTTTTTTGCTTCAAACCGGTCATCAGACGCGCTTTTTCACGCGCCATAATGTTTTGGCGAAACACCGGTTGTCCGACGATTTCGGCAAACAACGTCATCGCCGGCGTCAAAATTTCCGACCGCGTCAGACTGCGTAAATGAATGCTGGCGGAATCGCGCCCTGCATTGGAACCGATTTGCACGCCCAAGTCGTTAAAGGCTTCGGAGATCTGATTTTCGTCATGCTCCGGCGTCGCCGTGCCCAATAAATTCGAGGTAAAGGAGGCGACGCCCCATTGGTCGCCGTCTCGTGCCGAACCGGCATCGAACATTAACTCCACATCCACCATCGGCAGTTGCGGCGCATGGACGTACATCACCTTGGTGCCTTTGGCGGTCTGCCAAGTTTGAATATCGACTTCGCCCAGCCTGGGTACTTAACAAGCAGGCAAACGCGAATGCCCACACGGTCAGTTGCTTCATTCTCGTCACTATCGAACCCCTCCTTCCATCACCGGTACACTCGGGGTTTGCACGCCTTCCCCATTCGGCAGCAAGGTCGCCACCGTGACTTTATCACGCGTCAGGTATTTTTTCGCCACGGCTTGCACCGCCTCCGGCGTGACCTGACGTAAATTTTCCACCCAGTTATCGTAGGTTTCGGTCGGCAATCCGATGCTGACCAGCGAGCCCAAAATCATCGCTTGAGATTGAATCGAATCCTGGTGGAACACATACTGGGCTTCACTTTGCGCCAGCACCCGTTTCAGTTCGTCTTCGGAAATCGGCTGTTGTTGCAACTGCTCGATTTGCTCCCAAAGCGCGGCTTCGGCTTCTTTCAACGTCTTGCCTTCCGAAGGCGTGATATTCACCATAAACAGGCTTTCCAGACGGCCGGTTTCATCGTAACTGGCGCCGGCGGACACCGCGACTTGGAACCACGCACCAAGTGACGCGGCAAACGCGCGCTGTCACCGCCGTCCAAAACACTGTTCAACACCGAAAGCGCATAGACTTCCTGACTGTCTTTAGCCGTCACCAACGACGGCGCATGGAAGCCCATAATCAAACTCGGCGATTTGGTCGCGCCCTTCATCTGAATGCGGCGCTCGCCTTCCTGTTCGATTTCCGCACGCGGTTTTGGCGGGGTAATGGTTTCCGGCTTATGCGCGCCGTAATAGCGTTTCGCCCATTCGTAGACCTGCTGCGGGTCGACGTCACCGACCACCACCAAGGTGGCATTATTCGGCGCATACCACTGTTGATACCATTGCTGTAAGTCGTCGACCGTATAGGCACGGATATCCGACATCCAGCCAATAACCGGATGATGCTGCGGACTGTTCACATAGGCCGACGCTTTGAACAATTCATAGAGTTTGGAACCCGGGCGGTCTTCAACACGCCAGCGGCGTTCTTCGGTCACCACATCACGCTCTTTTTGAAACTCCTCGTCTTTAATGACCAGGTTGCGCATGCGGTCCGATTCCAACTCCATGACTTTTTCCAGATTCTGGGTGCCGACGACTTGATAGTAAGCGGTGTAGTCATTCGACGTAAAAGCGTTATCCTGACCGCCCAACTTCGACACGACTTTGGAGAATTCACCCGGTTCCAACGACTCCGTCCCTTTGAACATCATGTGCTCCAGCATATGCGAAATGCCGGTAATGCCGCCGTATTCATAATTGGAACCGACCCGGTACCAGACCTGCTGTACCACAACCGGCGCACGATGATCTTCTTTGACCAGCACTTGCATGCCGTTGTCGAGTTTGAACTTCGATATACTGGCTTGAGCCGGCCATGCCAGCGCCATCACCAGACCGAATAATCCAATTCTCACCATAGGGGAATCTCCTAAAATTAAACGAATTTCATTTATAATAACGTAATTGATTGCCGCAAGTATTGACGAAGCTTTAAAACAGGAAGCGACATGTTCAGTTTTTTAAAACGCAAAGACAAACCGTCATCCGACGAAACCCAGCCAAACGATTCAACCAGCCTCCCGGAAAACCCGGACACATCCATCAAAGCCCCCAATCCGGTCGAGACCCGCGACGAGATGCCGGCACTGCCATCCGATAAAGCGGAAGATGCAGACGAAACGCCTCGCAACCCGGCCTGTTCACCCGGCTGAAAAACAGCCTGAGTAAAACGCGTCGTAACTTTACCGACAGTCTGTCGACCTTGGTCATGGGGCGCAAAGAAATCGATGCGGATTTACTGGATGAGCTGGAAATGATTCTACTCACCGCCGATGTGGGTGTCGAAGCCACCGACAAAATCATCCAAAACCTGACGGACCAAGTCTCGCGCAAAGAGCTTAAAGAACCCGAAGCGTTAATTCAAGCACTAAAAAGCCAATTGGAAGCGTTATTGGAACCGGTTTCGCAGCCTCTGAGCCTTTCAAACGACGACGGACCCTTTGTGATTTTGATGGTCGGCGTCAACGGCGTCGGCAAAACCACCACCATTGGCAAGCTGGCGAAAAAATTCCAAAACGAAGGTAAGTCCGTGATGCTGGCGGCCGGGGACACCTTCCGCGCCGCTGCGTGGAACAATTGGAAACCTGGGGCGAACGCAACCAAGTGCCGGTCATTGCCCAGAAAACCGGAGCCGATTCCGCCGCCGTCATTTTCGACGCCATTCAATCCGCCACCGCGAAAAAAGTCGATGTCCTCATTGCCGATACCGCCGGACGCTTACACACCCAATCCAACTTGATGGAAGAACTAAAAAAGGTCAAGCGCGTCATTCAAAAGGTTAACCCCAACGCACCACACGAAGTCATGCTGGTACTCGATGCCGGCACCGGGCAAAATGCCTTGAGCCAAGCACAGCAATTCCATGAAGCGGTCGATTTGACTGGATTGACCCTGACCAAACTGGACGGCACCGCCAAAGGGGGATTGTCTTCGCCCTGGCCGAACAACTCGGCATTCCGGTTCGTTTTATTGGGGTCGGCGAAGCAATTGACGACTTGCGACCTTTCCAAGCCGATGAATTCGCTGAAGCGCTGTTCGATCAGACCGATAGCTGATTTCCATGAACCTGCCGGACACGGATAACGCCCATTACCATTACGCCTTTAAAAAAGGCTATCGCCTGGCCTTGGATGGTAAGCCCATGTCGCACATGCCCAGCAGCATCCGCCGGGATGCGCTTTACGGGAATACTTTCAAATGGGCTGGAACCAACTGCAGGAAGAGGTCGCCAACGGCGAAGAGGACGATGCCAAAACACCTTGCGAAGTCGTTTTGCCTGGTTCATGATGATGATGCTCGCCGGCATCGGCACCGCATCACTGATGATTACGCAAATCAACGACAAAAAAGCCGAACAACAAGCACGTATCGATGCCCCGGCGAATGCTGAAACCGCCAGGCCTGGCGAGAATACCGCTTCCAAGGCCCCGGAAGTGAAATCGGAGCCATCTCCCGAACCCACCACTGACACCGCCATGAATACCGCGATTTAAGCCTAATCGAAACCGCACCAGCCAACTCAACTTCTTTGCCTGAAATACCTTCTCCAGGAGCCATGACACCCAAAGCGCCCACCGAACCATCTCCTTCGCTTCCAGAGAAAACAGAGGCAACAAACGATGGTTTGTCATTGCTCTCCCCTCAGGCACGGCAAGATTTAGCCCAAACGCGTGAAGAAGTCCTTTATAATCAATCGGAAAAACGCGTTTCCATGGCTCCGGTTCAAGCCAGCGACATTCGAATTGAACAAGCCGTTTTGGCTGAAGAGGTGTCGAACCTGACACCAACTCAACCGCTTGAAGCCTTCGTACCGAAGTATGTACGGAAAGTGTTTTTCTTTACCCAAGTCGACCATGCTGCCGACCAGACGATATACCATCGCTGGATTTACAAAGACCGGGTGATGGCCACGGTGCCGTTGAAAATCACCAGCCAACGCTTCCGGACCTGGTCCAGCAAGCGCCTGAGCAGTGCCTGGCCGGGACAATGGCATGTCGAGGTATTGGATAACCAAGAACAAGTCATCTATCGATACTCGTTCAATTACATAACAGAAAGCGAGAGACCGTAAGCACCATGATTCGTCAGATTAAACCCGCCTTGATCTTCTTTGCACTCATTGGATTGGCCGGCTGCTCCAGCAACCCGCCAAAAGAAACCCACGATAACATTTGCTATATTTACGATCACGATTCCGACTGGGAAGAGGCCGCGCACGACTCGGCCAAGAAATGGGGCACACCGGAATACATTCTGATGGCGTTCATCCACCAGGAATCCCGTTTCACACACGATGCCCAACCACCACGGGAGTATGCATTGGGATTAATTCCGTTACCGAGAAGCTCATCCGCTTACGGCTACTGCCAAGCGCAGGACCCGGCTTGGTACGATTACCAAAAGCCACCGGAAACTGGTCGGCACGCCGCACTGACATTGAGGACTCCCTCGACTTTATCGGTTGGTACAACTATCAATCTTACAAGCGCAACGGCATTTCACGAAACGACCCTTACAACCTTTACCTGGCCTATCACGAAGGCCAAGGCGGTTACTCCCGCAAGACCTATCAAAATAAGACCTGGCTGAAGAAAGTCGCCTATAAAGTCACTAAACGCTCAATGCTGTACAAAAAACAGTTACAAGTCTGTGACAAGCTTGCTGTAACGACTCCGGCCCCAAAGCCCCAAAAAGCTGAACCGGTCGTTCAAAACCGTACTCAACAAGCCAAGAGCCGAGGGGAATGCAATGCACCTTGGCCCTACTGTTAAATTGCCAGAGCGTCAAAAAACAGATACAAAAAAGCCGCTTTTCAGCGCTTTTTGTACACTCGATCTCCACGCAATGAAACGCGTCTCGATTATCCTTGGTATTTTTCAAAGACCAGAGATGCGTTGGTTCCACCGAAACCAAAGCTGTTACTCATCATCCGCGTCAACCCGGCATTTTCTTCAAGTGCCGTCACGATTGGCATCCCTTCACATTCCGGATCCATGGTCTCGATGTTAACCGATGGTGCGATGAAATCGTTTTCCAGCATCATCAAGCTGTAAATGAACTCATGTACGCCCGCTGCCCCCAAAGAGTGGCCGGACAATGACTTGGTCGAACTGATTTCGGCACTTTGGCGCCGAATACATCACGAATCGCCGCGGCTTCTTTGGTATCGCCCACCGGGGTGGACGTTCCATGTGGGTTGATGTAATCCACATCGCCGTTCACTGTCGACAACGCCAGCTCCATGCAACGTACCGCCCCTTCACCGGAAGGGGCAACCATGTCATAACCATCGGAGTTGGCACCGTAACCGGTGATTTCCGCATAGATTTTGCACCACGCGCCAAAGCGTGTTCCAATTCCTCAACCACAACCATACCACCACCACCGGCGATGACAAAGCCATCACGGTCAGCGTCGTAAGCACGGGAGGCCTTTTCAGGCGTGTCATTATATTTGGTCGACAAAGCCCCCATGGCGTCGAACAAGACCGACATGGTCCAGTGCAATTCTTCACCGCCGCCGGCAAACACCACATCCTGCTTACCCAGTTGAATCTGCTCAACCGCGGTGCCGATGCAGTGTGCCGATGTGGAACAAGCCGAACTGATGGAGTAGTTAATGCCTTGGATTTTGAATGGCGTGGCCAAACAGGCTGACACAGTGCTCCCCATGGTACGCGTTACCATGTAAGGTCCAATACGCTTAACGCCACGCTCTTTGGCAATGCTGACGGCTTCCGTTGCATTGGAGTTGGAGCCGCCGCCGGAACCGGCCACCAGGCCGGTTCTCGGATTTGAAATTGATCTTCGGTCAAACCGGAATCTTCCACCGCTTGTTTCATCGCAATGTAAGAGTAAGCAGCGGCATCGCCCATAAAGCGCAGTTGCTTACGATCGATATGCTCTTTGAAATCCAGGTTCTTAACCGCGCCATGAACTTGCGAGCGCATACCGTTCTCTTCGTATTCTGGGGCAAACACAATCCCGGAACGTCCGTTTTTCAAGGAATCCGTGACTTCATCTTTATTGTTTCCAAGGCTGGAAACAATCCCAACACCGGTGATAACAACTCTTTTCATGTTAAAAACTATCCGTATTTGTAAACAATCCGACTTTCAAGTCATCCGCTGAATAAATTTCACGCCCATCCACGAACAAATGAGCATTGGCAATGCCCATATATAACTTACGTTTGATGACCCGCTTGATATCAATCACATATTCGACTTTTTTGGCCTTCGGCAAGACCTGGCCATAAAATTTGACTTCACCGGCGCCTAGCGCACGGCCGCGTCCAGGACCACCTGTCCACCCTAGGTAGAAACCGATCAACTGCCACATGGCATCCAACCCCAGGCAGCCCGGCATGACCGGATCGTTATTGAAGTGGCATTCGAAAACCACAGGTCTTCAGTTACGTCTAGCTCAGCGCGGATTTCTCCTTTCCCATAAGCCCCACCTTCTTCGGAAATGTGGCTGATACGATCAAACATTAACATCGGTGGCAATGGAAGTTGGGCGTTACCTGGGCCGAATAATTCGCCGCGCCCGCAAGATAAAAGTTCTTCTTTATTATAGCTAGACTGCTTTCCATGTATTTCCAAATTGACAAGTTATAAATCCTATTATAACAGTAGTGAGATTTCCATTACAACGCAATTCCCACATACAAAAAGCCCGCGATTCCCTTTGGAATGCGGGCTTGGAAGATGGTGCCGACAGAGGACTTGAACCCCAACCTACTGATTACAAATCAGTTGCACTACCAATTGTGCTATGTCGCTGAATGTCGGCGTATT
>LZQR01000048.1_pt1 | contig 33049 bp, 47 predicted proteins | sample 768601 | NCBI WGS metagenome assembly LZQR01 (sample SAMN05207299, study PRJNA324521) | oil field metagenome | isolation source: sample BH-FW-24 from oil reservoir | place: India: Bombay High | collected 2015-12-04
CCATGAGCGCGCTGATCATGGGCCTCGGGGCGCAGCGCCGGTGAGCGTGGATGATGTCGGCATGATCGCCACCAGCTATCCGGACTTCTTTGGCCACATGGCGGCGCTCGGCGCGGAAATCGCCTAGGGGCTGGAGTCAGTTAGCCAGCCCTGTAAGCCTTGCTCTCCTAGTAAATTTGCGGTAAGTCCGCGCGCGATTGGCCTGTTGCGTCTGAGGACAGGAAGAGGCCAGTCATTCGCCGGGCGGGCGATGTCCCGCGGCCTGGCGCGCCTTCATCTTGTTCGTCGGTTCTGACTTACGGCTCGATCGCGCCGCCCTGCCGCTTCGCTCCGCTCATTTGGAACGCGTATTCCGGCCGTTCGCGGCTGATTTGGAGACTTCCAGCCGCCGCGCGCGGCAAGACCGCCGGACACAACCGGCCGGCCGGAAACGACGAAAACCCCTGGAGCCATCCTCTAACATGTCTGAAACCAACACCTCGGCCCCGAGCCGCGATGATTTCGCCTCAATGCTGGAAGCGTCCCTTGCGGGCCGCGACCTCATGGAAGGCACGGTGGTGCGCGGCACCGTCACTGCCGTCCTGCACGACACCGTTGTCATCGACGTCGGTCTGAAAACCGAAGGCCGCGTGGCCCTGCGTGAATTCACCGGCCCCGGCTCTGAAGCCCCGAAACTGGGCGATCAGGTCGACATCTACCTTGAGCGTATCGAGAACGCGATGGGTGAAGCGGTTCTGTCGCGCGACAAAGCCCGCCGCGAAGAAGCCTGGGACCGTCTGGAGAAGACGTTCGAATCCAAAGAGCCGGTCAACGGCGCCATCGTCGGCCGCGTCAAAGGCGGCTTCACCGTGGATCTGGGCGGCGCATCCGCGTTCCTGCCGGGCTCTCAGGTGGACATCCGTCCGGTGCGCGACGTGGCTCCGCTCATGAACAAGGAACAGCCGTTCGCGATCCTGAAAATGGACCGTCCGCGCGGCAACATCGTGGTCTCCCGCCGCGCTGTCCTGGAAGAATCCCGCGCCGAGCAGCGCGCTGAGCTCGTCGGTCAGCTGGCCGAAGGCGAAGTGCGTGAAGGCGTCGTCAAGAACATCACCGATTACGGTGCGTTCGTGGATCTGGGCGGCATTGACGGCCTGCTGCACGTCACCGACATGAGCTGGTCGCGCGTGGGTCACCCGAGCGAAGTGGTCGAGGTTGGCCAGACCGTTCAGGTGCAGATCATCAAGATCAACAAGGACACCCAGCGCATCTCGCTCGGCATGAAGCAGCTGCAGTCCGATCCGTGGGACGGCGTGGCGCTGAAATACCCGAACGGCGCTGTCTTCAAGGGCCGCGTCACGAACATCGCCGAATACGGCGCGTTCGTGGAGCTGGAGCCGGGCGTCGAAGGCCTGGTGCACGTCTCCGAGATGAGCTGGACCAAGAAGAACGTCCATCCGGCAAGATCGTCTCCACCTCCCAGGAAGTGGACGTGATGGTGCTCGACGTGGATCCGGACAAGCGTCGCGTTTCGCTTGGCATCAAGCAGACCCAGCGCAATCCGTGGGAAGTCTTCGCGGAAGCGCACCCGGTCGGCTCTGAAGTCGAAGGCGAAGTCAAGAACATCACCGAATTCGGTCTGTTCATCGGCGTCGACGAAGAAATCGACGGCATGGTTCACCTGTCCGATCTCGACTGGGATCGTTCGGGCGAAGACGCCATCCAGGACTACAAGAAAGGCGACACCGTGCGCGCCAAGGTTCTGGACGTCGATGTCGAGAAAGAACGCGTCTCCCTGGGCGTCAAGCAACTGGGCGGCGATCCGATGGACGAGGGCGGCTTCAAGCGCGGCGAGACCGTGACCTGCACCGTCACCGAAATCACCACCGGCGGCATCGAAGTGACCCTCGGCCCGGACAACCTGGTCAAGGCCTTCATCCGCAAGTCCGACATCTCGCGTGACCGCGCCGAGCAGCGCCCCCGAGCGTTTTGCTGTCGGCGACAAGGTCGACGCGCGCGTCACCAATATCGACAAGGCGTCTCGCCGCGTTTCGGTGTCCATCAAGGCGCTGGAAATGGCGGAAGAGAAAGAAGCCGTCGAACAGTACGGGTCTTCGGACTCCGGCGCGTCCCTGGGTGATATCCTGGGCGCCGCTCTGAAAGGTCAAGACGAGGACTAATCGTCTGATCTTCAACTTTCTCCCCGTCTGAGGGAGCGTGAACCCCCGATGCCCGGCATCGGGGGTTCTTTTTTGGGTTGCAACCCGGCTAACCGATTGACGGGTCTGTTCAGGTGTTCCTACACTGACGGCCTTCAAGGGGACCGCACCATGATCAAATCCGAACTCATCGAGAAGCTCGCAGAAGAAAATCCCCATCTGTACCAGAAGGATCTGGAGCGGGTGGTGAATACGGTGCTGGAAGAAATCACTCAGGCGCTCGAGCGTGGCGACCGCGTTGAACTGCGCGGTTTCGGCGCGTTTTCCGTCCGCAACCGCCCGCCGCGCCAGGGTCGTAATCCGCGCACCGGCGAGCCCGTTTCGGTCAAGGAAAAGCACGTGCCTTTTTCAAGACCGGCAAGGAATTGCGTGAACGGGTCGACGGCAAGGCCTAGGCCTTAACCCCCGTTACCCAAACCTTAAGATTTATCGGCCACGCTCATCGACAGGTTGCACCTGTGAGTTGATGCATGGCGCTTTCGCCGCTGACAGCCGGCGGCGCTGACCTTGCCTATCAGGGCGGGTATGGCGCGACGCCCCTATCGCCTGAGCTGCGCGCCCAGGCGAACGGGCGGACTCAACCTGCATCCGACGCTGCACTGGCGGATACGTCCCGCCGCGTCATCTCTGATCCCGTCACCCTCTCCGCCCAGGCCCGTCAGGTCGGCGCTCAGGACGCTACGCGCTCCGCCGAGCCGTCAGACAAGCCCGGCGCCGCCCGGTCCGCGTCTGGCGAGACGCTCTCCGAAGGCGAACAAAAGCAGGTCGCAGAGCTGAAGAAGCGCGATCGGGAAGTGCGCCAGCATGAACAGGCGCACCAGGCCGCGGGCGCCAATACGCCAGCGCGCCCTCTTACGAATATCAAAAGGACCAGACGGTCAGCAATACGCGGTGGGCGGCGAGGTCCAGATCGATTCAAGCCCGATTGCCGGCGACCCCGAGGCGACTATCGAGAAGATGCGCGTGGTCAAAGCCGCCGCTCTCGCCCCGGCTGAGCCCTCAGGTCAGGACCGCAAGGTCGCCGCCGCCGCCGACGCCGCCGCTCAACAGGCGCGCGCGGAACTCGCCGCGCAGGACCGCGAGGAGCGTCAGGCCGCGCTTGAAGGCGACAAACCTGATGATCCGACGCAATCGGGCTCGGTGCTGCCTCGCGATGAGGTGGCCCCTGCGTCAGAGACCAACACCGATCAGAGCCAGGCCGCCGCCTTCGGCTTCAGCGGCTCCGAGCCTGCTCCCGCCGCGCTCAGTCAGGCCAATGGCGCCTATACCGCCATCACACGGGCGCAAGCGATCCGCCAGACCAGCGCCATCTTCGCATAGGCTGCCTTTTGCAGCTGTGACTTGGCGACGCCGCGCTTCAGCGCTAAGTCCGCTCCATGAGCGCGTCATCCCATACCCAGATCAAGATTTGCGGCCTCAATTCCATCGCGGCGGTCGACGCGCCGTGGCGGCAGGCGCGGACTATCTGGGCTTCATCCATTTTCCCAAAAGCCCGCGTCATGTCTCACTTGCGCAGATGCGCGAACTCGCGGCTCGCAAGGGCGCTGCGAAATCGGTGGCGGTGCTGGTCGATCCCGATGAAGCGCTGATGGGCGAAGTGCTGCGCGCCATGCGGCCCGATTACATCCAGCTGCATGGCGGGGAGAGCCCGATGCGGTGCCTCGACGCCCGCCACTATGCCGAGCTGGGCGTTTGGAAGGCGTTGGGCGTGTCCACAGCGCAAGACCTTGAAAGGGCGCGCGCCTATCAGAACCATGTGGATGGCTTCGTGTTTGACGCCAAACCGCCCAAGCATGCCGACCGTCCCGGCGGTTTGGGTCAGGCGTGGGATTACAGCCTTCTCAAGGACTTTGACCCTGGTCAGCCCTGGCTGCTCGCTGGCGGCTTGACCATCGACAGCGTGGCGGACGCCATCGCGCAATCGGGCGCGCCGGGCGTCGATGTCGTGTCGGGCGTTGAAAGCGCGCCGGGCGTGAAATGTGTAGACAAAATCAAGGCCTTCATCACTGCCGTCAAAGCAGCCTGAAGGCTTGCGCCGCCGCCCTTTACCGGCTTCTCTGAGGCCGACCTTCTGACCCTTTCAGGATGGTGGCCCCACCGCCCTGTCGTCGTGAAAGACTTCGTCATGACCCAACCCAACGCATTTTCCCAACAGCCTGATGCTGAAGGGCGTTTCGGACAGTTCGGCGGCCGCTATGTGGCCGAGACGCTGATGCCGAACATTCTGGCGCTGGAAGAGGCGTATGAGCACTACAAGAACGATCCCGATTTCATCGCCGAGTTTGACGAGTTCAGCCGCGATTTCATCGGCCGTCCGAGCCCGCTCTATTTCGCCGAGCGCCTGACCGAGGAGTTCGGCGGGGCGAAGATCTGGTTCAAGCGCGACGAGCTCAACCATACCGGCGCGCACAAGATCAATAACTGCCTCGGTCAGGTTCTCCTGGCCAAGCGCATGGGCAAGACCCGCATCATCGCCGAAACCGGCGCCGGCCAGCATGGCGTGGCGACGGCCACCGTGGCGGCGCGCTTTGGTCTGCCCTGCGAAGTGTTCATGGGCGCGACCGATGTGAAGCGCCAGAAGCCCAACGTCTTCCGCATGAACCTTCTGGGCGCGAAGATCCATGCCGTCACCTCCGGTCGCGGCACGCTGAAAGACGCATGAACGAGGCGCTGCGCGACTGGGTGACTTATCCTGACGAGACCTTCTACGTGATCGGCACGGTGGCGGGCCCGCATCCCTATCCGGCCATGGTGCGGGATTTCCAGTCCGTCATCGGCCGCGAGGCGCGTGAACAGATGCTTGAGCGGATCGGGCGCCTGCCCGACGCGGCGGTCGCTTGCATTGGCGGCGGCTCGAACGCCATGGGCCTGTTCCATCCCTTCCTGGAAGACGAAGGCGTGCGCCTGATCGGCGTGGAAGCGGCGGGCAAGGGCCTGGACACGCCCGACCATGCCGCCAGCCTCAATGGCGGTCGGCCGGGCATTCTTCACGGCAACAAGACCTATCTCTTGCAGGACGAGGACGGCCAGATCACCGAAGGCCATTCCATCTCCGCCGGTCTGGATTACCCCGGCATCGGCCCCGAACACGCCTTCCTGCATGATGTGGGACGGGCGGAATACCGCTCGGCCACCGACGCCGAAGCGCTGGAGATGTTCCAGCTCTGCTCGCAGAAAGAGGGCATCATTCCCGCCCTTGAACCCGCCCACGCGCTCGCCCGCGTGCGCGACCTGGCGAAAGAGCTGGGCAAGGACGGCGTTATCCTGATGAATATGTGCGGCCGCGGCGACAAGGACGTGTTCTCCGTCGCCGAAGCGCTCGGTGTGGAGCTGTAAGACCATGACCCGCCTCGCCCCCACCTTCGCCGCCTTGAAATCTGACAACCGCGCAGCTTCGTCGCCTATGTCATGGCGGGGGATCCCGATGCGGACACCACGCTGAAGATGATGCAGGGCCTCGCCGACAAGGGCGCGGACGTGCTGGAACTTGGCGTGCCCTTCACCGATCCCATGGCGGACGGCCCGACCATCCAGCGCGCCGCGATCCGCGCGCTCGACGGCGGCATGACGCTTCGCGGTGTGTTGGCGCTCGTCAAACGCTTCCGCGAGACCCACAAGGACACCCCCGTCGTACTGATGGGCTATGCCAACCCGTTCTTCGCCTATGGCTTTGAAACGTTTGCCGCCGACGCAGCGGCGGCGGGCGCGGACGGGGTGATCTGCGTGGACATTCCGCCCGAGGAAGACACCGAGTTCCGCTCCGCGCTGGACGCCAACGGTCTGTCCTTCGTGCGCCTCGCCGCGCCAACCACTGACGACAAGCGTCTGCCGCAAGTGGTCGCGCACACGTCCGGTTTTGTTTATTACGTATCCACAACGGGCGTGACCGGCGCTGGATCAGGCGCGACCGGAGATATCGAAGCGGCGGTTGCACGCGTGCGTGCGGCCTCCGGTCTGCCGGTGGCGGTGGGCTTTGGCGTCAAGACGCCCGAGCGCGCCCAGGAGATCGGCAAGGTGCTGACGCCGTCGTCGTAGGCTCCGCGATTGTGGAAGAGCTGGCGACGAAGGGTGTGGACCAGGCCTTGCATCTCGCCGGCTCCCTGGCGGACGCCGCCCATTCCGCGCGCTAGCGGAGGCGGCCCCGCCGGGCGCAGAAGAAACGTTTGAAGAGGTGTGACGCGATATGAGCTGGCTTCAAAGACTGACCCCGCCGGGCGTCCAGAAAATGTTCGAAAAACGCGACACCCCGGAAAATCTCTGGGTGAAGTGTCCGATTTCGGGCGAGATGGTCTTCAACAAGGACCTTGAAGCTCCCAGCATGTCACGCCGGCCGGCCACCATATGCGCATCGGCCCGGCCCTGCGCTTCAAGTACACGTTCGACGGCGATTACACCGAAGTGGCCCTGCCCGAGGTCGCCAAGGACCCGCTGAAATTCCGCGACGACAAGCCCTATACCAGCCGCATCGCCGCCGCCCGCAAGAAGACCGGGCGCGAGGACGCGATGGCGATCGGCGTGGGTTCGATCAAGAATATCGAGACGACCGTTCTCGTGCAGGACTTCTCCTTCATGGGCGGTTCGCTGGGCATGGGCGCAGGCGAGGGTTTCCTCAAGGCCTGTGAAACCGCTGTGGAGCGCCGCACGCCGCTGATCGTCTTCACCGCCGCCGGCGGCGCGCGCATGCAGGAAGGCGCCCTGTCGCTGATGCAGATGCCGCGCACCACGCTGGGCGTTGAAATGCTCAAAGACGCCAAGCTGCCCTATATCGTGGTCCTCACCGATCCGACCACGGGCGGCGTCACCGCATCCTACGCCATGCTGGGCGATGTGCATCTGGCCGAGCCCGGCGCGCTGATCGGTTTCGCGGTCCGCGCGTCATCGAGCAGACCATCCGCGAAAAGCTGCCCGAAGGCTTCCAGCGCTCGGAATACCTTCTGGACAAGGGCATGGTGGACAAGGTCGTGCACCGCCACGAGCTGCGCAAGGTGCTGGGCAATCTGATGCGGACCCTGCTCAAGCGCCCGGCCGCTGCGGACAACACTCCGGCGCGCACCTAGAGAGCGGAGACGGCATCGTGGTGACCGCTGAAACCATCGAGGCGGCGCTGCAACGCCTCTCGCGCCTGCATCCCAAGAAGATCGACCTGTCGCTGGGCCGGATCGAGCGCTTGCTTGAAGCGCTCGGCCGCCCGCAAGACCGCTTGCCACCCGTCATTCATGTGGCTGGAACCAATGGCAAGGGCTCGACCTGCGCCTTCCTCAAAGCGATCTCGGAAGCGGCAGGCGAGCGCTGCCATGTCTACACCTCCCCGCATCTGGTGCGCTTTAACGAGCGCATCGTGCTGGCGGGCGAGATCGTTGATGACGCCCGGCTTGAAGACGCCTTCGCGCGGTGCGAAGCCGCGAATGGCGATCACGCGATCACCTTTTTCGAAATCACGACGGCGGCGGCCTTCCTGTTGTTCTCCGAAGTCCCGGCGGATCGGCTGATCCTGGAAACCGGGCTCGGCGGCCGTGTGGACGCCACCAATGTGCTGCCCAAACCCCAATGCACGGTGATCACCCCGGTCAGCCTCGATCATCAGGCGTTTCTGGGCGACACCATCGAGTTGATTGCGGCGGAGAAGGCGGGGATCATCAAGCGCGATGTTCCGGTCATCGTTGGCCCGCAAACCCTGGAAGCCGAACACATGATCCGCGCCGCGGCCGAGGCGATGGCCGCGCCCGACTCGATCTGGGGGCAGGATTTCCGCGCCTATACCGAACATGGACGGCTGGTGTTTGAAGCCGAGGACGAGCTATGGGATCTCAACCCGCCCAGCCTCGCCGGCTCACACCAGATCATCAATGCCGGGGTCGCCGCCGCTGCGGCGCGCGCCTGCGGCTACAGCCAGCAAGCGGTCAGCGCCGGGCTGGAAACCGCCCGCTGGCCCGCGCGCCTGCAACGGCTCACCGACGGTCCGCTGGCCGAGATCGTGTCAGAGGGCGAAGGCGCGCTCTGGCTTGATGGCGGACACAACCTCTCCGCCGCGGAGTCCCTCGCCGCCAGCCTTGGGGAGATGGAAGCGGGGCGCGAGCGTCCGCTGGTGCTGATCTGCGCCTTCTCCAACAACAAGGATGCGCAGGGCTTCCTTGCGTATTTCGAAGGCCTCGCCGCCCGCGTCATCGCCATTGATTTCAGGGTGGACGCGAGGGCGCGCAGACGCCGGGCGAAGTGGCCGAAGCCGCCCGCATGGCGGGCCTGCCGCCCAGACCGCCTCGGACCTGATCGAAGCCGTCCGCGACGCCATCAGCGATTATCCCGGCGCGCGCGTGGTGATCTGCGGCTCGCTTTATCTGGCAGGCGAAGTGCTGGCGCTCAGCGAAGGCGGATCGGTGCAATCCACGCCCGGCTAGGTCATAGGCGTTCTCGATAGAAACGATCAGAAGCATTCATGTGACAAATGGACGTGGGTTTCCTATCTTCCTTTTGCGAATGGTTCGCATGAGGAAGCCCCGATGTCCGTCATCCTGAACGCCATCCCCCGCAAGGGCCTGCCGTTAGATTTTCCGGTCTCCATGCCGCTGCGTGCGCTCAAGCCTGTCACCTATGGGCTTATGCACCTGGTGGTCGCGATCAGCGTCGCCTTCGTTCTGACGGGCAGCTGGACGGCGGCGCTGGCGATCGGCCTCATCGAACCGGCCGTGCAGACGGTCGCCTACACCCTGCACGAGCGCGCCTGGAACCGGGCCCCTGCGGCTAGCGTGGACGCGACGGCGTCGGCCCACTGACAGACGAGCTCTGGCACCAGGGTCCGTCCTCGCCATAGCGTGTGGCGAGTCCGGCCTCCAGCAGCGCGTCCGGCAGACTTTGATGGCTCTGTTCATCCTGTATGTCGGCGATGACCCGGCCCGCAAAACTGCCCAGCCGCACCTGATGCAGGGTCACAGACGGATGCTGAGCCAGCCAGTCCCGGGTGAACGCGGTCGCGCGATGGCCCGCCTCACGCTCGGCCTCACAATCGGGGCGCCGGGTTTCGGGTGTGTCCACGCGATCCAGCCGTACTCGCGTCTCCACGATATGGCCCGGCCAGATATGCGCGCGCACGGCGATGGTGTCGCCGTCGATCACCTCGACCACATCCGCAGCGACAGGCCCGGCGATCCGGTCTGCAGCCTGTAGGTGTGTTGAGGCGAAAGCGCTCGCGATACTGGCGATAATTCCGATCATGTCACCAATATAGGAAAATTATGGCGATTATATACTTGACTGAACAAACGCCACATGGTGTTATTCAGGCAAGGAGCTAGACCGATGTGCAATCTCACCGACCCGATCTTTCACGATGAAGACGCCGCCCGCGAGCACATGGAAAACCTGCGCTGGTCCGATGGCGTCGTTTGCCCGATCTGCGGCGGCACTGAGAAGGTCAAAACCCTTGGCGGCAAGTCCATGGGTCCAGGTTGGTATCACTGCGGCGATTGCCGCAAGAAATTTACCGTGCGCGTCGGCACTGTTTACGAGCGCTCCAAGGTGCCGCTTCACAAATGGCTGCTGGCCACCCAGCTCATGGCGTCCAGCAAAAAAGGCGTGTCAGCCACCAGCTTCACCGCACCCTCGGTGTCACTTACAAAACCGCTTGGTTCATGGCTCACCGCATTCGTGAGGCCATGCGTGAAGACACGCCAGAGGGCGGCATGGGCGGATCCGGCCCGGTTGAAGCGGACGAAACCTATTTCGGCAAAGTCGCTAACCCGCGCACCACTCGCACGGACGGCACGCCATTCCTCAAGTCTGGTGGTCCTGCAAACAAGCGCGCCGTAATCGCACTGGTCGAACGCGGCGGGCGCGTGAAAACCTTTCATCCTGAGAAGGCGACCAAGAACGTTGTCGCCGCGATCCTGTTTCAGAACGTGCGCCGTGAAGCCACGCTCTACACCGATGAAAGCCGCCTCTACACCGAAGTCGGCAAGCAGTACAGCAAGCACGAAACCGTCAAACACTCAGCCGACGAATACGTGCGCGGTGATGTCTACACCAACACCGTCGAAGGCTATTTCTCGATCTTCAAGCGCGGGATGAAGGGCATCTACCAGCACTGCGGCGAGAAGCACCTGCACCGCTATCTGGCCGAATATGACTTCCGCTATAACACCCGCGCCAAACTGGGCTTCTCAGATGAAGAACGCCGCGACGCAATCGTTGCGAACGCGGAAGGCAAGCGCCTGACCTATCGGCGGACTGCTCAATTCCACTGCGCCGCCCATTAAGGGCGTGCGCTTCGTCCGCTGGCCTAAGAAGCATTAACCCCGGATTCGACTCTTGCGTGTCGGCGCCTGAGAATTCCCCTGCGCTTAACTGATTCGCACCTTTCCATGGCCGCAAGGCTGTTGCGAGGGCCAACCCGGCCCGGAAAGGAGGTGAATGCCTATGTCTAAGTGCAAACGTGTCTCGCGCACGGTGCGCAAGGGCGGCAAGCCGGGACCGAAATCGGTCTCCGTCAAGCCGCACAAGCGCTCTACGCCGAGCAAGTGCAAGTAAGAGCCTAGCGGCCATTCTTGCGGACGGGTGAGGTATCCTTCGCGGGGGCCTCACCCGTTTCTTTCGCTGATTTGCTTGACGCCTTATTAACATGCGGCGTCGGCGGCGTGTTCAGCATACGCTTTAGCGCCCGGTCGCGGATACGGTTCGCTTCCCTATCGCGGCGCTCGCTTTCTTCACCGGGTTTCGACATGCCAATACACCTTATCTTGAACGCTAACCAAGCCGACCAAGTCCGCGGAGAAACAACGCCCGGCCACGTATTAGAGCCGCTGATGATGGGCGATGACCGGTACATCCTCCCCATCAGCGTCCTCAGCGACCCTAATCACGCAAAGCACCATAAGCTACTTGCGGCACTTCCGCAGGAAGACATTGCGCGGGGGGAAATTATGGCGGTGCTTGATCCGCCCGATCCCCCTGCTCCAGAACCAGAACCCGTCGAGGTCCGAGGCAGAGCGGCACCTAGACAAAAAGGCGACCCACTGACAGGCCCCAAGCTAAAACTCGAATGGGCCAAACGCCACATCCAAGATCTCAAGCTCGCTATCCGGGCTTTTCATGAGGACAACCCTTACGAGGTCGTCTGTGAGGCAGATCCGAAGACCGGCGAGAATGTCTACCGAATACGAGTCCACAAATGCGTTCCAGTCGAGCTTAGCGCCACCCTCGGAGACGCCGTTCACAACCTGCGAGCCGCCCTCGACCAACTTCTCTGCGCGCTTGTGCGTCAGAACCAGAACGTGCCCACGCCCAGCCACGGATTTCCCATCTCCAACCGTCGCAGGGGTCACGAAGCCTTTGCTGAAAAAAAGATATCTGGCGTTTCCGAAAAAGCGAAGCGACTCATTCTTCGGCTGAAACCATACCAGGGAGGGAGCGCCTACCTCTGGAAAATCCACGCGCTCGACATCCTCGACAAACACGACGGAATTTTGCCTGTAGGGGCCGCGCACGCACTCACTCAGATCAGGTTCACTCTGCCTGGGCTTTTTGTCGGGCCAGACCAAAGCCTCCGCATTGGAGGCGGTGGCAGACCCTTTCGCACCGAGTGGGGTGTCCCCAACGGTGCTGCCCTTGTGAGTCCCGTGACAGACAATGTAGAAATCTATCGGTCCCCAGCGGGCCTCCACCAAGAGATTCAAGCCGCCATCCAGATATCGTTTGATGAGCCTGCGATTGTGCAGGGTCAACCCGTTGTCGAAACGCTCGAAGAGTTCGCACGCTTCGTCGAAAAACTCCTCGGCATTTTCGAGCGCAAGGCCCTGTAGGCCACCGCTAACGGCTGCATTTGGCGCCTGTTCAGTCATGTATACAATCGCCAAAATTATCAGATTCAGAAAAGCGACACTGGCGCATCAGGCCGGCGCCCGCGCCCTCGCCCTAACGCCAGCGATAATGGGTATGGCTGTGCTGTCGCACTACGATCAGGCGCGGCGGTTCGCCGCCGACGCCGCCTGTGAGCGGGCCCTGAAAGAAGGCCTCATCCAGCTGTACGGGGTCGCCAGCCTGCACGGGTCTGCGGGGCGCAGCGGTCACGGCGTCGGCGTATCCGCCAAAGCGGGACCGCTCATGACGATACCGCTCATAAGACCCTTCGGCGCGATAAGCCTGCTCTTCATAGACGATGACGCCCTGCGGCTGTTGTTCGCGCACATCTTCCGGGCCGCCCAGCAATTGGGCGGGCTCGACCATGATCAGGGTAAAGGCGAGCAGGGTTATCATCGTTTCAATATAGCACAGTCCCGAAGAGACTGAAGTCAGGACAGGCGCGGCTAGAAATCGTAGGTGATGCCCTTCTTCTCCCAATCGCCAAAGCGGGTGGGTTCAGGGCCTTTGGGGCCGCCCAGCTCCTTTTCCCGTTCAGCGTCGGCCTCCGCCTGCCGGCGGCGCTCTTCGGCTTCGGCCAGGGCGCGTTTCGCCGCCTCGCTCAGGGGTTTGCGGGGCTTGTCCGGTTCAGGCGTTTGTGCATCGCTCATCACTTGCGGTCCTTTTGTCTCGCGCCCATTTACCTAAGTCGCGGAGAGCGCTCCGCCAAGACAGGTGACCGCATCAATGACCGCAAACACGCTTCGCACTTTCATTCTGCTCGCCGCTCTGACCGGTCTGTTCATGGCCGTGGGCTATCTGATCGGCGGGAGCGGCGGCGCGCTGATCGCACTGGTGATCGCAGGCGGCATGAACCTGTTCGCCTACTGGAATGCGGACAAGATGGTGCTGCGCATGCATGGCGCGCGCGAGATCACGCCCGAGGAGCGCAATCCGGCGCTTCGCCAGTTCGCGTCCGACACGGTCGGCATGGCCGAACGCGCGGGCATGCCCTATCCGCGGGTCTATGTGATCGAAAGCGACCAGCCCAACGCCTTCGCCACAGGCCGCGACCCCAACAACGCGGCCGTGGCGGCGACGACCGGGCTTCTGGCAACGCTGAACCGGCAGGAAGTGATGGGCGTGATGGCCCATGAGCTGGCGCATATCCGCCACCGCGACACGCTCACCATGACGGTGACGGCGACTCTGGCGGGCGCCATCGGATTTCTGGCGAACTTCGCGCTGTTCTTTGGCGGCGGTCGTGATCGCGGCGGTTTTCTGGGAGCGCTGGCGCTCGCAATCCTGGCGCCCATGGCGGCCGGTCTGGTCCAGATGGCGATTTCGCGGGCGCGTGAATATGACGCAGACAAGGGCGGCGCGAGATTTGCGGTGATCCGCTCTGGCTGGCCTCGGCGCTCGAGAAGATCGAACGCGGCGCGCGGCGCACGATGAATGTTGCGGCCGAGCGCAATCCGGCCACAGCGCACATGTTTATCATCAACCCCTTGAATGGGCAGGGCGCTGACAATCTGTTCTCCACTCATCCGGCGACCGCGAATCGCATTGCGCGCCTGCGTCGGATGGGCGGCGCTGCGCCGGGCTCCGCCTCCGGTCCCTGGGGCGATCTGGGCCCCTGGAGCGAGGCTGGCGGCAAAGACGCATCTTCTGGCGGGAACTATGGCGGGCCCTGGGGTTGAGACGCAAATAGCTCAATACTGGTTAATCTTCTTCAGTCATTCCTGAATGTTATTATGCATGGGAATGAGTGGAATGCGCCTGTCACCGCCCCAGATCTGTCTCGGCCTGATGGTCGCGCTCATCACCAGCGCGCCCTTTACGGGCGCCATCGCCTCCGCGCCTGAACAGGGCCAGGCGGCGGTCTTACTCAATCCGTCACTCAGTCGCGCTGACCAGTTACGCCGGATATCCGACGCAGGCGCGGAACTCGTCCGCTTCGGCGCAGTCCCCGGAGCGGTCATCGTGAACATGACGCCAGCGTCAGGCCCCGCCGAACTGCGTGCTGCGGGGGCCTGGATCATTGCGGATCCGGTCATTCTGGGCGGCTGCTCGGAACTTGGATCCCAGAATGGGGGAATTCTCTGACATGACCCGTCTCGAGCAACTGCAGACCAAAGCCATGATGGTCCTGGTCGGCATCCAGTTCGCCGCCATCCCGCTCTATCTGTTGAAGGCCGTCTTCCTGGACCCCGGGAAGGCCATATTTGGCGCTGTCATGCTGGGCCTGATCGCAGGCATGTCCGCCTTTGTGTGGAAGACTGCGCCGCGCCAGGCCTCCAGCCGCATGGTCGTCGGCGCCGGCATGGTCGGGTTTCCCGCCATGCTCACCTACATGATGGGCGGCCAGGCCTGGCAGATCGACATGCACATGACCTTCTTCGCCGCGCTGGCGATGGTCACGCTCATGTGCGACTGGCGGGCGCTAGTGGCGGCCGCAGGGGTCACCGCGGTTCACCATCTGGGTCTGAACTTCATCCTGCCCTCCGCAGTCTTCCCGGGCGGAGGAGACATACTGCGCGTGTTGTTCCACGCCGTTGTCGTCATCGCGGAGACGGCCGTTCTGCTGTGGCTGGCCCAGGCGGTCTCCAAGGCGCTCACTGACGCCGATCAGGCGGTCACGGAAGCCGAAGCCGCCAACATCCAGGCGCGCCAGCTGTTTGACGCCGACAAGGAACGTCAGGCCGAGATCGAGCAGTCGCGCCAGACCATTTCCGGAATCGCCAACGCCTTTGAACAGACCGTCGCGAGCGTTCTGGATCGCTTGCAGAACGCCTCCTCGGAGCTGGGCGCGCTGGCTGACCAGCTGCGCACGGATTCCAACGCCACCGCGGCCAGTGCAGGATCGGCTTCTGATCAGGCCTATCAGACCAGCGGCCATGTGGAGGCTGTGGCCTCTGCCGCGCAGGAGCTCGCCGCCTCCATTGCCGAGGTGACTCGCACCCTGACGACCGCCGACGAAATTTCCGTTCGCGCGGAATCAGAAGCCGGCCGGGCAGACGGCTCCATGAAGGAGCTTCATGAAGCGGCCCGCGAGATCGAGGACATCGCCAAGCTGGTGAGTGATATCGCCGAGCAGACCAACCTTCTGGCGCTGAACGCCACCATCGAGGCCGCCCGCGCTGGCGAAGCCGGCAAGGGCTTCGCCGTCGTCGCCAGCGAGGTCAAGGAGCTCGCCAACCAGACCGGCAAGGCCACCGAGGACATTCACAAGAAGATCAACGCCATGCGTGAGGCCGCCGATGCAGCCAGCTCGGCGCTGACCCAGATCGGCTCCACCATTGGCGAGATCCGCAATGCGTCCTCCAGCGCGCGTGACGCCTTCAGCCAGCAATCCAGCGCGACCGACGAGATCGCCCGTCTGGCGGCCGACGCCGCCCAGTCCACCAGTCGCGTCAGCAATGAGGTGACGGCCGTGACGGGCGCGGCGGAACGCGCCACCCAGGCTGCCGGTCAGTTCGATGAAGCGGCGGAAGGATTGCGGACCGCGGCGCGACACCTCTCCCAGGAGCTTGGAAAGTTCCGCACCGATCTCGACAGCGCCGCCTGAGCTTCGCACCCGCAACACGATATTATCTGACAAGAATTTCCCCAAAAGGGGGAAATTCTTGTTGCGGGCGAAAATCTGTCTGTCACTCTCCCCTTCATTGATAACAGGGAGGGACAGATGGAAGCATTCATGTCCATGATCACCCCATTCGGGTGCAATTTCGTCATTCGCAACTGGGGCGCCTGCTGGGGCGGTTTGCTCTCGGTGGGGCAGTACAGTGCGCTGTTCTCGCTGCTGGGCGACAATTTCGGCGGCAACGCGACCAGCACGTTCGGACTGCCGGATCTGCGGGGTCGGTCTCCGGCTGGCTGGGGCAATGGCCCGGGCCTCAATCCCATGAGCCTGGGGCAGATGGGCGGGGTTGAATACTCCACCATCACCAATGTGAACCTGCCGCCGCACAGCCACACCTTCAGCGTGGTCGGTTCAACCCAGCCCACCACGACGGAATTGCCGGTTTCCTCTGACGCGGCGATCGGTTCGGATCCGGATGGCGCATATCTTGGCGTCACGAGCGGCTCGGTGCGGCCCTATTCAACAACGCTTTCCACCCCGCCGGGCAGCATGGGTCCGATTCCGATTCCAGGCCAGCCCGTGTCGGTCTCCGGCACCACCTACAACACCGGCGGCGGCCAGTCGCTCTTCGTTCAATCGCCCTATCAGGCATTGAACTATCAGATCTGCATGTACGGCATTTATCCGAGCCGGTCCTAGGCGCGAGGAGGTCCAAGCCATGAAACCCATTGAAAACCTGACCGTTGACGATTTCAAACCGCTGGTCGGCCAGAACTTCACCCTGGCTCACAATCACACCCTGGTTCTGAAGGAAATCGACACGCGCGACGCGCCCCATCCTGATTTTCGCGCTCCGTTCAGCCTGATCTTCTCAGGTCCCGAAGCCCTGAAACTGGCGGATGTGGTCCCGGTCCAGCATGACGCGATCGGCGAACATGAGCTGATGGTGCACCGGATTGCGTCCCCCAAGGGCGCGCAATTCGAAATCGTTTTCAACTAAGACGCCCTGTCGCCCCGGGCCTTGCGGCCCGGGGCGAAAGCTTGTCCCTGACTGACCGCTGACCGGTACTGACGCATGATCCAGACTCACGCCCGACCCGCCAATTCCGCCGATGTGAACCCGCTGGACCTGCATTTGCGGCCAGCCTCCGCCCGGGACGAGGCGTTTCTCAAATCCGTCCATGACGCCGGCCGCGCCTGGGAATTCCAGGCGCTCAAGGGTCAGGTGGACGATGCGCTGATCGAGACGATCTACCAGCAGCAGTACAGCGCCCAGCACGACGTCTATTTCAATGCCTTCACGCTGGCCCATTACGCAGTGATCGAGTGGTGCGGGCAGCCGATCGGACGTCTGTACGCCGACTTCCGCGACCATGAAATCCGCCTGCTCGACATCAATATCCTGCCGCCGTATCGCGGCAAGAGGATCGGCGAGATCCTGATCCGCAGCCTGTGCGCTCAGGCGGCCGCCCAGCGCATGCCCGTGACCTTGCAGGTCCATCCCATGAACCCGGCGCGCCAGCTCTACACGCGTCTCGGCTTTCGCGAACTGGGGACGCGAACAGACAATTCGCCCGGGGCCGGCTCGTTCCTCGAGATGGAATGGCGGGACGTGACAGCCACGCCGGCCGGGTCGCGTTAATCCGGCCGCAGCAGCTGGCCGACATGCGTGGCGATGTCCTCGGGCGTCGCACCAACCACATCCTTGGCGGCCTCGACCCGAACGCGCGAACTCAGCTCAGAACTCATCAAAGGTCGCGCCACGCCCAGCGCCTGAGGCGCGCCCAGCACGACCAGCTCGGCGAACGCATCCGCGTCCGCCCTGGCGTTGAGATGAGCGATCAACTCTGCAATGAACCGGGTCTCGGCCTGCTCGTGCGCATCCTGGCCTTCAACCCTGGACGCGCCCACGGCCACGCCGGCGGGCAGTCCGCGCCCGCCCTTGCGCCCCGCCCCGTCCGCGAAACGCCCCTCGGCGTCTCGGCTCTGCTCATGATCGGGCGGGTTGTCGATCTCGAACGTCTTGAGCAGTTCCAGCGCGGGGGCGGTCAGCGCCCCGCTCTTGAGGAAGATTTTCGCCTGGCCGCCGTCGAAGGCGACGACCCAGAGCGGACCTTTGCGAAATGGCATATGCTCGTCCTCCCATCAGGTTGGATGAGCCAGTGTAAACCCTCGTCGCAATGCGCCCAGACGGCGAAAGGTCGCGTGGGCTCAGCTTGCAGACGGCGGCGGCGCGAAGGTGCTCAGGCATGCATCCGACAGGCGCCAGCCTTCCGCCGTCTCCTCATAGCGGCAGGCGATGTGGTCCTGGCCGGGCCGTCCACGTTCCAGCCCTTCCAGATCAGGATTCTGCAAGGCGTCGAACCGGGCTTGCGGGAAGACATAGCTGATCCGGGCGCCATTACTGACGGCGCCGTCCACCACGCACAGAGGCGGCTGCATCAGGACAGTGCGCACGGCCGTGTCCCCCATGCGCTGGCCGAAGACCTGCGCCTCGATCCGCGGATCCAGAGCCCGGACCTCGTCAGCCGTCGGTCCCTGGGCCATCAGTTGCGCCAGGCGCGCCTGGTCATGGGCGACCACCGCGCCGAACGCCGCCCGCTCCATCGGATCCGCCGGACGACACACCGGTTGGGACGTCGCGCAGGCGGTCAGGGCGATGCTGGCGAGAGCGCAGGCGGAAATCGAGCGAACGAACATGGAGGCTCCGGCAGCGGGACAGGACTGAGAGGCCGCAGTGTGCCCAAACCTGTCCCGTCCGCCAAGCGCTAAACCATGACGGTTTAACCGCAACCGCCGCTCATCGCATCAATCCAGGCGGCGATGAGCGCCACCCCTTCCTCATGATCAAGGGCGCGCCCCAGTTCGGGCATCATCACATCGGACTGCACGCTGGCGAGCCTGTGGGTCAGAATGGATTCCTCTGACGCCCCGGGAACGATGTCATAGCGACGGTCACCCGTGCCGCGCCCGGCTGCGATCGGCAGCTTGCACACGCCCAGATGCGGCCCCACGGTTCATCCGCTTCCAGATACAGGCCGGAGGTGTCCGCCGGTCCCGTTCGCGAATGGCAATGCGAGCAGTTGATGTCGAGATAGCGCGCGCAGCCGCATCAAGCGCTGCGCCGATCAGGGGCGGCTCCCCGTGCAGGATGCGTTGCGGGGCGCCGCCTGTGCGGGGGGAGCGCCGCGCAACAGGCCCTGTTCGGACCAGTGATCGATCTGGTTCGCCACACCGTCGAATACTCAAATCGGTGTTCATGTGTCGCGCGCGCGGGCCAATGGGGCGGGCGCCGATCCCGTCCGTGGTGTCGGTCTCGTGACAGCCGGCGCACTGGTTCACATTGGGCACCATATAGCCCAGCGCCTCCTCCCCGGCGTCCGAGACCAGGGTCAGATCCACAAAGGCTCCTGCGCGGGTGAGATAGGCCTCGGTCTGCTCGGCATTCCAGACATAGGGCAGGGTTTCCCAGCCAGTTTCGCGATGAACGAGCACCCGTGTCTCGATCAGGCGCACGGCGTCCAGATCGATCTGTCGATCCGCGTAATGCGCCATGCCGTCATTCGACTTCAGGACGCGTTCGAAACCGCCGCCGGCGCGGGGATAGTAAAAGGTCTTGGTGATCACCGTCCCGACCGGAAAGTCGAACGCGCCCTCGGGGTCATAGCCGGCGGGACCGGCGTCAGCCGGAATCCAGACCGTGCGCAGCTTCTGGGCGTAATCGGTGAAAAGCGCCGTCGCCAGATGATACGGCGTCACCGCCTCGCCCAGAACCAGCGTTCCGCCGCCGACGGCAAGCTGGCCCCAGTCTGACAGCGCTTCGGGCCGCCCGTCAGGAACAAAGGTCGGCGTCGGCGGTTCGGGCGGCGCCTCCTGTGCGCAGGCGCACAGGAGGCATAACAGGCACAGGCTCGCGAGCAGGCTGCGGATCACAGGTCCAGCTCCACCGCCGGACGCGGCTCGAGAGTGCAGTCAAACAGCGCCGAGTCCGCCACATGCGGGCTGGAGAAGCCGTTGGGCGCGTCCGCATTGACGACCTGGGCGTCGGTCACGCACAGACGCAGATCATCCGGCAGGGAGCCGTCGATCATCTTCTCTTCATCCACATAGCCGTCCCAGAGCACGCCCGGCAGACGCCCGGTCGGGCCGAAGAGCGCCACGCGCAGGGCCTGGAGCTCCAGACCATCCGGATTGCCGCCGCCGCCGGAATAGATGTTGTCATGGATGTAGATGGCTTCCGGATAGGGATCGAAGCCCTCGGTCACGCCCAGATCCTCATAACCTGACGTGTACAGGGAAGAGATGATCACGTGGGCGGTGCGGTTATCGCTCAGCCGGTTGTTGAAGATCTCCACATCGTCATTGGAGTTGATCAGAATGCCCGAACCGGCCGGCACGCTGGCGACCGGCGTCCCGGCATGGCCGAAATTACTGGTGTTGTTCTCGAACACATCATTGTCGAAGACCCGGGTTCCGCGCCCGGACGGGGCAGGTTGGGCATGTTGAAGATCAGGATGCCGCCGGTGTTGTTGATGGCGGTATTGCCGTAAACGTCGGCATTGTTGCAGTTCTCGATCTCGATCCCCGCCACATTGTATTCGGCGCGGGAGTTCCGGACGATGACGTTTTCCGACTGGCCGACATAGATGCCGGCGTCCGAGGCGCCGATCGCCACCGCGCCATCGATCAGCACATTGGTGGACTGGACCGGATAGAGGCCATAGGCCCCGTTATCCGTAGACGGACCATTGGTCCACTCAACGCGCACATTGCGGATCACCACATCGGTGGAGTCCGAGATTTTCACGGAATCTCCTACCGTATCCTCGAAAGCGAGATTCTCGAGCGTGAAACCCTCCACGCCCGACACCAGAAGGCCTTCCGCCCCCTGGCGCTGTTCGGCGAAGGACAATACGGTGTGATGCATGCCCGCGCCGCGTATGGTGACATTGTCCACCGTGAGGGACAGGCCGCGTTCAATGATGAACTCCCCCTCGGGAATCTCGATCACATCGCCCGGCTGGGCATCCAGCAAGGCGTTCATCAGGGTGTTCTGATACGCCCGGTCAAATCCGGAGACATCACGGCTCTCTTCCGGAGCCCCGCATGCCGCGAGGGTGAGCAGGCTGGCGCCCACAAGGGCGGTCTTGATGGTCTTCATTGGTTCATCCTCCCCGGAATTCAGTACCGGACCCGCAGGTCCACACCCCACATGCGCGGCGGAGTGATCTGGGCGTGCACGGTTCCGAAAGTGTCCGCCGTCAGCGTGCCCACGCCGTCGATATATTGCTCATCAAAGACGTTATTGACGTAGGCGCCAAGCTGGAGCCGATCATTGGCGTCACGCCAATACGCCCGGAGGTCCAGACGCTGCGTGGCCTCGCCGTTCTGCACGCCGCCAATGACGGCGCAACCGAGCTGCTGGCGGCTTTCGGTATTGCACCGGCGTTCGCTGGTATAGGCGTAAGCGCCCAGGAGCTCGACCTCGGATCCGTTCGGCATCGCCCAGGTCTGCTGGCGCCGGTCGAGATGGACCATTCCGGCGTGCCTGTGGCTGACCGGACAGGTCGACGCCTGAACGGGTGATCCGCTCGTCAAAGGTCACATCGATATACTGCAGGTTCAGATAGGCCTCGAACCCGGCCAGCGGCGCCCAGTCCACCTGGAAGTCCACGCCGGTCCCGGTCTCGTCAGACGTCTCGACCACATATTGCGGCACGCCGGAACCGCCCACATTGTTGACCAGGCGCACGGCCTGTTTGTCCTTGTACAGATAGTGGAAGATCGAGGCGGCGACCCGCATGGAATTGTCCGGCGCGGTCCATTTCAGGCCGGCTTCGAAATTGTCCACATCCTCGTTCTCGAAACGTGAGCCCACTTCGACCGAATTGTATCCGCCCGCCTTGTAGCCCTGTGTGTAGGACGCGAAGAGCAGCAGGTTGTCCATCGCCCGGAAGTTCGCCACCAGACGCGGGCTGATATCATTCCAGCTGTCTGACCGTTCGCAGACGACGCCCTCCGCGACGGTGACGCCATTGTCACAGGCGAGGCCCGCCGCACTGGAAAGGTCGAACACCACGTCAAAGCCGAAATCGGCAGGGCTGACGCCCGCCAGCGCCAGAACGCCCAGGGCGTCCAGTTCGGCCAGGGCCTGATCCAGTTCCGGCGCGACGCGCGGGCCGTTGAGCCAGCTGAAGGTTTTCTCGTCACGAGTATAGCGCGCGCCGCCGATCAGCGAGAACCGGTCGGTGATGCGCCACTCCACGTCCGCAAAGGCGGCAAACGCGGAGAAATCGCCGCGATTGTACATGGACTCGTCCCAGCTCAGACCAAGAAGACGCTGGGGCAGATTGTAAGGGATCAGCAGACCATATTGCAGATCGGTGAAGGGCGTGCCCGCTCCCAGATTGAACAACACGGTCTCGATGGAGTCCGTGAAGGCGTCGGTCTCGCTCGTCTGGGTGGCGTTCTCGTCATAATAGCTGATCCCGGCGACCCAGTCGAAGCGATCATTGGCGCCGGACAGCCGGAACTCCTGATACCAGCTCTGGTTCTGCTCGATATTGTTGGTGTCGAAATAGAGCTCGATCCGGTTGGTGCCGTCCTCGTCCTGACGGTTCGAGGTTTCAAAATACCGGAAGGCCGAGATCGACTGCAGGGTGAACGCACCGAAGTCATGGGTGATGTGCAGGGACGCCTCATCCAGGTCCCGCGCTTCCAGATTGGACGTCACGTCATTGGTGACGGGCGTGTCGAACGGATTGAGAAGCGTTGACGGGTCCACCGGCACGCCGGGCCGCGCCGGCGCGGCGGGCAGAGGCGTGATGCCGATGGCCGGACGCGCGTCCTCATCGAGCTTCTCCCGGGTGTAGCGGAAGACCACATCGGTGAGCGCCGTCGGCTCCCAGCCGATCGCGCCGCGCACCGCCCAATTATCCTGACGGTCGTAATCCTCGCCGGTTGCAGCATCCGTCAGCAGGCCGTCGCGCTGGTTCACCACCATGTTCAGTCGCAGGGCGAACGTCTCGGCGAAGGGAATGTTCAGCAAACCCTCGAACCGGCGCAGATTGTTCTCACCCAGCGCAGGCCGAGCTCGGCCTCCACCTCTTCCACATTGGGGTCATTGGACGTCACCGAAATGGCGCCCGCCGCCGAGTTGCGACCGAACAGCGTGCCTTGCGGGCCCTTGATCACCTCGACGCGGCTGACATCGTTGAACGCCAGCAGGGACGCGCCCGAACGGGCGGCGTAGATGCCGTCCACATACACCCCGACCGCCGGGTCGGTGCCCACGCCGAAATCGGAGGTGGACACGCCACGGATGGAAAATCGCGGCTGGGTCGGACTGCCGCCGCTGACATCAAGCCCCGGCACGAATTGGTCGAGATCGCTGAGGCTGGTCGCGGCGATCGCATCGATATTGTCCGCCGTCACCACCTCGAGGGCCAGCGGCACGTCCTGGATGCTTTGCGTCCGTCGCTGGGCGGTGACCGTGATCGTGTCCACGCCTGTATTGGACACGCCTTCCTGAGCCGTCGCCGGCGCAAGCGGTGCGGCCAGAGCCATCACGCCTGCGGATACGCCGATAAAGAGCGCCTGTTTCATGGTGTTCCTCTCCCCCAGAGACCGGTGGGGTATTCCCTCATCCCGGTTTTAGAAACAGAATACTATTCTCATTTTGCAAATTGGATCAAGCCACACTAGTTAGAGCCTGTAGAACCAAGGATCGCCCTGTGCCCGGAACACCCGCCAATGACGCCCTGCCCCGGCAATCACGCCTGCGCGACAAGCCGCAACAACGCCGGGCTCGCCAGCGTCTGGACGCCATTCTGAACGCCGCTGAAAAGCTGGTGGAGGAGATGGACGCCGAAGCCATCACCACCAACCTGATTGCGGATCGCGCCGGCGTTCCGGTGAGTTCGGTCTATCGCTACTTCAAGAATGTGTCGGCGGTGTTCGCCTATCTGTTCGAGGACCTGAACGAGGAGATCATTGCGGTCATCGAGGAGTGTCTCGCCAATTCCCAACCCGGCTGGGATGACTGGCGCGAGGTGACCGGCACGATCATCACCCGCCTGCATCTCTTCCTGATGGAGAATCCGGGCTACTGGAAACTCCTCCTGGTGATGCAGACCAGCCAGGAATTGCGTGACGCCAAGGCGGTGATGATCGGTCATGTAGCGACATGCTCAGCGCGCGCTGGCGCCAGGGCCAGGATGGCTTTTCCGGCGGCGATCCCGATCTGGTGGCGAGGTTCACGGTCGAGATCTTCATGTCGATCGAGACGCGCTGCGCCCAGATGCGCGACCCCCAGGCCCTGAGCGAAATGTTCGCCGAACTTGTGAAGGCGCTCGAAGCCTATCTGTCGCTCTACCTGAACACGGCGCCCGATGAAGACGCCCCGGCGCCATGACCCTGGCCGGGGGTTATTAACCTCAACTTGCCTGCCTGCCTTGCGACCCATAGGCTTGCGTCAGCGCCACAAGAAGCGCCTCGCATGCAAGGGGAACACTCATGAAAGCATTACTCGCCGCCTTCGGGCTGGCTGTGGCTGGCATGTCGCTCGCTTCCGCTCAGGAACGACCCGACACGCTTCAGCTCGAGCATTATTTCGACTGGGAGCAGGCGGGCAGTCCGCAAATCGCACCCGACGGGGAGGACATTGTCTACACGCGCACCCGTGTGGACGCCGTCAATGACGGCTTCGCCAGCGAGTTGTGGGCGATGGACAGCGACGGGGATCGCCACCGCTTCCTCACGCGCGGCTCAAGCGCGCAATGGTCTCCGGACGGACGTCGTCTGGCCTTCATTCGCGGCGTGGACGGGCACACCCAGCTCTTCGTGCGCTGGATGGATGCGGAAGGCGCGGAATCCCAGATCACCCATGAACAGCTGACGATCAAGCAGTTCCGCTGGTCGCCGGACGGGGAGTCCATCGCGTTCCTGGCGGAGACCCCGCTAGAACCGGCGATGCAGATCTCCCTGCCGGCCCGGCCCGAGGGGGCGCAATGGACGGCCGATCCGCTGGTCACCGACCGGATGAATTACCGCATCGATCGTCAGGGTCTGAAAAGCGGGTATGACCATCTGTTCGTGGTGTCCGCCGAAGGCGGCACGCCTCGCCAGATCACGGCCGGAGACTGGGACGCCACCTCGAAGTTTTCAGGCGTCGGCGCGGGCTCCTTTGACTGGACGCCGGACAGCGCCAGCCTTGTCTTCGACGGCATTCTGGACCCCGAGGACGAAGCGGCGTCGCGTCAGTCCGATATTCATCGGGTGGTCCTGGCCAGCGGCGATATCACCACCCTGACCGATGGCGACGGCAACTGGGCCAATCCGCGCGTCTCGCCCAATGGGCGCTATGTGATCTATAGCGGTCACGCCGCCTCCGAGGTCAATTATCCCGCCAGTCATCTGATGCGGATGGATCTCGATGGCTCGGACAAGCGCGTCCTGCGCGCCGATCTGCCGGACGGGGTGGGCAACCCCACCTGGTCAGACGATAGCCGCGGCCTGTACTACACCATGAACTATCATGCTCGACGGACCTGCACTACATCACCACGGGCGGCTCTGACCGCCAAATCACCGAAGGCATGCACCGGCTCTATGTCTCCTCCATCAGCGAGGATGGCGTCGCCGCCGCCGTGCACTCCGCGCCGCAGTCCACGCCGAATGTGGCCCTGATCGACCGGCGTGGCGACATCCGCCTTCTGACCGATCTCAATGGCGACATCCTGGACGGCGTCGAGCTCGGCGACATCGAGGAGATCTGGTACCCGTCCTTTGACGGCGAGCAGATCCAGGCTGGATCATCTACCCGCCGGACTTCGATCCGAACGAAACCTATCCCATGGTGCTGAACATCCATGGCGGTCCGCACGCCATGTATGGTGTGGATTTCAACTACCGCTTCCAGGAATGGGCCGCGAACGGCTATGTGGTGCTCTACACCAATCCGCGCGGCTCGACCAGCTATACGCCCGAATTCGCCAACGCCATCGACAACGCCTATCCCGGGCCGGTCGACTATGGCGACCTGATGGCGGGCGTGGATGCGGTTCTGGAGCGCGGCTTCGTGGATGAAAGCCGGATGTATGTGACCGGCTGTTCGGGCGGCGGCGTGCTGACCGCCTGGATCGTGACCCAGACAGACCGGTTCGCCGCGGCGGCCTCGCTCTGCCCGGTGACGAACTGGATCTCCTTCACCGGTCAGGCCGACATTTCCGCCTGGGCGTTCGAGCGTTTCCGTCCGCACTATTGGGAAGACCCCCAGCTCTGGCTGGACCACTCCCCGATCATGCACGCCCATCAGGTCACGACGCCGACCCTGTTGATGACCGGCGTGAAGGATTTGCGGACGCCTCTGGCCCAGGCCGAGGAATTCTACGCCAATCTGCGTCGGCGCGGTGTGCCCACCATGCTCATCGCCATGAATGACGAGTATCACGGCACGACGTCCAAACCGTCCAACATGATGCGGACCCAGCTCTATCTGCGCCAATGGTTTGAAACCCATGGCGAACCCGAGAGCGAGGAAGACGCCTCCAACGACAACTGATCCGCCGACAGACGGAGCATGAGCCCCGGCGCCTCAGGCGCCGGGGCTTTGTCATGGCCTAGCCCGCCGCCAGGACCAGCAGCACGTAGAAGACAAAGGGCAGGGCCAGGAATGCCGGGATCACCAGGACGGAGAACCCGAACAGCGCGACCAGAACGCCCATAAGAAGCGCCAGATTCAGCAGCAGCATCGGCACGCCGCGATGCGGGTCGCGCCCCGCTTCACGCAGCAGGCCGCCCAACACCGGCACGTAAAGCAGGCCGCGACCGAGCGCCATCACAAGGCTGTCCAGCCACTCGCCGGGGCGCACATGCAGGACCGCCGAGCCGCGTGGGACGGACGCGCGGCGACCATGACGCCCGCCATCACCAGACCGCCCAGCCCCACCGCAAGCGCGGTCAGCCAGCCCTCGCCCGCCTGAGTGAGGAACACCACCGCCAGCACCGAAAGCACCACGGTCAGGGGCGCCATCGCCCGCTGCGCCCAGCGCGCCGGTCCCCAGACAGGCAGGACTTCGCCGGCCTGCCCGCTCATGGAATTGGCCACAAAGCCCAGCCCGGCAATGTAGTGAAACAGCGCCAGCGGCAGGGAGACCGCCACAAGCGCCGCAGTCAGCGGAGAATCCGTGATCCCGGGCTTGTCGCCCGGAAAGGCCAGGAACATACCGGCCCAGAGCATGAAGGGCAGCAGCATGAAGCCGCCGATCCAGTAGGGGAGGTGTCGCATGAGATCGTCCAACATCTGTTGTTATCTGACGCCGTATCTAGACGCTGGACGCGCGCGCGAGGATGCGACCCCGGCGCGCTTACAGATTATAGGGATATGAAAAGTAGGGGTTTGACCGATTCAGGCAGGCTCTGTCGGCCCGGAGCCGAAGCCGGCCTGAGCCTAGAGGATCAGATCCACGAGCTCTGAAAAGGCTTCGGCCAGAACGCCCAGAATAGCGTCCAGAGCGGACTGCACAGCCACAAGGACCATGGCCGTCACCGCCACGAAGGCCTGCTCCAGCGTCAAGCGGTGCATTCGGAACAGCGCCTTGCCCGTGGGCAGGTCATAGCCGCCCTGTCCGAGCTCATGGCGCGCGACATTCCTGGAAATCTCGACCATGGAGGTCGCCAGAGCCTTGAACTCGGACTCCGCGAAATCTTCGACCTGGCTCCATTTCTCGCCAAAGGCCGTACTGGCCGAGGACATCATCTTTTGAACGATCGCTTCAACATCCAGGGACATGCTAGCTCTCCTCACCCGACGGTTTCTTGGCGAGCTCGACAGCCCAGGCGTATTCCAGAGTCTGCTTCATCTGGCCGCTGGCGGTTTCCAGCACCAGCGTGTTGAGCATCAGGCGCCCATCCGGGCAGCGTCGGTCCCAGGCCTGTTGAGCAAGGCTGTCCTCCGGCCGGCTGACCGAGGCGCAATAATGCATGCTTGTGAAGTTGGAAAACTGCTCCTGGACATTGCTCATCAAACGGGCGGTGCACCCCCGGACCGTGTCCTCATCCGCTTCATCCTGCGTCGATCCCGCCGCGATGGTTCTGAGCGCGCTGGCGCCCAGACGGGCCTCAAGGCGCTCGCGCATCATCTCGGGAAGGGCGCAGACCGGTTCGGCGGCGCCCAGACTGGTCAGGCGCGCGCGCGTGGACGCCGTCTCGAGCCTGGCGGCCAGAGCGATATAGCGCGGTTCATACTCGGCATAGGCGGGCACGCCATCGCTCAAATCGCTCTCGAGCGCTGCGACGAGCTCGACAAATTCCTCGTTTCGCTCCGACAGCGCCTGCTCCAGCGACGCATCATAGGGCGCGATGATCTGGACGCTGGAACACATGCCCAACGTCGCCAGCATCACGCCGGACGCCAGAACGGATTTCACCATTAGCAGCATGGCAGGCCTCCCCAATGAGGAGACCTGCATACACCAATCAGCGGGTAATTAACATATTCAATCCTGGCCGGTCGCGACCTTGTGGCCCTCGATCAGATCCTCGACCACGCCCGGCTCAGCCAGCGTCGAGGTATCGCCCAGCTTGTCGTACTCGCCCTCGGCGATCTTCCTGAGGATGCGGCGCATGATCTTGCCCGAACGGGTCTTCGGAAGGCCCGGCGCGAACTGGATGACGTCCGGCGTCGCCACCGGCCCGATCTCGGAGCGCACATGGGCCTTGAGGGTCTTCTCGGTGTCTTCGGTCGGGGTCAGGCCCGCCACCAAAGTCACATAGCAATAGATGCCCTGCCCCTTGAGATCATGGGGATAGCCCACGACGGCGGCTTCGGCGACCAGTTCATGGGCGACCAGAGCGCTCTCGATTTCGGCAGTGCCGAGGCGGTGGCCGGAGACGTTCAGAACGTCATCGACCCGGCCCGTGATCCACCAGTAGCCGTCAGCATCGCGGCGCGCGCGTCGCCGGTGAAGTACATGTTGTCGTAGGTGGAGAAATAGGTCTCCACAAAGCGCTGATGGTCGCCATAGACGGTGCGCATCTGGCCCGGCCAGCTGCCCAGCAGCACCAGATTGCCCTCCTGCGGGCCGTCATCGGGCAGGCGATTGCCTTCCGCATCCATCAAGGCGGGCTGCACGCCGAACATGGGGAAGCTCGCCGAGCCCGGTTTCAGGTCATGGGCGCCCGGCAGAGGCGTGATGAGATGCCCGCCGGTCTCGGTCTGCCACCAGGTGTCCACGATCGGGCAGCGCTTGTCGCCCACCACTTCATGATACCAGCGCCAGGCTTCAGGATTGATCGGCTCGCCCACCGAACCCAGCAGGCGCAGGGAGGAACGGTCATGCTTGCTGACCGGCTCGTCGCCCTCGCGCATCAGGGCGCGGATGGCGGTGGGGGCGGTGTAGATGGTGGTGACCTTGTGCTTGGCGACGATCCGCCAGCAGCGGTCCGGCCCCGGCCAGGTGGGCACGCCCTCATACATCAGAGAGGTTGCGCCATTCGCCAGCGGGCCATAGACGATATAGGTGTGTCCGGTCACCCAGCCGACATCGGCGGTGCACCAGAACACGTCATCCTCGCGATGATCGAAGGTGTATTCATGGGTCATGGACGCCCAGACGAGATAACCGCCCGTGGTGTGCAGCACGCCCTTGGGTTTGCCGGTGGAGCCCGAGGTGTAGAGGATGAAGAGCGGATCCTCCGCCTTCATGGGTTCGGGCTCGCACTTAGCGTCCACCTCGAGCGCCAGATCATGGTGCCAGAAATCACGGCCTTCCACCCAGGGCACGTCCGCGCCCGTATGGCGGATGCACAGCACCGCCTTGACGCCCGGAGCATGCTCGATCGCCTTGTCCACATTGGCTTTCAGCGGCACGCCCTTGTTGCCGCGCACGCCTGATCGGCGGTGACCACGAACTCGGACTGGCAGTCATTGATGCGGCCCGCCAGCGCCTCGGGGCTGAAGCCGCCGAACACCACCGAGTGCACCGCGCCGATGCGCGTGCAGGCCAGCATGGCGTAGGCCGCTTCGGGGATCATCGGCATGTAGAGCGTGACGCGGTCGCCCTTCTTCACGCCGATCTTCTTCAGCTCGTTGGCGAAGCGGCAGACATGGTTGTGCAGCTGGGCATAGGTGATCGAGTGGTGGAAGGCCGGGTTATCGCCCTCCCAGATCAGCGCCACCTTGTTGGCGCGCTTGGGCAGGTGCCGGTCAATGCAGTTATAGCTGACATTGAGGACGCCGTCCTCGAACCAGCGAATGTGCAGGTCATCCTTGGCGAAGGAGACATCGGAGATCTTCGTGGGCGCTGTGAACCAGTCGAGCCGCTTGGCCTCATCGGCCCAGAACCCGTCGGGATCCTTGATGGAGCGCTCATACATTTCCTTGTAGCGCTCGGCGTTGATCCTGGCGTCTGCGAAGCTTTGCGGAACCGGAATGACGGTCTCGGACATGATCGCTCTCCTCCCTCGGGGTCAGTCTTTTATGTAGATGTGCGGCGCCGGACGGGCCACCGCAAGGCAGACGAACGTGTTACGCCCTCTTGTGAAGCGCGACGGTCTGGTATCCAGTCACGCCTCAACATTGATGGCTGGAGTGACTTTCATGCTGCTGCACACCGCGTCCTGGCCCGAGGTGGAAGCCTATCTCAAGACCAGCAAGGGCATCATCATTCCCATCGGCTCGACCGAGCAGCATGGTCCCAATGGCCTGGTGGGCACGGACGCCATCTGCCCGGAAGTGATCGCCCGCGAAGCGGGCGCGGAAGCGGGCATTCTGGTGGGGCCGACCTTCAATGTGGGCGTCGCCCAGCACCATCTGGGCTTTCCGGGCTCCATGACCCTGCGCCCGACCACCATGATCGCGGCGATCAATGACTGGATCGACTCCCTCGCCCGACACGGCTTTGAGAAAATCTACTTCCTCAACGGGCATGGCGGCAATATCGCCACAATCGCCGCCGCTTTCGCCGAAAGCTATGCCAACTGGTCCTATGACGGCGAAGCCTGCCCCTATGAGCTCAAGCAGATGAACTGGTGGGAATTGCCCGGCGTGATGGATGTGTGCCGCTCGCTCTTCCCCGTCGGTGAAGGCAGTCATGCGACGGCGTCAGAGGTCTCTGTGACCTATTACGCCTATCCCGAGCATGTCAAAACGGTCGAGATGAGCCCGAAGATCGCGCCGAACGGCCGATTCACCGACGCAGACAATTATCGCAAGAGCTTTCCGGACGGCCGGATCGGCTCGGACCCTGCCCAGGCCACCCCGGAAAGGGCGCGACCATCGTCGCCGCCGCCCGCAAGGCGCTGATCAGCGACGTGAAGACCTTCTTCAGCCGCTAGAGCTTGAAGCTTCAGCGACAGGGCGCAATTCCCCTCCCGCAGCGGCAAGGGCTGGGCTAGATTTCGGCCCGGCCTTTTTCATCTGGAGACGTCTCATGAATCCCATGCGTTTTCTCAGTGTGTCCGCCCTTGCCTGATGATCGCCGCCTGCGGCGAACCCCAGGAGCCGGATCTGTCGCCCTATGCCGGCGGCCCGGATGACGTTGCGCAACAAGGCGCGGACGTTGCCGGGGAGGCCTCGTTCGAAGAGGCCGGGGACGATCTGCGCCCCACTGACCGCAAGGCGCGTGAGTTGTGCGGCGCCGTCGAAGGCGAGTTCGCCGCCCTGCTCGAGCCCGGCACAGCCTTTGCGGCCCGCGGCGGGGATGGCCGCGTGTTTGTGGGCTGGAACCAGAATGGCGTCGCCGAACAGCATGTGATCTTCACGCCCGATGTGCCGCTGGATGACCGCCTGCCGTTCGACCTTGCGGTGGGGGATTTCCAGCGCTGGAACATGGAGCGAGACGCCCCGAACCGCGATCTCACCGGCGCTGACCGCAGACGTGACGGCGGCTTGTGCGTGCTTCAGACCGAACGCGACGCCATCGAACCGCTGATCGCGGCCTGGCGGACTCTAGAGCCGAAGCTCGAACGCGCATCAGAATAAAGGTTGGGGGGCGGCCTCAGGCCGCCACCACCTGACCGTTTTCCACCTTCACCGGCACGGCTTTCAGCACCGCGCTTCCCGCCGGACCGCCCACACAGGCGCCGGACTGAACGTCAAAGCTCGCCCCGTGAAACGGGCAGACGAGAAATTTGCCTTCGCTGACCAGCGTCTTGCCCGACGGCAAAGAGAAGGGCCGGCCCGCATGCGGGCAGACATTGAGATACGCCGTCGCCGTTTCGCCAGAGCGCAGCACCACAATGGGGGTGGGCTCGAAATCGGCGGGGAGGCCGCCCGGATCGGGGATGTCGGCGAGGGTTTTGAGCACCGTGCCCGGTTCGGGCATGACGGTTTCGGTCTCGTCCGACATCTACAGCCCCTCCGGCGCCTTCACAGTCCACTTGAACGGAATCCAGAACACGTCCGAGAACAGGTCCGCCTTGGCGTAGGGGTCCGTCGCGAGGATCTCGCGCAGACCTTCCTCGTTCTCCGCTTGGATGATCAGAAGCGAACCCACCGGATCACCTTCCGCGCCCAGAAGCGGCCCGGCCATCTTCACCGGCGAGCTTTCATCAGACGCCCACAGCAGATGCTCGGAACGGTGTTTCAGGCGCACATCCAGCGCGCCCTGGCGGTCAGTGCAAGTGACAGCAAACAGCATGAGATATCCTGGTCTTAGTAGGTTTCAGGGCCGAACGGACGGGTCAGCAGAGCCGTGATGGCGTCATCCACGCTCATCCGGCCCGCCAGCACCGCGTCCACGGCGGCGCAGATCGGCATTTCGACATTGTGTTTCTTGGCCAGCGCCACGACAGCCGGCGCGGTGGCGACGCCTTCGGTCACCGCCTTGCGCGCGCCAAGAACGCTTTCAAGGGTCTGGCCCTGCCCCAGCGCCAGCCCGCAGGACATGTTGCGCGATTGGGGCGAGGAACAGGTCAGCACCAGATCACCCAGCCCGCACAGGCCCGTCAGGGTTTCACGCTTGGCGCCCAGCGCGAGGCCCAGCCGGGTCATCTCGCGAAGCCGCGCGAGATCAGCGCCGCATGAGCCGACTTGCCCAGTTCACGCCCCTCCACGATCCCGGCAGCGATGGCAAGCACGTTCTTGACCGAACCGCCCACCTCCGCGCCCACAAGATCGCCCGACCAATAGGGGCGGAAGGTCTTGGACCCGACGGCCTCCATCAAGGCCTCGCCCATTTCCCGATCCTCACACGCCAGCGTCACGGCCGTGGGCAGGCCCTTGGCCACATCAATCGCGAAGCTGGGACCGGACAGGACAGCGGGGACGGCGTGGGGCACGGTCTCGCGCAGCACATCCGTCATCAGAGCGAGGCTCTCGCGCTCAAACCCCTTGGCGCACAACAGGACAGGCGCGCCGTCTGCGATAAGGGCGCAAACTGTTTGAGGATCGAGCGCGCATGCTGGGCGGGCGCCACCATCAGGAAGGCGTCACACCCAG
>LZQR01000049.1_pt1 | contig 32640 bp, 42 predicted proteins | sample 768601 | NCBI WGS metagenome assembly LZQR01 (sample SAMN05207299, study PRJNA324521) | oil field metagenome | isolation source: sample BH-FW-24 from oil reservoir | place: India: Bombay High | collected 2015-12-04
ATGTGAATTTTCAATTTGTCTTTTGGCCAGTCCACCCCCATCGACGCATACACGGTTGCTTTGACTACATCGAGATCTTCGTTGTAAGTAGGAATCATCAGGTCGATAGTTGGCCAAGTAGATTGATCCGTCGGCATAGAAACGGGCTTGCGGTTGAGTGGCCAAATATTCTGGAAGTAACCCAGCATCAATACGATCCAAGAATAGGTTTCTGCCAAAAGCAAAATGCCACCCAGTACCAAAGCAACAGGGTCATCCCAGTTTAAGGTTGAAGAGTAACGCCACCAAAGATAACGGCAAGAAGCGGTCACAGATAAGATGATCAGCAGCATTGTCGGGAAGCGACCCGGCATGCGTTTTACCATCATGGCTAATGCCCACAGTAGCAATACAAACACCGTCTGCGCCTCATAACCAAATGGGACGGTAAACACAGCAGAGCAATGAGAACGACAACGAACAAAAGAATGTAATTGAGTGCCATTGCTGGTTTGCTCGCTTTGATGCGCTCACGGACCTCAGGATCTTTGACTTGGTTAGCGGTCTTTTCCAACCAGCGAACGCTTTTCGCTACCAACTCAAATGGCAGATAAAACGCGTTGCGAACTTGCTCCGCGATATGAAGAGAAAAATCACCGAGCTTTTTCGACCAAGATGCATTGAGGTTTTGCTTGAAGCATAGCAACCAAACACTTTGGATAACGAAACGAACCGGGTCGAATAGTCTTGGCGCTGCATAATTAACATGTGGGAAATAAACGAGAGGCAACTTCCAAGACGGTACACCGCCGATCATTGGTTTTAAGAAAATAAAGCTCAGCGAAAACCAAAACGAAAGCAAACAGCGCCCGAGCCAGTTAGATTTGCAGTTCCAAGCCTGCTCATAAACGGTTTTCTGCACATTAAACTGCTCAACGACCCAGCTTTGGAAGATAAGATTAAGGCTACGCATTACTACACCACCTTAGGCACAGGTTGCCGAGAGTGTAGACACACACCAAAACGCCAAGGACTGGTAATCTTTCGCTGCTTGGCTAATTGGAGAGTAATGCTGCACCGTGGTCAAATTTGCAACGCACTCCGGCAGTGCCGTGTCTCTGTGCATCATCACAGGCACCAAAGCATCCCCTAAGTCTTTTTTCAAAACCAGCATGAAGTCACGTCCAATTTCTGTTTCCGGTTGATACTTATTGAGGACAAATTTGAGTTTGCCCTGTTCAATCAACGCTTGAATACCATGCTGATGTTGAAATTGGTTTTTCAATACAGAGTAATTGATGGCATCTGCCTTAAGTACAACCAAAACCATATCCAAAGAAGCCATAAAGCCTGCTAGATTTGGCGCGCTTAGATAAGACAAATCTCCATGAAATAACTGCCATTGCTCGCTCTCATCAATTTCGAGAGTGGCCTCAGCAAGCTGTTGGAGGGGATGGAGATGAGCGTGAGAAAGCTGAGAATGCTGCTCATCATTTATTTGGCCAAACGGAAGGAAAGTCACGCCTTGAGGACTTTGATAGCCAGCCTCCATCCACGGCCCGCCATTGAGTACTCGCTTAGCCCAACCATCTTGCTCTTCAGAAGGAAGACCAAGGTGAAGACGCAACAAGTTTTCAGGTAACGCATCTATCGCGAGAACCTGCTTGTTAATTTTGACTAAAGCTTGAGCTAAGTTTGCGGTCAGTGTTGTCGAGCCACAACCGCCTCTCAGGCTCACAAGGAGAAGGCGCTTCATATCGCTTCCGTTTTAAGACCTGCTTGATTCTTTCTATTGCCCATTCCTGTCTCACCAGCACGCTTTGACTGAAAGATTAACCACTTACTTTTCACCTTGTGGTATGACTCATTTTCTGTTGTTTCAACATACTGGTGCTGAGCTAAGTTATATGAAGAGTAGATCGAATTAATATCTTTTGCTGGTTCTGTCACAACATATTTCCATATTTCTCGCACACTTACTCAGAAAATGGCGGGATTCCTGTCCTACACTTAAACTCTGATTAAGCCATACTGATGAAAATTTGACGCACTTATCCGTGCATCACATATTTACAGAATAATAAAAAATGTGAACAACCTAAGTCATTGAGCACATAATTATTAAATTCCTAAGTGATGTTTGGCTTCAGAAACCGAAGTTATGAAGATATGTTGTAATTATCCATTTACGATATATAAACCATAGCTATAGGCATACTTAGAACATATAGATTTCAGAATGCAGAACTTTTAGGTTTATAAACATCAAGGCAGATAATGCTATATCTATTTTTATTTTTGATCAATTTCGTTTAATATCTCAGCGTCATTTTCTTGTCACTAAGAATGCATTTTTTGTAAGGATTGGCATACAGCGGATTGTTAGCCATTAAAGCAAATGATATTAAACAACTGATATATAAGGTAAAGTTAATGTCATCAATACACGGTTTATCCGCGATTACAAGTGAGCGTGAGATTAAGTCTGTCTACGTCAATTTATTTTCCCACAAGCGTATGGCAATCGATTACCTAATAAATACAACATGTAATACTGGCAACAGTTCACTTACATCCTTCTCTGATAAAGCTTCTTTTCTTTCCGGTCTAAATGACAGCACATTACTTAAATTCAATAACTTATCTGCCGAACATTTGGATAAGATTTTCTTTATCAGTAATAAGGCCTCAACAAAGAAGCCAAATCCAGTATTTCTAGCCAAAGACATTCACAGAATAAATATAGCCAAAAACTCACATTTTAATTTAATTATTCCGGACTCAATTTTAGTTCAATGCGAAGACAGTGATGTGAGATTATTCCTACAGCAACTAAGCGCTTTATCTTATAAGAAAGAGTCTGTGGTCAATGTATATATTTATGGGCACCTTGCGACCTCAATACTAAAACCAAAGTTAGTGACCAATAATCACTTTATCTCCGGTTTAGCCACCATGACGGCTTTAGATGACTCTCGTTACGGTTACCTCGTTGATTTTGGTCAAATAAGCACGGCGTGAAGTCAGAAGAAGAGTACATCCTTACTCATGATAAAGCCGATAAGTTAATAGCGACACCGTATGAAAAAGTACAAGCATCGGAAGTCACCGAAGACAAAGCAGACAGTGAACGGATTTATATTTCCAGAGAGGCTATTGGCGAGAGCACTAACGTGCCAAAAGAAATGCACATTGCAGAAGACAATCAGAACCTGATAAGCATGCTAGACAGTCCGAGGGCATCAACGCTCATATTTAGCTGCGCGAGCCAAGACGAAGTACAACAGTTGGCATTGGATTGTTACCGTCTGAGAATGAAGGCGGGTCGTCAATTAAAAATCATCATCCGTGAAACACAGCAATGTCTGAGGTACGCCGACGAGAAGTTTCTTCTTCGTGCTGGGGTGAATTCAATCTCGCCTGTTCAAGTCCCACAAATGCGTTTTATGACTCTAGTGGAAGCCATACAGGGCCAGATGCTAACGCGCTCACTGCCACAAAATTTGGACGCCCTACTCAAATACGATGTTAAGTTTGGCAGTAGAGGCTACCTAAATAACCGAGACTTTGTTCAATATTGTACAGACGTTATCGCTAGCTCTACTCGATCTAATGTGAACTTCGCCCTCATCAAACTCAACTTATTACCAGGCATGAGCGCTGAAGAGTGCCTCAGATTGTGTCATATCCGCAGAGATGGTGACGTAGTGACAGCCTGCAATAAAGCGCTTTACGTTTTATTTAGTGCCATCCGTCACAACGATATTGAAGTTGCGCTCAACAATATATTTGAGTTCCCAACTCGAGACTTGTTTCACTCAACTCGTAGTTTTGAAACCCAGTATGACATTGAAAGTGAACTAAATACATCATGGAAGACGAGGTCATTATCTCTGAGGAGGTCTCTAACCTAACCACAGAGAAGCAGATTTTTCAGCATCAAACAACCTTTAAATAACGTACCCGCTTTATTTGCTGTGAGGAAACCCATCAACCTGAAAGGGCAAGCATGAACATAAATGATTTTTTTCTGACTGTTGGCATTAGCTTAGTGTAGGCCTGATTCTGGGCTACTTCTTGCGGGATATTGTCGGTGCGGTATATGACTTCTACCAGCGAAACCTAAAACGTTCGCGCTATTTTGAACAAGATCTGTCCATCAACAAAAATAAGAAGCTTAAGTGATGACTTCACATCCTAAACAAACTGCCCAGTTCACGATTGGATTGGATGGTGGAACATTTATTTTATTGCCAAGGTCGCCCTTTATCTACAAGGGGTCATAGGCTTCCACCCGCTAGAAAACTTCGCACTACTGCTGTTTATTTTGCTCCCAGTGCCAGTAAAAGCGTTAAACACCCTCCGTCATGTGGTTGCGATTGTTATTGCAGCATGGTTGCTTCATTACGATTCATTTCTTCCACCACTCGATCGACTTTGGGCGCAAGCTGGCCAGCTAATGCAATTTGAGTTTAGCTATCTTGTTGAACTCCTGGGCCGCTTCATCTCTGCTCAAGCGCTGCTAGGGCTGTTTGCGTTGTGTGCTGCTTATTACATCCTGAGTAAGTTTTTGCGCATTTCGGTGTTTGTTGTTATCGCGATGCTTTACGTCAGCGTTCCCAAAGATGCCGAAAGCCCTGTAACGGTTGAAGCAGCCCAACCTGCACCACCAGCCACGACTGACGTAGCAGAAACAACAAAACCGCAAATGACAGAAATCAACGACGACACGCTCAACAGCATGAAAGCAGATTTCTTTGCTAAAGAAGCGTCGCGACGCGTGTCATTTAACCCAGATAACACTCAAGACGCGCAATTTGACTTACTGTTCTTGAGTATCTGTTCCGTCGCTTGGGATGATATTGAAATTGCTGGCTTGGCCGATCATCCGCTGTTCAAAGAATTCGACATCATGTTCGACAACTTCAGTGCCGCAACCTCCTACAGTGGCCCTGCTGTTATTCGACTATTAAGAGCAAGCTGTGGCCAGCAGGAACACAGCCAGCTATTTGAGCCCGCGCCCAAGCAATGTTATCTATTCGACGACTTAAAGGCCCTTGGCTTTCAAGAAAACTTACTGATGAACCACAACGGCGTATTCGATAGTTTCTTGGAGTTAATTAAGAAAGATGGCGATCTAAAAACCGACCTCATGTCACAAGCAGGATTCACGCCTTACCAAAAATCATTTGATGGTTCCTCTATCTTCCGTGATAAGCAAGTGCTTGATAACTGGTGGCAACAAAGGATAAAAAGCGATGATGAAAAAGTGGTTGCCTTATACAACTCTATTTCATTGCATGACGGAAACCGAATCATCAATGCCAACTCAACAACCTCAATGGTGAGTTATAAGAAACGACTTAAGAATCTACTTGATGATCTTTACGCCTTCTTTAAAGAGCTGGAAGCCTCTAAACGCAATATCGTGGTCGCATTAGTGCCAGAACATGGTGCGGGTATGCGAGGCGATAGAATGCAAATATCAGGCATGCGAGAGATCCCGGCTCCAACCATTGTACATACGCCAGTAGGTATTAAAGTTTTTGGCGAAGGGATTCAGCGTCAAGGGGAAACTAAACACGTGAAAGCACCTTCAAGTTATTTAGCGCTATCACAACTGGTGTCAAATATTCTCGAGCAAAACATTTACGAGAAAAAGTCCTTTAATCCGAGCGACCTAGCCGAGAACTTACCTAAAACTCAAGTGGTTGCGCAGAACTCAGGTTCAACCGTTATCGAAGTCAATGGTAAGTACTACGTCTCGCTGGACGGCTCAAGTTGGATTGAATATCCGAAGTAAATATTCAACGTAATAAACCATCTGCCTTAAGTGATGGGTGAGATTAAATAGCGAAAGGCCGGGAAAAACCGGCCTTTATTTTGTCTGGAATTTATCGAGCCTCTCATTTCTACGATTGTTTCATCAGCCTAAATGAGTAAAAATGAATCAACATTATGCACTTAAGGGAATAGCACATGCCAATTGACTCATTGATCACCATCGGTATTTTCGTTGCTCTAGCCGTTATCCTCCTCGCTTCTGCAGTAAAAACCGTTCCGCAAGGCAACAACTGGACGGTCGAACGCTTTGGTCGTTACACCCATACCCTCAAGCCAGGCCTTAACCTCATCATTCCTTTTGTTGACCGTGTCGGACAAAAGGTCAACATGATGGAGCGCGTACTCGACATTCCAGCACAAGAAGTGATTTCGAAAGATAACGCCAATGTAGTCATTGACGCGGTAGGGTTTGTTCAAGTCATCGATGCCGCGAAAGCCGCTTATGAGGTTAACGACCTAGAACATGCGATTCGTAACCTAACCCTCACTAACATTCGTACCGTACTTGGCTCAATGGAATTGGACGAGATGCTTAGCCAACGTGACATGATCAATACCAAACTGCTCTCTATTGTCGACCAAGCAACCAACCCTTGGGGCGTAAAAGTCACTCGTATTGAAATCAAAGATGTTCAACCACCAGCGGACCTAACAGCAGCAATGAACGCTCAGATGAAAGCAGAGCGTAACAAACGTGCGGAAATTCTCGAAGCTGAAGGGGTTCGCCAAGCTGAGATCTTACGTGCCGAAGGCCAAAAACAGTCAGAGATTTTAAAAGCGGAAGGTGAAAAGCAATCTGCTATCTTACACGCGGAGGCTCGTGAGCGCGCCGCACAAGCAGAAGCAAAGGCGACTTACATGGTATCGGAGGCAATCGCTAAAGGTGACGTAAAAGCCGTGAACTACTTTATAGCCCAAGGTTACACCGAAGCATTGAAGAGTATTGGCCAAGCTGAAAACGGCAAGATCATCATGCTGCCAATCGAAGCCACTGGGCTAATGGGCTCTGTCGCGGGTATCGCAGAAATGTTCAAACAAAGTAAAGACTAAGGTCTGCTTATGGATTTATTTAGCCTATTAGAAGGTGTCACCTTTTGGCATTGGATTGCGTTTGGTCTCGCGTTACTCGCAGTTGAATTGCTCGGGACAGCCGGCTACTTTTTATGGCTCGGCCTCTCTGCACTAATTGTGGGTGCTATCTTGTCTTTCTTACCGATTAGTTGGCAAATGCAATGGTTAGCATTTGCTGCTTTCAGCCTAGTGACAACTTGGCTTTGGTGGCGAAAACAATGGTCGAAGGATCGCAAAAGCGACAAAGCTCGCGACCTCAATCAAAAGCATAAACAATTGATCGGCAATATTGTCACTTTGGAAGAAGACTTCACTGTAGGCATGAACCGCTTAAGAGTTGCCGATACGACTTGGTCTGCCGAATCAGAGCACGACTTACCGGCAGGAACTCGAGTCGAGATTGTGGCTGTAGAGGGCATCATTCTCAAGATTAAGCCGGTTTCTCGCTGATTTGTGTCAAAATAATAGGGTGCAAAGCACCCTATTTCATATTTATTCTAACTACCTCTTTTATTCATTGAGTTATTTAAATTATCCATAAAAATTAAGTAACAGAAATATTATCAACATCCTCTCTTTTCATCCAATCTTCATTTATTAAAATTGAACAATTCAGACACATAGAAAAATATAACTCCTTTTTCGAAATCTAAATTTATTTTAAAAAATAAAACACTGTTGAATTTAATTTTGATCTTTCTAGGTCTCTATACATACTTAACGCATAAGCATGTCAATTAGGTGCTTATATTTTTTAAAGTAAGTAAGAGGAAGTACTATGAAAAAGACAATGATGTTATTCGCTGTCGTCTTGTTTTCATCGAGTGTGTTTGCCTACACAGGCTCTAACGGCAACAGCGCGACAGGACCTAACGTGCAATGCTACCTGCCAGATGGGACTAGTGATTACATGCCAATAGTCTTATGCCAACATCAAAATGGTAAGACTAAATACTGATAACTGCATTTAGTTGTCAGAGATTCGTCGTTAAATTTTTCTATTAATCAACAGCTTTAAATCAAATGTTGGCTTAGAAATGAGAGTCATAAAATAATGAGCAGTCATTAAGCACGTTTTAAATTTAGTAAGTAGTTTCGAATGATTAAGATGGCTCATTTAGAAACGGACAATATTTATAGGAATTTGTTATGAGATATATATTATCAATCGCGATATCAATTGCTGCCTTGTCATTTAACTCTGCTCACGCTTACAGTGGTGCAAATGGTAACCAAGGGAGAACTTTAGGCCCAGAAGTACAATGCATGATTAAAAACGGCGATATTGTTTCTATGCCAGTAGAATATTGTAAGTTGTTAGAAGGGAAAGAAATGTAATAAAAAATGGCCTCTATATGAGGCCATTTTACTTTCAAAAAGACTGCGTCTTAGAAGAAGTTGTGCGGTACGATAACTTGGAAACGGAAGTCAACGCGCTCGTAATCAGAGCTGTCGTTCATGTCACGAGTTAAGTAAGTAGAGTGTAGACGCATTGTTGTGCCTTTCATTGCACCAGCTGGAAGCGTGTAGCCCACTGTACCGTTAACTGCGTATTCTGAATCGAAACCAACTTTGTCTTCAGAAATAGTTGATAGACCTAGACCAACGTAGCCGAACCAGCCACCACCGAAGTCAGTGCTTAGACGGTTGTACCATGCGATTTGAGTATCTTGGTTCCAGTCAGATAGTGCATCCCACCACTGGCTCCAAGTACCGTTGTTTGTACCGTAGCCACGAACTGTACGTGGAGTGAACTCTGCACTGTTCTCAGTGTGAGTGTAGCGAACTTGAGACATCCAGTTCATAGTGCCAACAGGCATTGTCAAAGACAGACCGTGGTGAGCACCCAAACCATCGTAGTCTACATCAGAGTTAACTGCGTAAAGGTCGTAAGCTAGTGCTGCATCGCCAACATTGAAATCAAACTGAGCTTTGTATGATGTGTTTGACTCATCCATTTTAGCTAGGTTTGCATGACCAACACCTAAGTTAAGACCAACACCACCTACTTTACCCGTCAAACCGATAGATTGTAGAAAATCAAAAGTACTGTCGTTTGACTTATTAACATTTGGATCTTGCTTAGATGTCATCCACCAAGGAGCAGTGTGGCCAGTTGACGCACCGTAACCTAGAGTAAAGCCACCAACATCAACGAATGCTTTACCGCCTTTGTAAGTACCTGGAACGAAAGACCATACGTTACCAATCGTACCAACACCCATTTGAGTTAGACCAAAGTCACCACGGAAGCTTTCACCACCTTTAAATTTAACTGCAGCTTTAGTGATTTTAAGCGCACCGTTTGAGACTCATCCTGAGCCCAACCGTCACACATTGAAATCTCTGCACAAGCACCGTTGTTGTACATTGAACCGCTGAAGTAACCACCAAGGTCGATACCTATTGAGTCATTGTGGTAACCAGAAGAAAAGTTTAGAGCAACGTTGTAATCTGTGTAGTTTAGGTTCTCTTCGTGATCAGCATCTACACCAATCTTATGAGAACGGTAACGCGTGTCTGTCACTGCTACCAAAGATAGTGTTGCACCATCAAGAAACTCAGAAAGAACGTCTACATATTGGTCACCAGCAGCAGAGTCAGTTGCCGCCATTGCAGGAGCACTTGCAAGTGCGCCCATCATTGCTGCTGTAATAGCAGATACCTTGAAAAATTTGTCCATGGAAAAAACTCCTAAAAATGGGTATAGCTGTATTTTTCTATCTCACCTTAAGTTGGCCGCCGAAGGGGAGAAGTAAATTCCTGAATAAACCTAAATCATCTCTAATTTAGTTATTTTAGTTCCTGCATACACACCGTGTATCCACGCCATTAAGACTAACTTCGCATCTAAAAACATCCAAACGGAACTTATTTTTTTTCTAAAAAAATATGACCAACGCCAAAGTTCCATATAAGTTGTTGATCCAGATCTTATTTTTAACACCAAAGACACAATCAAACTCCAATCCCTTATTATTCAGTTACTTGAAGAGATTCGACAACGCTCAATTTGAAGTCGATCGCAGACTTTTTTGCTATGAGAGATGAATAACTGAAGGAGAGATCCTGATCACTGAAATCAGTAAAAGGCGCATTGGATGGCTATTAGGTGACTTTTTAATTGCAAAGAAAAAGCCCTAAACGACTGGCATTTAGGGCTTTTAGTTATTTTTAGCTTTTTGATAAGCGCTATTTCATTAAGTTGAGCAAGTCTTGTTCAGTTTGAATCTCAATACCTAGCTCTTGTGCTTTTGCAAGCTTAGAACCAGCATTCTCACCAGCAAACAAAATGTCTGTTTTCTTCGATACACTACCCGTTACTTTCGCGCCTAGATTCTGTAATGCTTCTTTCGCTTCTGAGCGACCTAGTTGAGAAAGGGTGCCAGTTAATACAACCGTCTTGCCTTCCAATGGTAATTCAACACCTTCTTGTGGTGCTGCAATCTCTGGCCAGTTGATGCCTTGTGCTAGCAAGTCTTGAACAACGGCTTGGTTTTTCTCTTCACCAAAGAACGTCGTAATGTGTTTTGCTACGATCACACCAATGTCCTGAACTTCAATCAATTGCTCTTCTGTTGCTTGCTGAATTGCATCTAGGTTTTTGAAGTATTGTGCTAGGTTGGCCGCTGTCGCTCCCCGACTTCACGAATACCCAGCGAGTACAAAAAGCGTGGCAACGTTGTGAGTTTTGATTTTTCAAGCGCATTAACAACGTTGGTTGCCGATTTAGGCCCCATACGCTCTAGTACTGTTAAGACACCCGCAGAAAGCTTGAATAAATCAGCTGGGGTTTCCACCATCTCACGATCCACTAGCTGTTCAATCACCTTGTCACCCAGGCCATCTACGTCTAACGCTTTGCGGGAAACAAAATGCTTTAACGCTTCTTTACGTTGTGCCTGGCATACTAAGCCACCAGTACAACGTGTTACCGCTTCACCTTCGATACGCTCAACGTGAGAGCACATACCGGACAAGCATCTGGGAAAAGGATTTCACGAGCCGTTTCAGGGCGACGCTCTTTGATAACAGACACCACTTGTGGAATCACGTCACCAGCACGACGAATAACAACTTGGTCACCGACCATCACTTGCAAACGCTCAATCTCGTCTGCGTTATGAAGTGTCGCGTTAGAGACCGTTACACCGCCAACAAATATTGGTTCAAGCTTGGCTACTGGAGTAATCGCGCCAGTACGACCAACTTGGAACTCGACTTCGTTCAGTGTGGTGATTTCTTCCTGAGCCGGGAATTTGTAGGCAATCGCCCAACGAGGAGCACGAGCAACAAAACCTAAACGCTCTTGAATCGCAATGTCGTCCACTTTGATAACGACACCGTCAATTTCGTAAGCCAAAGCTTCACGGCGAGTAAGAATATCTTGGTAGTACGCTTTAACCTCTTCCAAGCTATCGACTCGCTTGGTTTCTGGACACATTGGCAAGCCCCACGATTTGATTTGTAAGAATCGTTCGTAGTGACTGTTAGCAAGAGTTGCCCCTCCACAACGCCAACACTGTATGCATAAAGCTTAGAGGACGTGAAGCCGTGATACGAGAATCTAATTGACGTAGGCTACCTGCTGCCGCATTGCGTGGGTTAACAAAAACTTTCTCGCCTTTTTTCGTGCGTTCTCGTTAAGTTTGTCAAAACCGGCTTTTGGCATGAATACTTCACCGCGCACTTCTAGACGCGTCGGCCAGTCTTTACCTTGTAACTTTAATGGAATAGCACTGATGGTTCGTACGTTCTCAGTGATGTTTTCACCCGTCGTACCGTCACCACGAGTCGCAGCTTGCACCAATACACCATTTTCATACAGTAAGCTCACGGCCAAGCCATCAAGCTTAGGCTCGCAACAGTATTGTTTAATGGTATGGCCAACGACACGGTCTTGAGCTCGTTTATGAAAGCCATCTAGCTCTGCATCATCAAAGCGTTGTCTAATGACAGCATTTGGCACTTCGTGAGTAACTTGGCTGAATTCAGACAATGGCTGCCCACCAACACGTTGGCTTGGAGAATCAACAGTAACCAGTTCTGGGTGTTCGGCTTCAATATCCAATAGTTCACGCATCATACGGTCGTATTCTGCATCTGGAATCTCTGGGTTATCTTCCACGTAGTAACGAACAGCGTGGTAATGCAGCGACTCTTTTAGTTCTTCTAGTCGCTGAAGTACTGATTCAGACATATTAAAGCCCCGTGTATATTCATCAATGAGGTTGGGAATCTAAGAAAAAAGGCTCCTAACGGAGCCCTTTCATTATTTGGTGTTAAGGTTATGCGTTAGCAGCATTAAACTCAACTATTTGACGTCGATATGATGCTAATCGATCTGGTGTCATCAAGTTTCGTTGATCATCCAGAACGTTACCGCCCATATCGTCAGCGATTTGTTGCGCAATGCGCAGCATTAGGTTGAAGTTTTGGTCTGCTTCACCGTAGCAAGGTAGCGTCATGAAGAACGAAATACCTTTGGTGCTAAATTCTGCTGGGTCGCCATGCTCTAGCGTACCTGGTTGCATCATATTGGCTACGCTGAATAGCACTTTGCCGTTACCAGACAAATCTACATGACGATGGAAAATGTTCATCTCGCCATAAATGAGGCCATTTTGTTGCATGCTGTCGAATAATTGAGTGCCCACAAAAGGCTCGTCGCCAGCGCAGTGGACGTTCAATACAATCACTTGCATTTCTGGTTCAGGCTTCGGTTCTTCGACAACCGGCTCAACGACCACTGGTGTAACTTCCTCTTCTGGCGTTTGCGCTGCTAAAGGAGCTTCAAACACTGGCTGGAGAGTTTCTTCCACAACTTCTGCGACTTTCTTCTTTTTCAGCAAAAGTTCGCAGGTTCTTGTAGTACAGGTTCGACTTGCTCGTCATCCGTCTTCGTCGCAACAAACGCTGGAATCTCTTGCTCTTCTCTCTGCTCTTTGTCTTCTTTTGCCTCAAGGACATCATCGATCAGAGGATCAGACGAGAATTTGTTATCGAATGAGTTTTCCATCCCAAAATCTGGCTCTTTGCGATCTTTACGAATGATTTCAAAATCGTCTTCTGGAGCAGGAGCAAAATCGCGCTCTTGTTCAGGAGTGTCTTTATCCTCTTGGTCAACGTCCAACTTGCCAAGTGGCTTGTTACCAATTTTGCTTTGCCTTCTTTTTTGCTTGTCCACAAACCATGAAACAGCAACGCGGCGATGGCTAATGCGCCAACAACAATGAGTACGAATCGCAATTCCTGCATTATTTACTCTCAATCTACTTGTTCTTACTACTCGCACATCCTTGAGCAGCAACCCAAGTGCAATAAATCCGAATGATGCTTTTACTTTACCAAAACTATATGTAGGTTTAGAACAACTTAATGCAAGAAGTTCCGCTTTTGTTGTGATTCTTGCCACGATTCCACTTTACAAGACCTAAATTGTTAGGGCATTGAAAGAAAAGCATCCACAGGTACAATGAGTTTTCACTTACACGAAGCAAAATGGATATGAAGTCGAATAATCAGCCTAGAACCGGATTCGGTTACTTCCTATATGGAATTCAAATAGCACTTTCTCCAGAGATACGTCGCTTTGTCGTCTTGCCACTGCTTGCCAACATCTTGCTTGTTGGTGGTGCTATCTTCTATTTATTCTCTCATCTCGATGTTTGGATCGAGAGTTGGATTGGCAAATTGCCTGAGTTCCTCTCATGGCTTACCTACATCTTGTGGCCAATTTTGGTGTTGACCATTCTTGCCACCTTCTCTTACTTCTTCAGCACATTGGCGAACTTCATCGCCGCACCATTTAATGGTTTGTTGGCTGAAAAGGTCGAAGAGTCCCTCACTGGACAAAAAGTCAATGACGATGGCTTTGCAGCTTTGATCAAAGATGTGCCTCGAGTCATAGCCCGAGAATGGCGCAAGCTGCTATATGTGTTACCAAAGGCGATAGGTTTATTTTGCTGCTACTCATCCCAGCATTAGGCCAAACCGTTGGGCCTTTCTTGTGGTTCATCTTCACTGCGTGGATGTTGGCAATTCAGTACTGTGACTATCCATTTGATAACCATAAAGTGCCTTTCAATGACATGCGTTACAAATTGAAACAAAAGCAAGGTAAGGCATACGGCTTCGGTGTACTGGTTTCTGTCTTTACGACCATTCCAATTCTTAACCTCATTGTGATGCCAGTTGCAGTATGTGGTGCGACAGCCATGTGGGTGACAGAATTTAAACATCAACAGTAGCCCACTTTTAAACCTATTCAGGGAAGGCAGGATCAGCCTTCCCTTTTATTTTGCTCATTTCTCGACCAACCTCATAAGATATAACTTTTTAATCCTTTTCCCTTTTTTTTATACCGCATATTCTTCTAACCATATTCACAAAACGTGTAATGAAGGAACATCACTATGAGCAAGATCTACGAAGACAACTCTCTTACCATTGGTAACACGCCACTCGTTCGCCTAAACAAAGTGAGCAACGGTAAAGTTCTAGCGAAAATCGAAGCGCGTAACCCAAGCTTCAGTGTTAAATGTCGTATCGGCGCGAACATGATTTGGGAAGCAGAAAAAGCGGGAACGCTTAAGCCAGGCGTTGAGCTAGTTGAACCAACAAGTGGTAACACAGGTGTTGCGCTTGCATTCGTAGCAGCAGCTCGCGGTTACAAGCTAACACTTACTATGCCTGAGTCTATGAGCCTTGAACGTCGTAAACTTCTTAAAGCACTAGGTGCAAATCTAGAACTAACAGAAGCAGCAAAAGGCATGAAAGGCGCGATCGCGAAAGCAGAAGAAATCGTTGCAAGCAACCCAGACAAATACCTTCTTCTACAACAGTTCAACAACCCAGCTAACCCAGAGATTCACGAAAAGACGACTGGTCCAGAAATCTGGGAACGCAACTGACGGCGAAATCGATGTATTCGTAGCGGGTGTCGGTACGGGCGGTACGATCACAGGTACAAGCCGTTACATCAAAGGCGAAAAAGGCAAAGCCATCACTCTGTGGCAGTAGAGCCAGCTGAATCACCAGTAATTGCACAAGCGCTAGCGGGTGAAGAAATCCAACCAGCACCACACAAAATCCAAGGTATTGGCGCAGGTTTCATCCCTGGCAACCTAGATTTGGAACTTCTTGACCGCGTTGAGCAAGTCACTTCTGAAGAAGCGATCGAGATGGCTCGTCGCCTAATGGAAGAGGAAGGCATACTAGCAGGTATCTCTTCGGGCGCCGCCGTTGTTGCAGCAAACCGTCTTGCAGAACTCCCTGAATTTGCAGGAAAAACTATCGTAACCGTTCTACCAAGCTCTGGTGAACGTTACCTAAGTACAGCGCTATTTGCTGGTATCTTTACCGAGAAAGAGAACCAACAGTAATATGTGGTCAAATCAATTTTTCGTTTAAAAAAGCCCCGTTCAGGGGCTTTTTTGTTGATCCCTGCCCCACCTTTGGTAATATCAGGGTGTTTTATTTTTAGGTTCAAAATAAAGAATCTAAACCAAAAGGTTTCAGTGTGATTACGCACGCAAACAGTTGCGTAATCACCAAACTTTTGACTAGTATCAGTTCTGACACGCTTTGAACTCTCCCGTGCTAGCGCACAAGGTGTAAAGCAGTTAAGCTAAAACTTAGTCATAAACTAACAAAAAATACATTTATTGGGGTATATCACATGTACGAGAAGCAAGTAGAAATCACAGCAGAAAATGGTCTTCACACTCGTCCAGCTGCACAGTTCGTTAAAGAAGCTAAAGCATTCGACGCGGACATCACTGTGACTTCTAACGGTAAAAGCGCTAGCGCTAAGAGCCTATTCAAGCTGCAAACACTAGGCCTAGTAAAAGGTACTCTAGTAACTATCTCTGCTGAAGGCCCACAAGCTCAGCAAGCAGTTGACCACCTAGTTGCTCTAATGGACCAACTACACTAATTCGGTCTCCTATTTCAGAAGCCATTTTGTGAAAGCAAAAATGGCTTCGTTGGAAATAGGCTCAAAACTAAGCTAATACTATTCGTTAGCGCACCCATTATTCTCCCGTTTTATAAAGTTGACCAACTTAAGGTAAGGCTATGATTTCAGGCATCCTAGCATCTCCTGGTATTGCAATCGGTAAAGCACTACTACTTCAAGAAGATGAAATTGTCCTAAACACAAACACTATTTCTGATGATCAAGTAGAAGCAGAAGTTGCACGTTTCTTTGACGCTCGTAACAAATCTGCAGCTCAGCTAGAAACTATCAAGCAAAAAGCGCTTGAAACGTTTGGCGAAGAAAAAGAAGCGATCTTTGAAGGTCACATCATGCTTCTTGAAGACGAAGAGCTAGAAGAGGAAATCCTAGCACTTATCAAAAACGACAAGATGACTGCTGATCACGCGATTCACTCAGTGATCGAAGAGCAAGCATGTGCTCTTGAGTCTCTAGACGACGAATACCTGAAAGAACGTGCAACTGACATCCGTGATATCGGTTCTCGTTTTGTTAAAAACGCACTAGGTATCAACATCGTTTCTCTAAGCGATATCGATCAAGAAGTTATCCTAGTAGCTTACGACCTAACACCATCTGAAACAGCGCAAATTAACCTAGACTACGTTCTTGGTTTCGCTTGTGACATCGGTGGTCGTACTTCTCACACTTCAATCATGGCTCGCTCTCTTGAGCTTCCAGCTATCGTTGGTACTAACGACATCACTAAGCAAGTTAAGAACGGCGACATGCTGATTCTTGATGCGATGAACAACAAGATCGTTATCAACCCATCTGACGCTGAGCTAGAAGAAGCAAAAGCAGTTAAAGCTGCATTCCTTGCTGAAAAAGAAGAGCTAGCTAAGCTAAAAGACCTACACGCAGAAACAACTGACGGTCACCGCGTAGAAGTTTGCGGTAACATCGGTACTGTTAAAGACTGTGACGGTATCATCCGTAACGGTGGTGAAGGTGTTGGTCTGTACCGTACTGAATTCCTATTCATGGACCGTGATGCGCTTCCAACTGAAGAAGAGCAATACCAAGCTTACAAAGAAGTTGCTGAAGCAATGAACGGCGAAGCTGTGATCATCCGTACTATGGATATCGGCGGCGACAAAGATCTTCCTTACATGGATCTTCCAAAAGAGATGAACCCGTTCCTAGGCTGGCGTGCAGTACGTATTAGCTTGGATCGTCGTGAAATCCTACGTGACCAGCTACGTGGCATCCTACGTGCATCTGCACACGGTAAACTACGTATCATGTTCCCAATGATCATCTCTGTTGAGGAAATCCGTGAGCTTAAGCAAGCAATCGAAGAGTACAAAGCAGAACTACGCGCTGAAGGTCATGCATTCGACGAAAACATCGAAATCGGTGTAATGGTTGAGACTCCAGCTGCAGCAGCTATCGCGCACCACCTAGCGAAGGAAGTTGCTTTCTTCTCTATCGGTACAAACGACCTAACTCAGTACACACTAGCGGTTGACCGTGGTAACGAGATGATTTCTCACCTATACAACCCACTATCACCAGCTGTACTTACTGTGATTAAGCAAGTTATCGACGCTTCTCACGCTGAAGGTAAGTGGACTGGTATGTGTGGTGAGCTAGCAGGTGATGAGCGTGCAACACTTCTACTTCTAGGTATGGGTCTAGACGAGTTCTCAATGAGCGGCATCTCTATCCCTAAAGTGAAGAAAGTTATCCGTAACTCTAACTTCGCAGAAGTGAAAGCAATGGCTGAAGAAGCACTTTCTCTACCAACAGCAGCAGAAATCGAAGCAGTTGTAGAAAAGTTCATCGCAGAGAAAACTCAATAATCAACTAATTCCAATGAGATAGGCGCTCAAAAAAAGTCGTCTATCTCGAAAGATTGGTATACTATAATTCGACAGAATTAAATAAAACGTTAGGAGCATGACACAATGGGTCTGTTTGACAAACTTAAGAAGCTAGTATCTGACGACAGCGCTGACGCAGGTGCAATCGAAATCATCGCACCACTATCTGGTGAGATCGTGAACATCGAAGATGTGCCAGATGTTGTTTTCGCTGAGAAAATCGTTGGTGATGGTATTGCTATCAACCTGCTGGTAACAAAATGGTAGCTCCTGTAAACGGTACTATCGGTAAGATCTTCGAAACGAACCACGCGTTCTCTATCGAGTCTGACGACGGTGTTGAGCTATTCGTTCACTTCGGTATCGACACTGTTGAACTGAAAGGCGAAGGCTTCAAGCGTATCGCAGAAGAAGGTCAAACTGTTAAAGCTGGCGACACTGTAATTGAATTCGATCTAGCTCTTCTAGAAGAGAAAGCGAAATCAACGCTAACTCCAGTTGTTATCTCTAACATGGACGAAATCAAAGAGCTGAACAAGCTTTCTGGTTCTGTAACTGTTGGTGAAACTCCAGTTCTACGTGTAACTAAGTAATTTTTACTTAGCCGAACACGAAAAAAACGCTGCCAATGGCAGCGTTTTTTATTACCTGAAACTTTTGTTCTTGAGCGATGTTCATCGCTGCAACCTATTCAACTAAGTAAGCCAAGTGCCGAGCTCGGTCTCTGCTTCGCTTGGGCTAGTAATGCGGTAGTTGCATCTTGCAGTACTTGTGAACGCACCATCTCCGTCGATTCTCGCGCAAAATCCGTATCTCGTATCCGCCCTTTTGATTCGGTCACACTTCGGTTCACCGTGTTAAGGTTATCCATGGTGCCACTAATCCGGTTTTGGAAGCCGCCTATTTCACTTCGATGTGAGTCAACGTACTTAATCGCGGCATCAATCACCCCAATTGACAGCTGTGCACCACCAGCAGTCGACATATCGATATCGTCCATGGTGACTAACCCACCAGCAGTAACGTCAAACTCATCCGCTAAACTACCCTTTAGTTCCACTCCTTCTGGAGCATTCAGCGTTGAGGCAAAAAATTGCAGCTCATTATTTTCCGTTACTGAGGCACTCACTATCGATTGCTGCGCATTGATGTAAGTGGCAACTTGCTCGATGCGGTCTCCTAGTTTGAGCCTAATAGATTCAGTTTGAGATTGCCCTTTGCTGTCTTGATATTCAAGTTTGAGGGTTTGATTATCTTTAGTGACTCGCCAGTCTTCATCGACCGCATCACCAACATAATGCAGCCCTCCCATCTCTGGAATATGGCTACGCATGTTTCGTAGCGTCAAAGAGATTGAGTTGGCATTCGCGCCAATATGGAAGCTTTGTGAACCGTAAGATCCATCAAATAGGTTTTTATCTGCAAATGTCGTCGTGATCGCGACACGATCTAGCTCATCTTGCAGCGCTACAACCTCGTACTGAATACTTTGCCGGTCACTTGAATCATTGCTGGCATTTGCTGCTTGTAGCCCTAGAGAGCGTAAGCGTTGCAATATATCGCTACTCTCATGCAAAGCGCCTTCTGCGGTTTGTGCCACCGAATATGCGTCGTGCGCATTTCTCAAGGCAACATCAAGCCCTCTTGTTTGAACATTAAGAGTATTGGAGATCTGTAGACCAGCAGCGTCATCACTGGCGGAGTTAATTCGATACCCCGAAGTGAGATTGCGCTGCGATTCTATGTTTTGCTCAGCTGCGTGACCGAGGTGTCGCTGCGTCATCATCGCAGTAACATTGGTATTTAAAGAGACCATCTAATCGATACGAGCTCCTTGTTCCCGTCCTGTACGGTGTACCTAATACGTGATTTGAATAAGCAAAAAGCCAGGGGTTAGCCTGGCTTTTGTATCACGTCGATTAGGTTTATTAACCTAGTAGGCTTAGCGCTGAGTTAGGCGCTTGTTTCGCTTGCGCAAGGATAGAACTTGACGCTTGCGATAGAATTTGTGACTTAGTCATTTGAGTCGTTTCTTTCGCGAAGTCAGTATCTTTGATACGGCTCTTCGACGCGTTCACGTTCTCGTTGATGTTATCCAAGTTGCTGATTGCGTGGTTGAAACGGTTTTGGAAAGCGCCTAGCTCTGCACGGTGCTGTCTACGTATTTCAAAGCCGCATCAATGATAGCCACAGATTCTTGTGCGCCACCTACTGATGTTACATCGATAGTATCAACCGTTACTTTCTTGCCGTCGTTTAGACCTAGCTCACCAGATAGGCCGCCAGAGAATTCAACGTCGCCTTCTACTTTGTTGTTACCAGCGAAAACTTGCAGTTTACCGTCTTGGTCTACTGACGCTTTTACTAGGTCAGTTTGACCATTGATGTACGTCGCCAGCTCTTCGATATCGTCACCCGCTTTCGCGCTGATGTTGATTTCTTGCTCTTGACCAAAGCTGTCAGTCAGGCTGATTTTCAGGTCGTTTTTGCCCGCTTCAACGTTCCAGTTTTTGTCTTTACCGTTGTCAGCTTGGTAGCTCACGCCGCCCATCATTTGGTTGTCAGAGCGCATGTCTTTTAGGTTCAGCATTACCGCTTCGCCGTTATCTGCACCGATTTGGAAAGACTGAGTACCGTAAGTACCGTTTAGAAGCTTGTTACCACCGAAAGAAGTCGTTTCAGCGATACGGTTTAGTTCATCGTTCAGTGCTGTTACTTCTTCTTGAATCGCAACACGTTCTGCTTTTGAGTTAGAACCGTTTGCTGATTGAAGAGACAGGTCACGCATACGTTGTAGGATGTTAGTGGTCTCGTTCATTGCACCTTCAGCAGTTTGTGCAATAGAGATACCGTCGTTCGCGTTACGAACAGCCACATCCAGGCCACGGCTTTGTACGTTCAAGCGGTTCGAGATTTGAAGACCCGCAGCGTCATCTTTCGCGCTGTTGATTTTGAAACCTGAAGACAAACGCTCCATAGAAGTTTGTTGTGCTGAGTTTGCGTTGTTTAGGTAACGCTGAGCGGTCATCGCTGATACGTTTGTGTTTACATTCACTGCCATGGTGATTTCTCCAATTGATTTTCCGATGTAGCGGTTTCCGACGTCTCGGAAAACCAAGTAGTTCTCTCAAAGTTACTTTTATTAACGGCGCACGCCCTGTTTTCTTTAGAAAAAATTTTAGATTTTTTTGAAAATAATTCGTTTGGAGGGGTAATCGTGACGAAGCGGATAAAAAAGCAAAAAAACTTTCATTTTTCGCTAAAGCTTCTTTTCGAATTGTCGATACAGGCCGATTTTGCGTTAAATTCGTGTGGTGCGAATCATTAACCAAGCAGCGTCAAAGCAAGGTTTGGCGCTTGTTTTGCTTGTGCCAGAATAGAAGTACTGACCTGTTGTAAGATCTGCTGCTTCACCATTTGCGTGGTTTCTTTGGCGTAGTCAGTATCTTGGATACGGCTGTTCGAAGCCGCTAGGTTTTCATGGATATTATCCAGATTATTGATCGCGTGATTAAAGCGGTTTTGATACGCACCTAGCTCAGCACGACTGCTGTCCACTGTTTTCATGGCATCATCTAGAATACCAACCGCCATCTGAGCACCACCCACCGTACTGATATCAATTTTATCTACCGTTCTTTTTACGGTGACATACTTGTCAAGCTCTAACTCATCCCCCAAACCACCACTGAAGGTTGGTCCAGGGTATCCTATGGCATCTTTATAGGACATCAGTAACTGCAGTTGCCCCTCTTCATTAACAGACGCTTTTACTTTATCTGTTTGCCCATTAATGTAAGTAGCTGAAGTTCTTCTATATCGTCACCTGCTTTAGCTTCAATACGGATCTCCTGCTCTTCAAAATTGTTATCACGATAGTGGATAACAATATCGTTGTTTCCGTTTTGAACCATCCAATCGGAGCCGACCCTTTGAGATGATCTCATAGAAAAGCTAGCAAAAGATTCCGGCTGCATAGTCCGTAGGCCAATTTGTACCGCTTCACCAGCAGTTGCACCGATTTGAAAAGACGATGTGCCAAATGTGCCATTCAGTAATTTACGCCCACCAAATGAAGTGGTTTCCGCAATACGGCTTAACTCATCATTTAAAGCAGAGACCTCTTCTTGCAGCGCAGTGCGTTCCGCTTTGCTGTTTGAGCCATTAGCTGACTGGAGCGACAAATCACGCATACGTTGCATGATATTGGTCACCTCATTCATCGCGCCTTCCGCAGTTTGCATGATGGAAATGCCATCGTTAGCGTTACGTACGGCAATATCTAAACCACGCATTTGCGATTGCAGACGGTTGGAGATTTGCATGCCCGCAGCGTCATCCTTTGCGCTGTTAATACGCTTCCCTGAAGACAAACGCTCCATGGATTGGTTAAGCATATCGGTTGCACTGGTCAAATGACGCTGTGCGACAAGTGCTGCCACATTGGTATTAACAGTGATCGCCACAAATATTGGTCCTGAAATTAAGGCTTTGGATACTTATCGACCAAATTGCAGAAAGGTTTAGGTTTTTTTGAGAAAGAGCCAGTGCTCAAAGTAATGGAAAGGGAGGAAAGACGAAAAAGCCCTCCGAGCGGAGAGCTTTAGTATACGTTGCTTCTAGGAAATTACTTAATCGCCAATTCCGCTAGCATTTCTTGTGATGGAGCGAAAAAGTACGCGCCTGTTACCGCTTTAGTGAAACGAAGCAGTTGGTCTGTCTTGCCATCCGTCACACCGTACATGCTTTCAAGCATCACTTTGATGTTGTGGATAGTGTTGCAATAAGAGATGAACAGAAGACCATGTGCACCAGTCGCTGTGCCGTATGGCAAGCTGTGGCGAACAATCTTAAGACCTTTACCTTCTTCTTTAATGTCTACGCGACCTACGTGAGAAGCAGCTGGAACGTCTTCTAGCTCGATAGAGTCTGGTTTAGTACGGCCAATGACTTTCTCTTGAGCAGAGACATTCAAACGGTTCCATGCAGGAAGGTTGTGCTCAAAGCGTTGAACCATCACGTAGCTACCACCAGCGAAAGCGCCGTCTTTGATCAATGCAACGTCAGCACGCGCATCACCTTTCGGGTTCTCTGTGCCATCTACGAAATCCGTCATGTCACGAGCATCTAGGTAACGGTAACCGTAAGTTTCGTCGACGACTGTTACATCTTCTGCTGTATCCACTAGGAATTTACGCAGTACATAGAAGTGCAAATCGTGACGAGTTGAGTGGCAGTGAATCAGTACATCAACATCAGATGCAGGCGCAATCACGTCGCCTTCACCTAGCTCAGGGAAGTGATCAACTCTTCTGGCATTTGCATGTTTAGGTGCTGCCAGAAAGACTTAGTGAATGCGATAGAAATCGTTAGGTCTGCACCTGGTTGGCTCGCATTTAGCTCATTTACTAGCTCAGGTAGCGCTTTCAGTTTCGCCAGTACGTTTTCACGGTTTTGGTTCACCTTTAACTGAGTGTAAAGTGCAAATGGTCCTGCTTCAGGCACAATCGCCGTTTGAGCTTGTGACATTGAGATATCCTCTATACATTGCCCCATGCGGGAATTATTGTTTTTAATTTTTTGATGGCTGTTCTTCTTTGTGCTCAACTTGTGGCACGTTAAAGCAGTCTTTTACCCATCTTCCATTTAGAAGATAGATCATAAACCAAGTTAACAAGGTAATTGTGAGCGCATTCGCCCAATTGAATACACCATGTTCGAGGTAGACATGATACATGGTCTGAGCCAGTTGAATACCGCACAAGATCAAAGTCATGGCACGACCATGCTGGGTAATTTGATTCACCCACCCTCGCTCTGGATGCCGCAAGCCCATTAACCACATCAATAATAGACTTGGGATACCCATCGATAGTCCGAGGTATAACGTATTAGAATCGGGGTACACAATCGATAGTATCTTGCTACCGCTGTCTCTACTTACTCCTGCCATGGCAAACACCACCCAAGAGCGTGCTAGGAACATCCAACCTAGCCATAACATAATTGGCGCTTTCAAAAATCCATGAGCGTCGTACTGATCAAATGAGTAACGCACAATATCGTCTTCTTAGTTTCATAAAAACGCCACTTTAACCGATCGCTTAAGAGTTGCAACCCAGCAAAGATGAGAACTAAAGTTCATTTCGTCATCTTACGCAGGTAAACTAAGTTAAGATTTACAGTGACGTCGATAAAAAAGCATGAAAAAGAAAAACACAGCAGCACCCGCTCCTTCTCAAGAAACCCAAACTGAAGCAATGAAAATTGCCAAATCAACAAAGCCTGGGCAAACCAAAGAGCAGACGAAACTGATCAACTCAGGGGATTGAAAAAGGCATCGCTCAGTACAAGAAACAGCAGAAGGAACGTAATCGACAAGCCGATAAAGCGAAGAAAAAACAACAGAGAGAAAAACAGCGTCAACGTGATTACGTCGTTGAACAAGAATCAACAAATATTGAAGCACCAACGAGCAAACCAGCTGTATTACCTTGGGCACTATTGGTTCTGAGTTGGATTGGTTTTGTGGCTTACATCGTGATGGGGAAATAATATGCAACGTTCTATGATGATAGGAAGCATCGCACTAGCTTTGATAGGCTGTTCGTCACCGTCAACACTACCGGCGGCATCAAGTGATGACGTTCAGATTCGCTTTGATAGCCAGTTCAATCCGGAGCAATGCGAGTATTTAGGTGAAGTCACGGGCAGCGAAGGTCACTGGTACAGTTACTTGTTCTACACCAACGATGCATGATGCATGGTGCGATGGCCGATTTGAAAAACAACGCCGCTTTGCTCGAGGCCGACACCGTTTACATGGTCTCCCCACAAGACTTTGTGACTTCTTTCAGCGTACTAGGTACTGCCTACCGCTGCCAATAAGCGTTTTCCAGACGTAAAAAAGCCAGCAATTGCTGGCTTATGCACGAAATCCAAGACTGCTAGCGATATCTCCCTCTCGCTCAAGAACCCATTGACTGTCAAAAGGTCCCCAATCCGAAAGTTGGTAATAGCCGTCGTTATGACGTCGACCATCTTGAACGAAGATGAGTTCGATGCCGATCCCCGGTAATGCCTTGAGTACATCTTGAATAGTACGACGAGGCCACCCCGTTCTTTCGATCAATTTTGGTACATTTGGCCTTTCTAGGTTTTCCACCAACAAGGCCAAATATAGCCGCCTTGCAAAAACAGGACTCAATTCCATTGACACCTCCTAAAATTGTGCTGATTCATTATTTCTTTTTTGCTCAGCAAGATGTTGCGTTTGATCAATAACTCGACTTTTCCGTGCTATTTAACCAAGTTTTTTATCATTCTTATCGCTGTTTGGTGGAGGAATGAGCGACTGGGCACAGCACAATAGAGCACTGACCTGTGAAATATTCGCTGCATGATTTTGTCACAGTGGTTGCTTCTTGATAGGATGCTTGAACAGCCAAAAACAATGCAAAATCGGGCGTTCCATAGCGCAAACCGATAAGTAAAGCACAAAGAGAAAAGGAAATAATATGACGATCACCATGTTCGGCATCCCAAACTGCGACACGATTAAAAAAGCCAAGAAATGGCTAGAAGCGGAAAACGTTGCTTTTGATTTTCACGACTACCGCAAACAAGGTATCGATGCGGCAATGGTGACTGAATTTTGTAACGCGCTGGGTTGGGAACAAGTACTGAATAAACGTGGCACGACTTTCCGACAGCTGACTCAAGAACAAAAAGATTCTCTTAACGAAGAAAACGCAATCGCGCTGCTAGTAGAAAACCCAGCGATGATTAAGCGCCCAATCTTGAAAGTTGAAGACCAACTTCATATTGGTTTCAAAGCAGACCAATACGCGACCATTTTTAACTCTTAATTAAAGGAACACTCAAGGATGACAGACAGTCCAGTACTGGCACTCGCTAAAGACCTGATCAGCCGCCAGTCCGTAACGCCTGAAGATGCAGGCTGTCAGGATGTAATGATCGAGCGATTAAAAGCGCTTGGTTTTGAAATCGAAGTGATGGTGTTTGAGGACACCACTAACTTCTGGGCTCGCCGTGGTACAGAAGCACCATTGTTTGCTTTTGCCGGTCACACCGATGTCGTACCAGCAGGCAAGCTAGAACAATGGGACACCCACCCATTTGAGCCGACTATTATCGATGGTTACCTTCACGGTCGTGGCGCCGCAGACATGAAAGGCTCGCTAGCGTGTATGGTCGTGGCGGTTGAGCGCTTTATTGCAGAAAACCCAGACCACAAAGGCTCGATCGGCTTCTTGATCACGTCAGACGAAGAAGGCCCGTTCATCAACGGTACGGTTCGCGTGGTTGAAACGCTAATGGATCGCGGCGAGAACATCGATATGTGTATCGTTGGCGAACCTTCAAGTACTGAAGTGGTTGGTGATGTCGTGAAGAATGGCCGCCGTGGCTCAATCACCGGCGATCTAACTGTGAAAGGTACGCAAGGCCACGTGGCTACCCTCATCTTGCAAACAACCCTGTTCATCAGTCGCTTATGGCAATCCATGAATTAGCGACCACTGAGTGGGACCAAGGTAACGACTACTTCCCTCCGACTAGCTTCCAGATCCCGAATGTTTCGGCAGGTACTGGCGCGTCTAACGTGATTCCGGGTGAGTTTAACGTTCAATTTAACCTTCGTTTCAGTACTGAATTGAGCAATGAAGTGATTGTTCAACGCATCACTGAGACTCTGGATAAACACGAGCTAGACTACGATCTAAAGTGGACATTCAATGGCGACCCGTTCCTAACCGATACAGGTGCGCTACTTGATGCCGTCGTTGCGGCGGTTGATGAGGTGAACAGCACTAAGCCTGCACTTCTGACCACAGGTGGTACGTCTGATGGCCGCTTTATCGCGCGCATGGGCGGTCAAGTGGTTGAGCTTGGTCCAGTGAACGCGACGATTCATAAAGTGAACGAGTGTGTGAAAGTCGATGACCTAGAGAAATTGACCGACATGTACGAGAACACGCTAAAGCACTTATTGGCAAAATAGCGCCTGCGAGTGCAGCAAGTAGTATTTAACGAGAACACCATGACACCAGAGCAACTTACCGGAATCACCGATTCGCATCTTCAATCCACGTTAGTGGGTCAAAAGGCGTTTATGCTTCATCCAGAAGTCGTCGATGATTTGTTGAAGATGATTGAAGCCGCAATCGAAGCTGGCTTTAAGATGGAAATCGCCAGCGGCTTTCGCGATTTTCATCGCCAAAAAGCCATCTGGAACGGTAAGTTTGCCGGTGACTTAACAATCTTAGACTCCCACTCCCAACCTTTAGACAAAGTGAAGCTCAGTGATGAAGAAAAGCTGATGGCGATCCTGCGCTGGTCAGCCCTACCCGGCGGTAGCCGACATCATTGGGGTTGTGATTTTGATGTCTACGCGCGTAACTTGTTACCGCCAGGCACGCAATTACAATTGGAGCCGTGGGAATACTTAGAAGGTCATCAGTTGGCGTTCTATCAATGGTTGGAAGCAACTAGATAGCTTTGGTTTTTTCTTCCCTTACCGCCAAGATTTGGGTGGCGTGGCGATTGAACCTTGGCACATCAGTCATAAATCGGTTGGGCTACAATGCGTAACTCATCTGACGCCCGAAGTGCTGAGAAATCAGTTAATTGAGCAAAATCAGATCGACAGCATTGCAGGGATCGACGTCATATTGAATAATTTGGATAAGGTCGTTACCAAATTCATTCACAATATCACGCCGCCGGAGGCTCTATGATCGAATTACTAACCAACCCTTGGGTCATTATCATCATAGTGCTCAGCATCGTGGTAGGTAATATCGCTGCTCTCAAGTACACCGCCAAAATGAAGTTCGGTCAGATGGATAAAGGTCGCAAGAACGATTTAGACAAACTGAACGAACTGGATAAAGAGCGCTACGATGAAAACGGAGAGAAGAAAGACGAATCTCGTTAACCTCTCGGTGAATTCAAGACAAGCTTGATACCACTTCAGGCGCTCTACCCCGTCGAGCATTCTCGTTAAAGCAAACAGCAAAAAGGGACCATTGAGGTCCCTTTTGTTTGTCTGTGTCTGACTACTTAGTTGTAGAGAGCAATTACTCTTTCACAACAGCAGCAAGTACTGGCGCCAGTGACTTCAAGAACTCTTCTTCTACTGGCTTACCAGCAGAGTCAGTAATGTTGATAGAAGTACGGTTACCCAAGTCACCAAGTAGGAAGGTGTACTTGCCAGGAGCTAGGTCAACAGGCTTCACGCCGATGTCATTCCAGAACTCGTCATCCGGTGATGCGTATTTCGCAGTCACAGTACCTTGAGATTGGCTGCGTTCTTCAATCTTGAAGCCCATCTTAGGTAGCGTATCTGGTAGACGGTTCCAAACCACATTGTACTGAGCACGAGCAATGATCACTGGCAAACCGCTGCGGTCTTTACCCATCGTAATTGGGATGTGTTTCACGAGCTCTTGTGCTTTACGCTGGGCGGCTTCGCGGACATGTTGGTCGTAACGAGCCGTCACCAAGTTAGTCATAAACACGTTGTAACGCTCACGGTTAGTACGTGTTACTTCTTTCACTTGGTTGCCTTCACGCCAATCAATCAAGCTTACTTTAAAGCCATGGCGACCGTTCATCTCACCACGAGTAATTTCGTAGCGGCTACCGATTTCCATGTCTTCATCAGGTGAGTTCCAAGTAACCCAACCTGTCTCGATACGATTGTCCGTTTGGTTTTCTACCGGGATCTTGTTCTCTGAAACCATCTCTTGAACGGTTTGCCAAACTTTATCCAGTTCATCCTTGCGAAGCAGCCATAGTGTTACTTCACCGTCGTTGCTGCGGTCTAGGCGAGCACCAGGTATCAATTCCAATACTTGCTGAGGCGGACGAATATCAACTTCTTTACCGATACCACCCGCATAGTTTCCTTGAGGAATACGGTAGTTAGGGTAAAACTGAGGTTGAGCACCTGCCGGTACACTCCACTCTTCCAGAGCTGGTGTGTTCAAATACTCGAAGTCGTCTTTTGCTTGACGACGCTGGTTGGCACCACCTGAACAGGCAGTCAATACGAATACAGCTAGTGAACTTAACACTAACTGGCTTGAAAGCTTCATTTATACTCCTAAAACACTGAGGGCCTACTTGCCGCCAGCATGAACTTCAATCCTAGCAACTCAATCTTAATAAATACCGGCGTCTGTTAGCGCCTGTTCCACGACTGGCTGCGATTTTTCAGAAAGTGGGGTCAAAGGAAGACGCAATTCACCTTCTTCAATCAAACCAAGCTTATGTGCTGCCCATTTTACTGGGATTGGGCTTGATTCCACGAATAGGTTTTTATGCAGAGTCATCAAACGTTCGTTGATCGCTTCTGCTTCGTCGAATTTACCTTCACTTGCCAAATGGAACATGTCTGCCATGTCTTTCGCTGCGATATTGTTCGTTACCGAGATAACGCCGTGACCGCCAAGTTTAACAAATTCTAGGCCAGTCGCATCATCACCACTTAGTAAGATAAAATCTTCGCCACAAAGTTCACGGTGAAGTGCAATTCGGCTCAAATCGCCTGTCGCGTCTTTCAGTGCCACGATATTATCAAGCTTTGACAAGCGTGCCACTGTCTCAGGAGACATATCTACTGCAGTACGACCCGGTACATTGTACAAAATTAGAGGTACGTCACTCGCTTCTGCGATTGCTTTGTAGTGTAGGAACAAACCTTCTTGAGTTGGTTTGTTGTAGTAAGGTGTTACGCTCAGGAAGCCAGAGATACCAGAATCAGCCAATAATTTACTGAATGTAACTGCTTCGTGGGTCGCATTTGCACCCGTACCAGCAATCACTGGGATACGACCGTTTGCAAACTCAACGGTTTTATTTACGACCTTTACATGCTCTTCAATGGTTAGAGTCGCTGACTCACCTGTGGTGCCAACTGCGACAATACCGTCTGTACCTGCTTCAACATGGTACTCAACAAGCTTTTGTAAACTATCAAAGTCTACTTCACCATCTGCTTTTAGTGGTGTAATCAGCGCTACGATACTTCCTGAAAACATGTTTATCTCCCTCATTTTACTCTTTCTGCATGGTACTGTAATGCGATTGACAAACACAAGAGCGTAAACTCGCTTACAAAGTACAAATGAATGAATAATTATCAGTTGTTAGAGGTCTCGCAACTAAAATGTGAATTTTGTTCTCAATCCTAGCCATTCTGATAATTGTGTTTAATGGCGATACGCCGTGAGCAAGCTGAGCTCGCCACTTTAAATTAGGCGCGGAATATACTCTCTCGTCATGAGGCTCAAGTCAGCGTTGAGTGAATTAATAGAACGCCTCGCAAGCAAACTGTTCACTTAATCAACAAAGCGTTTTAACAAGTTTAAAAAAGAACTGACTCGACATTTCTGTGCTGTATCTGTGCTACCATCTCTCTATTGAAAGAAAGGACAAGAAGCTCATTTATGAAGCAACATCTGGTACTTACAGCGGTTGGAAAGGATCGTCCGGGCATATGTAACCAAGTGGTTAAGCTCGTCACACAAGCTGGCTGTAACATTGTCGATAGCCGTATCGCTATCTTTGGTAACGAATTTACGCTTATCATGCTGCTTACTGGGAACGCCAGTAATGTCACTCGCGTCGAGACGCAATTGCCACTTCTTGGGCAAGAGCACGACCTCATTACCATCATGAAACGCACGTCAGCACATGAGTTGCTCGACAACAGCTACACGATGGAAGTGTTCATTGAATCTGAAGATCGCATCGGCCTCACTGAAAAGTTCACACAGTTCTTCGCCGATAAACAGATTGGCCTACATTCTCTTAGTGCGCAAACCATCAGTAAATCTAAAATCCAATTGGATGCGGATCAGTTCCACATCGCGATCACCGCTTCAGTGAGCGCTGACTGCAATCTGATGCAACTACAAGAAGATTTCGATGAACTTTGTAACACGCTCAACGTACAAGGTTCTCTGAATTTCATTAAAAATAATCTATAAGTAAAGGACATAACCATGAATACGCTGACAGCAGGCTCGCCAGCGCCAGCCTTCTCTTTGCTCGACCAAGATGGCAACACCGTTTCTCTTGGTGACTTTAAAGGCAAGAAAGTTCTGTTTTACTTCTACCCGAAAGCAATGACGCCGGGTTGTACCACTCAGGCAAAAGGTCTGCGTGATGTAAAAGCAGAGCTAGACGCACACAACGTTGTGGTATTGGGCGTAAGCATCGACCCAGTAAAACGCCTAGGTAAATTCATCGAACGTGATGAGCTGAACTTCACACTACTTTCTGACGAAGACCATGCGGTTGCTGACCAGTTCGGCGTATGGGGCGAGAAAAAGTTCATGGGTAAAGTGTACGATGGTCTTCACCGTATCAGCTTCCTGATCAACGAAGAAGGCGTGATTGAACACGTATTCAACAAGTTCAAAACTAAAGATCACCATGAAGTGGTTGTGAACTACTTGAAAGAAAACGCGTAAGCTTTAGCTTTCATCCGAATATCAAAAAGCCCAGCAATCGCTGGGCTTTTTATTGGAATTCATTTCTATTCTTGTATCGGCTCGTTTTCTTCGGTGCTTGGCAAGGCGTTCCATACCGCTTTCACTAGCGTTGCCAATGGAATCGCAAAGAACACGCCCCAGAAGCCCCACAATCCACCAAATACCAGCACAGCAACGATAATCGCCACAGGGTGAAGGTTTACCGCTTCTGAGAACAATACAGGGACTAATACGTTGCCATCCAATGCCTGAATAATGCCGTAGGCAACCAATAACCAATAGAACTGTGGTGTAAGACCCCATTGGAACAAACCGACAATCGCAACGGGCACCGTCACTGCAGCCGCACCGATGTATGGGATCAGTACTGACAAACCCACCGCAACAGCAAGTAATGCAGAGTAGCGCAGGTCTAGAATCGCAAATGTCACGTAGCTCACGCCACCTACGATAAGGATTTCTAAGACTTTACCGCGAATGTAGTTAGAGATTTGCTCGTTCATCCCATGCCACACTTTGTTCGCTAGCTTACGGTTTTCGGCAGAATGCCACTTGCCATGCTCATCATCTCTTCTTTGTCTTTCAACAAGAAGAATACCAACAGCGGAACAAGGATCAGGTAAACCGCTAACGTTGCCAAACTAACCAAAGAAGCCAGTGAGCCCTTCACAACACTCTCACCCAAGCCAATCGCTTGGTTCTTCGCGTTAGTCACGACGGTTTCGACAATTTGTAAGTTTGCTAACTCAGGGTAGCGCTGTGGCAAAGTTGCAATAAACTTTTGCAGCCCCGCATACATATTCGGGATGTCGTTGATTAAGTTTCCGACCTGAGTCCAAATGGTCGGCACTAAACCAAATACGGCAATCAGCATCAAACCAATAAAGATGAGAATGACGGTAATCACAGAGAAGGTACGAGGAATACCCAAACGGCACATTTGTGTCACTGGCCATTCAAGTAGGTATGCAAGAACGATCGCCACCAACAATGGCGCAATCAAATGCCCGAAGAAGTAAATAGTGATAAAACCGAACAGCAAGATCGCCACTAGGCTCACTGCATGTGGGTCAGAAAAGCGTCGCTTATACCAACGACTTACCATTTCAAGCATCTTATGAAGGTTCCTTATTGAATACTGTCAAAGTGAAGTGTTCTGGCGAAGCTTGGCAATCCACCGTATAACCTTGGTGACGCAAATACTTCACGATGTCGTGTTTAGAGCTTTTGTCCACCACTTGAATAAACCGAACAGCAAGATCGCCGACTAGGCTCAGCTGCATGTGGTCAGAAAGCGTCAGCTTATACCAACGACTTACCATTTCAAGCATCTTATGAAGGTTCCTTATTGAATACTGTCAAAGTGAAGTGTTCTGGCGAAGCTTGGCAATCCACCGTA
>LZQR01000050.1_pt1 | contig 31854 bp, 35 predicted proteins | sample 768601 | NCBI WGS metagenome assembly LZQR01 (sample SAMN05207299, study PRJNA324521) | oil field metagenome | isolation source: sample BH-FW-24 from oil reservoir | place: India: Bombay High | collected 2015-12-04
CTTGATAAATGCCCACCGATACCGAACCGACGTGATGCAGAATCGGGTTTCCGTCAACACGCCTTTCGCCAGCAGCCGCTCCACCGCCAGCGCCAAGGCCGCAAAACCACCGGTAATGGAAGCGGTGCGTGTGCCGCCGTCGGCCTGAATGACATCGCAATCCACCACAATGGTTCTTTCGCCCAGTTTTCGCATGTCCACACCGGCGCGTAAGGAACGGCCGATCAAACGCTGGATTTCCACCGTGCGACCACCTTGTTTACCGGCATTGGCTTCGCGGCGCATGCGACTGTCGGTCGAACGCGGCAACATACCGTATTCCGCGGTAATCCAGCCCTGGCTCTGGCCTTTCAAAAACGGCGGCACTTTTTCTTCCACGGTGGCGTTGCAAATGACTTTGGTATCGCCGAACTCGATCAACACCGACCCTTCCGCGTGTTTGGTAAAGTCCTTGGTCAAGGTCACGGCTCTTAATTGATCGGTTTGTCTGCCACTCGGTCTCATAGTCTCTTCCTTTCATTTCATAACGGAATCGATGACCAACGCCATCGACACCTGCAAAACGGTTCATAAATCTTTAAAATGGTGGCAATTATACCAATCCGATTCCCTGAACCGTCAAAAAATCCGGGTTCGACAATCGATGCACCGCCATAAGGACATACCTATGAAAAGCATGACCGCCTTTTTCATCCATCCACAGTCATTCGACTGGGGCGCGCTACGCTGGGAAATGCGTTCCGTCAACCACCGTTATCTGGAACTGCACCTCAAACTGCCCGACACCGCCAAAGCGCTGGAACCGGCGATTCGGGAAGCCATCAAACCCTTTCTGGCCCGCGGAAAAGTGGAACTGCAATTGCATCTATCCCCCACGCAAAACACCCAAAACTTCAGCCTCAACCAGCCATTGCTTTCCGGCCTGACAGACGCCATCAACCAGATTCAAACCGCCTTGCCGGAAGCCACTCAAGTCAACCCGGTGGAATTGCTGAAATGGCCAGGCCTGGTGGAAACCGATGCGGAAACAGCGTTCACACCGATGACATTCTCGCCGCACTCAACAATGGTTTGAGCGAATTCGACCAGATTCGCCAGCGCGAAGGCGAGGCCCTGAGCCAAGTCATCCACGAAAAACTGCAAGCGATGCGTGAACATGTCACCCTGGCACGCCAACTGTTGCCCGGCATCCGCCAGCACTACGCCGACCAATTGAAACAACGCATCGCCGAACACTCCGACACCTTGGACGAAGGGCGTTTTCATCAGGAAATCGCCATCCAGGCTCAGAAAATGGATGTCGCCGAAGAATTGGATCGGCTGGAAACCCACTTGAACGAAGTCGAGCGATTACGACATGAACCCGGGCTTATCGGACGGCGACTGGATTTCCTAATGCAAGAACTCAACCGCGAAGCCAACACGCTCGGCGCCAAATCCATCAACAGCCGAACCGCGCAAATCGGCGTGGAACTAAAAGTATTGATTGAACAGATTCGCGAACAAGTACAGAATATCGAATAACAACCTCATCGAGCCAACACTATGCATGATTTGATACAGCAGTTCATTATCCTCTGGGCCGTCATTGACCCCATCGGCACCATTCCGGTCTTCCTCGCGGTCGCGGCGGGCTACACCGCCGTTCAGCAACGCAAACTCGCGCTCTTCGCCATCGTCACGTCTGCGGGCGTGTTATTGTTTTTCATCATTGCCGGACAGTTACTGCTGGAATCGATGAACATCGCCTTGTCGGCCTTTCAAATCGCCGGCGGCATCGTACTGTTCCTGTTCGCTTTGACGATGATTTTCGGGGATGGCAAACCGCAGGAAGAAAAGCAATTGCTCGCCGAACAGGATGCGCGTTCAGGCTCGCCGGTCAATCACGCCATTTTTCCGTTGGCCATTCCATCCATCGCCTCGCCCGGCGCGATGATGGCGGTGGTCATGCTCACCGACAATCACCGTTTTGAAGTCATGGAACAGGGGATCACCGCCGGTTTGATGTTGCTGGTCTTGCTCATCACCTTTATTTTGTTGCTGGGTGCCACCTTTATCCACCGCTTGATTGGCGATGCGGGTGCCAGTGTCATCAGTCGGGTCATGGGGTTGATTCTCGCCGCCGTCGCGACCAACAGTATTTTGGAAGGCATTAAAACCTACTTTTCGCTAAGTGTATGAATCCGTGTGGGATAGTGGACACCCGGAAGCGAACGGCAGCCGAGTTCAACCCACAAAAAAACTTTTGCGATCATAAGGATTCTTTCTTGACCTCAATCAAGATTTTTATTTGAAATTTGACCCTAACGTCAGTATAGTTCGAAACTGTTGTAAGGATTCACAACTCATCTGAGGAATAAGAAATGAGCAATTTAATGAAAATGATCGGCGTCCTTTTGATCACTGTGGTCATTCCACTCGCCGTTTTACTAGGTATCTGGGCAGGTTATTTGCCACAGTCTCTACAGGTCGGCATCGGCATGTTCGGCGTTGTTGCGGCGATTGTGACCATTGTTGTCGGTAACCTTTACCTGATCTACAGCGACATCAAAACCAAACGTTACTCGAAATAATCTCGTTTTCATTTCGCTGATTGAAAAGCCCGGCCGATTGCCGGGCTTTTGTTTTCAGGCCTGTTTTCCAATCCCGTCTTTTGTATCGATTTGATTTCCCGTATAATTCGCGTGATAGCCGTCATGGCCCAACCGATTGACCCAGTTCAACAAAATATCAAGACTTTAGCGCTCGATACGATATATAAAAGAACGAACGTCAAAAGATGAAACGCATCGGTTGACCACCCCCAACTTTGACATAAGACACCATAATGAACGACGAGACACAGAACAGCACACCTGAACAGGACGCCGAGCAGGCGCCGAAACCGAAAAAGAAGCGCGGATTTTTCAAACGCTTTTTCTGGATTTCCACCTTTCTGGGTGCCATCGTCGCCCCGTTGGTCGCCGTCATCCTTTATGCCGTGACCATTTACCCGACCCTGCCGGACGCCTCGGCGCTGAAAGACGTCACCTATCAAGTACCGCTGAAAATCGTCACCCGCGACGGACAGCTCATCAGTGAAATCGGCACCAAAAAGCGCATTCCGCTCGACTACTCGGAAATTCCGGAACGCATGACGCAAGCCATCATCTCCTCGGAAGACGAGAACTTTTTCGAACACGGCGGCGTCGATTTCAAAGGCTTGGCGCGTGCCGCCTACGAGCTGATTACGACCGGCAGCAAACAATCTGGCGGCTCCACCATCACCATGCAGGTGGCGCGGAACTTCTTCCTGAGCAAAAAGAAAACCTATTTGCGTAAGCTCAATGAAATCGTGCTGTCCTACAAAATCGAGCACCAGATTTCCAAACAGGAAATCCTCGCCATTTACCTGAACAAAATTTTCCTCGGTTACCGTTCTTACGGCGTGGCCGCAGCCGCCCAGACCTATTACGGCAAGCCCATCGACCAGTTATCCCTTGACGAATACGCCATGATTGCCGGTCTGCCGAAAGCGCCGTCCCGTTACAATCCGATTTACAATCCGGAAAGAGCCAAGTTGCGCCGTAACTATGTTTTGCGCCGAATGTATGAAAACCACTACATCACCGAAGAGCAGATGAAAGAGGCGCAAGCCGTGCCGGTGCACGCCAAGCTGACCGGTGCCCGCATTGACATCGAAGCCGGTTACGTGGCGGAAATGGCACGCAGCTTCGCCATCGACAATTTCGGGGAAGATGCGCTGAAAAACGGCCTGACCATCACCACCACCATCGACAGCCAATTACAGAGCACCGCTAATTTGTCCGTCCGTAACGGTTTGCAGGATTACGAGCGTCGCCACGGCTACCGCGGACCGATTAAACATGTCGCCCCAACCTTGCTGACTAACAAAGAACAACTGCTGGAAGCCCTCGATCCAATCGAGAAATTCGGTTATCTGGAAACCGGCGTGGTGCTTCGCGTCACCGAAAAGACCGCCGATGTACTGGTTTCAAACGGCGAAGAAACCCAATTGCAGCTGGACAACATGCTGTGGGCGGCCCCTTACATCGACGTGAACAAAACCGGTTCCGAGCCACAATCGGTGGCCGAGGTTCTGAAGCGCGGCGACGTCATTTACCTGCAAAAACTCGACGACCAATGGCGCTTGGCGCAAGACCCAAAAACCGAAGCCGCCTTGGTCTCGGTTGACCCCAGCAATGGCCGCATCATTTCGTTGGTCGGCGGATTCGACTATTTCCGCAGCAAGTTCAACCGCGTCACCCAGGCGGTGCGTCAGGTCGGTTCCAACATCAACCTTCCTGTATTCCGCGGGCTTGAACAAAGGCATGACCGCCGCCACCATCATCAACGATGCGCCGGTGTCTTCCACGACCGCGCACTGGAAGACACCTGGCGTCCGGAAAACTACTCCGGGCGCTTCTATGGCCCAACTCGTTTGAGAATGGCGCTGGCCCATTCCCGTAACCTGGTATCGATTCGCCTTTTGCAGCAAATCGGTATCCGTTACGCGGTCGATTATCTGGAACGGTTCGGCTTCCCGCAAGATCAGCTGAACGCGCACCGCGATTTGTCATTGGCGCTGGGCTCGGTGCAGTTGACGCCGTTGCAAGTGGTGCGCGGCTACGCCACCTTCGCCAATACCGGCTATTTAATCGAACCCTACCTGATTGATTCGGTGCAGGACTTCAGCGGCCAGACCATTTATCAGGCCCAGCCGCAGCGCGCCTGTAACGCCCAGTGTGTGGAAGGCGACCCGCAAAACGCACCGCGTGTCGTCACCCCGCAGAACGCTTACATCATGACCTCGATGATGCAGGACGTCATCAACCACGGCTCCGGACGCAAAGCAAAAGTATTGGAACGCAATGACATCGCCGGGAAAACCGGGACCACCAACGACCAGAAAGACGCTTGGTTCTCAGGCTTCAACCCGGACATTGCCACCACCGTCTGGGTCGGCTTCGACACCCCAACCACATTGGGTCGTTCGGAAGTCGGTGGCCGCGCCGCCCTGCCGATTTGGATCGACTACATGCGCGAAGCTTTGAAACCTTATCCGAACGCCCCCTTCGGTTTACCGGAAGGTTTAGTGAACGTGCCCATCGACCGCTCAACCGGCTTGGCCGTGCCGGCGGACACTCCGGGCGCTTTCTTCGAAATCTTCCGCGAGCAGAACGCACCGGAAATTCCGGACATCTCCGAGACCAAAATGGAGCAAATCACCCAGGAACTGTTCGACTGACCGTCACGGTTCCCGACGCACCTTCAGCAAAGGAGTGACTATGAACTGGCAAGCCCTTTCCGAATCCATCGCCCTGAGCACCGGGCGCCCGTTCGACATCGAAAGCGCCGCACCGGTCTCGGGCGCGACATCCATCGCTCCTACCATCTGCACACTCAGCAAGGCGAGTTTTTCCTCAAGACCAATCACAGCCATCTGTCACACCTGTTTGAAACCGAAGCCAACAGCCTCAATGCCTTAGGCAAAACCTTGAGCGTGCGGGTGCCGAAGGTCGTCGCCACCGGCCTCGAAAACGACCAGGCTGGCTGGTTTTGGAATACCTGCCTTTGACGTCTCGCGGAGACGACGAGCAACGCGGTAAGGATTTGGCCTTGTTGCACCACCAAGTCAATGCGGACAATCGCTTCGGCTGGCCGGAAGACAATTACATCGGTCATACGTTGCAACCCAATACCTGGTCCGACGACTGGGTGGCATTTTACAGCCAGCAGCGACTGGCCCACCAACTGACTCTGGCGCAAGATCACGGCGCATCGAACAGCCTGGTCGAACAGGGGCAGGCACTGATCGAAGCTTTGCCGAAATTTTTCGACGACTATCAACCGGAAGCCTCACCCTTGCATGGCGACCTCTGGGGCGGCAACAGCGCCTTCACCACTGACGGCGACGCGGTGTTTTTCGACCCGGCCAGTTACTATGGCGACCGTGAAGCGACTTGGCGATGACCGAACTTTTCGGTGGCTTTTCACCCGAATTCTATGCCGGTTATAACAGCGTTTTCCCGTTGGACAAAGGCTATGCGACCCGTAAGGAACTGTATAACCTCTACCATGTGTTGAATCATTTCAACCTGTTCGGCGGCGGTTATCAACAACAGGCGGCCCGAATGATTCAAACCCTTTTAAAGGAAGCCTCCATTCATTCGTGAACGGGCCTCTTGAGTCCAAAATTCGCCCTATCGGCACTGAAAAAACCCATTTTGACTCTCAATCGGCTCCGTCCAGAATTAATAGAGGTTCCCTTGTTCAATTTGATAAAATAGCCGCCACTGAATACGTACAACCTTAAGCGAGAACTGATTATGAAATTTATTCTTCTGGGCGCACCGGGCGCCGGAAAAGGGACACAAGCCCAATTCCTGACCAAAAATTCGATATTCCGCAAAACTCCACCGGCGACATGCTACGCGCGGCCATCAAGGCCGAAACGCCGCTCGGGAAACAAGCCAAGGAATTCATGGATGCCGGTAAACTGGTCACGGACGAAATCATCATCGGTCTGGTCAAAGACCGCATTGCCGAACCGGATTGCGCCAACGGTTTCCTGCTGGACGGTTTCCCGAGAACGGTGCCGCAAGCGGATGCGTTGAAAGCCGCCGGTGTCGACATCGACGCCATCATTGAAATCGACGTGCCGGATTCCGAAATCGTCAACCGCATGGCAGGCCGTCGCGTGCATCCGGCTTCCGGCCGTACCTATCACCTGACTTACAACCCGCCGAAAGTGGAGGGCAAGGATGATGAAACCGGTGAAGATTTGATTCAGCGTGACGACGACAAAGCCGACGTGGTGTTGGATCGTTTGAAGGTGTATCACGAGCAAACGGCTCCATTGATCGGTTACTACACAGACGAAGCGGCCAAAAACGCTTCGTTGAAATACATCAAAGTCGACGGCACCCAAGCCATCGATAAAGTGGAAAACGCCATTCTGTCCGGCTTGAAATAAGCCGCGTATGCCTTTCGTCCAGCCGTGTCATCGGCTGGGCACCCAACCTGCCTCGTCGGCTCTATTGTTGCAATTCAAGCAACAGTTATTTGCTTTATCGCTGGTTTATTCACATTTTCTTTCTTTATAAAATAGTCTCAACCCAAGCAAATACCTTTTCAGGAGAAACCACTATGACCACGTTACTTCGTGTTGACAGCAGCGCCTTATCACAAGGTTCGCATTCCAAAGAACTGGCCGACTATTTCCTATCGAAATGGCAATCCCAGCACCACGATGCCGACATCCAGACAGTCGACTTGGCTGCCACTCCGCCGCCACACATGGACCAAGCCATGATCGGAGCCATGTACACCATGCCGAATGAACGCGACGAAGCACAAAAAAGCGCCCTGACCCTGTCAGAGCAATATGTGGCGCAAATCCGTGCCGCAGACACCCTTGTGCTGACCAGCCCGATGTATAACTTCGCCATTCCTTCCACGCTGAAAGCCTATCTGGACCACATCCTGCGTGTGGGCGAAACTTTCCAATACGGCGAAAACGGTCCGGAAGGATTGTTGAAAGGGAAAAAGGCCTATGTCTTCATCGCTTCCGGCGGGGATTACACCCAACCGCCAATGGACGCGTTGAATTTCGTCAAGCCGTATTTAAAAACCGCCTTGAACTTCATCGGCATCGAAAACATCACTTTTATCGAAGCCCCGGGCATGGGGATGGGCGACGACGCCGTCGCCCAATCCATCGAAGCGGCCAAAGCGCGTATCGATTCCTTGTTGTAATCGAATAAATGAAAACGCCCAGGCCTGGGCGTTTTTGAGATGCCTTCGGGTTTGGTTGTTTAGTGCAGAATCAGCACCGTCGCCAAGCCCAAGAAGGATAAGAAACCGACCACATCGGTCACGGTCGTAAGAATCACCGCGCCGGATAACGCCGGGTCGATTTTCATACGTTTCAATATTAATGGAATCGCGATACCGGACACATTGGCGACGGTCATATTGATGACAATGGCCAGCGTAATCACCAGACTCACGATCCAATTATCAAACCATAACTGCGCAATCACACCGACAACGAAGGCCCACACCAAACCGTTCAACACCCCGACCCAAAGCTCTTTATTGAACAACCACCAGCGGTTATTCCCCCCAACCTGCCCCATCGCCAAACCACGAATAATCACCGTCAAGGTCTGACTGCCGGCAATGCCGCCATGCTCGCCACCACCGGCATCAATACCGCCAACGCCACCACCTGCGACAACACCGCCTCAAACTGACCGATGACGTAAGCCGCCAGAAACGCCCGTCGCCAAATTGATGCCGAGCCAGACACCTCGGCTTTTCGCACTGGTCATCACCGGTGCGAACAGTTCCTCGTCGTCGCTGACGCGGGACATCCCCAATAACGTATTGTCGGCGTCTTCACGGGTGATTTCCATGATGTTGTCGATGTTCAGCTGCCCGACCAGAATGCCATCGGCATTCACCACCGGCACAAAGCGCAATTCCTTGGAACGCAACACCACCGCGGCTTCGTGCACGTCCATTTCATCCAGCAACGACACCGACTGATGCATGAATTCCGTCACCTGCGCTTCCTGGTTGTTTTTCACCAAATCGACCAGACTCAAAGATCCCACCAGACGGTTTTCCTTATCCGTCACCATGAATTCCTGAGAACGCTCGTCCAACAACCCTTTGATGCGGATGTATCGTTGCACGGTTTCCAAGGTCACGTCTTCCTTGACGTTGACGGTGTTCGGATCCATGTAACGCCCCACCGTATTGTCGCCATAGGCATGCAACACCTGCACCTGCTCACGGTACTGTCATCCAGATTGTCGATGACCGCCTCTTTAACCGACGGCTCGACCGTATCGAGAATTTCCGCAATGTCCTGTGCGTCCAGATCGCGCGTCAGGTCGGAAACCGCTTCGGCCTCCATGTCGGACATCAAAGACGCCCGCACCTCTTCGCCGACCTCCGCCAGCACTTCCCCTTTCAACTCTTCCGGTACGCAAATCCAGATGCGTTCGCGGGCGCTGGCCGGGAAGGACTCCAACAAATGGGCAATTTCGGTGTCGTTCTGTTCTGCGAAGAATTCGCAGACTTTTTCCTGGTCGCCTTCGCTCAATAGGGTTTGCAGTTCAAGCAATCTTTCTTCGGAACGGGAGAGGGTTTCGTCGCTGGTGGTCATGGAATCATTTTCTTTTCGTCATGCGGTTTAAAAAGGTTGGCCGGTTTCAAAACGCTCAACGAGGCTTAGCCGACGCCGCTCTCTTTATACCTTAAAAACGCCCGAAACGAAAGCGCCAATCATGGTTTTCGCCTGTCATAACAAGGTGTTGCAACGCCATGAAAAAGAGTATGAATTCCCCGTAAATTGACATAGAATTCCACTTAAAGGGTGTCGACATATCAAACCAAACATCGAGCCATCCAACGGACGCTCAAACGGCACCTACCCAGCTCAAAACCCGTTAACAACGCCGCACCCGCAACACAATACAACGGAAAGATTCGCTTATGAAAATCGCTATTTTATCGCGCAACGCACACCTTTATTCCACCCGTCGATTGATTGAAGCGGCCGAGGAGCGCGGGCACGAAGTACGTGTCATCGACGCACTACGCTGCTACATGAACATCTCGGCAAACCACCCGCAAATCCATTACAAAGGCGAAATACTGGAAGGGTTCGACGCCATCATTCCTCGCATCGGCGCCTCCATTACCTTCTATGGCACTGCGGTTTTGCGTCAGTTCGAAATGATGGGCGTTTATCCTTTGAACGAATCGGTCGCCATTTCCCGTTCGCGCGATAAACTGCGCAGTTTGCAACTGTTGTCACGCCGCGGGGTCGGCCTGCCGGTGACCGGCTTTGCCCACTCGCCGGATGATGTCAACGACCTGCTGGAAACCGTTGGCGGCGCGCCGGTGGTCATCAAATTGTTGGAAGGCACGCAAGGCGTCGGCGTGGTGTTGGCCGAAACCCACTCGGCGGCCGAATCGGTCATCCAGCCTTCAATGGCTTGAAGGCCAACATTCTGGTGCAGGAATTCATCAAAGAAGCCCGAGGGGCGGACTTGCGTTGTTTTGTCATCGGCGGCAAAGTGGTTGCGGCTATGAAGCGTCAGGCCAAGGAAGGTGAATTCCGTTCCAACCTGCACCAGGGCGGTAGCGCTTCGCTGGTCCGCATCACCCCCGAAGAACGTGCCACGGCGGTACGCGCGGCGAAAATCATGGGGTTGAATGTCTGCGGGGTCGATTTACTGCGCTCCAATCACGGGCCGGTGGTGATGGAAGTCAATTCCTCCCCGGGCATTGAAGGCATTGAATATGCCACCGGTAAAAACGTGGCGGGCCAAATCATCGAATTCATCGAAAAAAACGCCAAGCCGCATCGCACCAAAACCCGCGGTAAGGGTTAAGACTAAGATGGTCGTCGCCACAGGAAAACCGCTATGAAAAACCGGCCAATCACGCCATCACCATCGGTTCGGAAACCATCAAACCCGGCGAGCGTAAAACCGTCGATTTGCAAGTGGGCAAACTTTATACCCACGGCGAACTGAATATGCCGGTGCAGGTCATCAATGGCAAACGTAAAGGGCCGACGCTGTTCATCTGCGCCGCCATTCACGGCGACGAACTCAACGGTGTGGAAATCATTCGCCGCCTGATGAAGGTCAAAGCCTTACAACGCTTGAAAGGCACCCTCATTGCCGTGCCTATCGTCAACCTGCACGGTTTCATCAACCAAAGCCGGTACCTGCCCGACCGGCGCGACCTCAACCGCAGCTTTCCGGGGTCGTCAAAAGGCTCGCTGGCGAGCCGAATGGCTTACCTGTTCCTGAATGAAATCGTCGGCCAGTGCAGCCACGGCATCGACCTGCACACCGGCGCCATCAATCGCACCAACCTGCCGCAGATTCGCGCCGATCTGGAAACGAAGAAACCCTGGCAATGGCCGAAGCTTCGGCGCGCCCTTGATGATGAACGCCACCTTACGCCCCGGCTCCCTCCGCGCTTCTGCGGTGAAAAAAGACATCCCCATTCTGCTGTACGAAGCGGGAGAGGCCTTGCGATTCGACGAATTCGCCATCCGTGCCGGTGTCAAAGGCGTGCTGAACGTTATGAAACACCTTGGCATGATTGCGCCTGGACGCGTGCCGAAAAAACCGGCGAAAAGCCCGGTCATCGCACGTTCCAGCTATTGGGTGCGTGCCCCGCACAGCGGTATTTTCCGGGCATTGGTCAAGGATGCGACCGGGTACAGAAAGACCAAACCCTGCTCGGTGTGATTTCCGACCCTTTTGGTGAAGCGGAATTCGAGGTCTATGCCAATGCCAGCGGCATTGTCATCGGCCAAATGGTGATGCCGTTGGTCAACGAAGGCGAAGCGCTTTTCCACATCGCGCAATTTGCGCGCACCGACATCGCGGAAGAACGGGTCGAATCCTTTTCGGAAGAAATCTACGGCGACGAACGCCTGCCTTACGACTCGGACGACATCCCGTCGATTTAAACGAGTAACGTAACGGTTTCCCAATTTCGGCCAGGCCTGGTCGAAATTCATGTCATATCAATGCCTTGAATATTTAAATCCGAACGCTTTTGCTTTATAATCGCCCCTCACGTTTTTTAGAGAGGCGCTACCGTACGCATAACCAGCGTCTCTGAATTTATGCCGAGGGGTGGTCGAAAGGCCTGAGATCCTGATGAAAGGGAACCCTTATAACCTGATCCAGTTAATACTGGCGTAGGAACAGGCTGCAACACTCGATCTTAGCCGCTTCACAAGCGACTGTCCGAATTGCATACCTGTCCTTTTTGGTGAACTGAAAAGGAAGCAACATGCACCTGAAATCCATTTTATCCGCCGTGATTCCGGCATCATTCTTATCATTCGGTTTATGGCACTCGACACCGTCTCTGGCCGAGGAAACCACCAGCGACACCAAAACGGTCAAACTCAAGCCCGTCAAAATTGAAGCCGATTTTCGTGAAGCGAACATTCAACAAAGCACCTCCAGTGTCACCGTCGTCACCCCGGTTGAGATACAGGAACGCGATGCCCAAAACATTGAAGATGTAATTGGTTTAATGCCTAACGTCAACGCGGCGAGCGGCGGTGCAACAGCGCATTATTATCAGATTCGCGGCATCGGTGAGAGAGGTCAGTTTTCCACGCCACTGAATCCTTCTGTCGGTGTACTGGTCGATGACTTTGATTACAGCCGTATCGGCGCGGCCGCAACAATGTTTGATGTCAATCAAGTGGAAGTGTTGCGCGGCCCGCAAGGCACGCGTTTTGGTTCCGGCGCCTTGGCGGGCGTGATTCAAGTGCAAACCAATGAAGCGTCTCTTGAACCATCGGCCCGAGTCGAGGCCACGGTCGGTTCACACAATACCTATGCCGGTGGCGTGATGTTGAACGGCCCAATCGTCAAAGACAAATTGGCAGGGCGCTTGGCAATTTATCAATACAATTCCGACGGCTATATTGAAAACACCCACCTGGATAAAAAGAACACTCAAAAGCAAGATGAACTGACCGCGCGAGCCAATTTAAAATGGTATGCATCCGATGATCTGACGATTGATTTAAAGCTACTACACCTCAACTTAGACGATGGCTACGATGCTTTCAGTTTTACCAATGACAACAAAACCATCAGCGACCAACCGGGACAGGACAGCCTGAAATCGGATGGCATTGCCTTAAAAGCGGATTATGCGATGACCGATTCGGTCGATATGGTGGCCATTTTGACGCAAACCGACAGCACCAGCAAATACGGTTATGACGACGATTGGACCTATGTCGGCTTTGACCCTAACGGTTACTCCGCCTTTGATTTTTACAAACGTGATCGCAAAAATCAGTCATTGGAATTGCGCTTTATGTCCTCCGAAACCGGACGCATCTTCAATGGCACAACGGATTGGGTCGGAGGCATTTATTACCTGAAGCAAGACGAAAAACTCCACCGCACCTATCCGTATGTGACGGATCCGAGCGGCAAAGAATCCAGTGATTATAAACCAATAATCTCGCGGCCTACGGTCAACTGGACTACCATCTGACAGCGAAAGCCACCTTGATTGCCGGATTGCGTATCGAACAATTTCAGGCCGATTATGACAACTCCTATGGTTTTTCCGACTCGACGGACGAAGTCTTATACGGCGGGAAGCTAGGCGCGAGCTACCAGGTCACCCCAGAACACTTGACCTTTGTCACCTTATCCAGAGGCTATAAATCGGGCGGCGTGAACGACGATGCCAGCTTGCCGAAAGATAAAATCCCTTTCGATGCCGAATACTTATGGAACCTGGAAGCCGGTTTGAATTCCTCGATGCTGAATAACCGTTTGAATACGCGTTTGAACGTTTTCTACGGGTTACGTAAGGACCAACAAGTGAACAGTTCAACCCAGCAGGTCAACTCTCCGGCGTTTACGATTTACATGGATAATGCCGCCGAAAGCACCTACTACGGTCTGGAAGGACAAGCGGATTGGTTGGCATTGGATCAGTTGCGATTGCTTGGAACCTTAGGGCTATTGCAAACCGAGTTTACCGATTACACCTACGTTGACCCGAATAATCCCGCCGACAACATCAATATGAACGGACGAGCCCTGGCCCATGCCCCGGGTTACACTTTCAGCTTCGGCGGGGAAATCTACCTAACGGATAACTGGACCATAAGCGCCAACATCGAAGGGAAAGATGCCTTTTATTTCTCAGACAGCCATGACCAAAAATCCAAAGCCTATTCCCTGGTCAACAGCGCGGTGACTTATAACCGTAAAAACTGGACGGTCACCCTTTGGGGCAAAAACCTGGGCGATACTCAGTATGCCACACGCGGCTATTATTTCGGCATCGACCCGAGAACCAATTACAGCAAGGACTTGTATACCAACAAGGTGCGCCAAGAACCTATGGGGTAACCGTCGCTTACGATTACTGAAGACAAAACCGCAGCGAAACACGAAACACCTTGAAGCCAATTCATCATTAAGGAGGTGAGCATGCCATTACAAGCGTCCATTGACATCAGCATGTACCCATTGCAGGATCAATATTGCCAGCCGATTATCGACTTCATCGAATCATTGGCGAAACGCCCGGAAATCCGCATTGAACGCAATGCGATGAGTACCCAGATTTTCGGTGATTATCGCACCCTGATGACCGCCATCACCGACGACATCGAAACCGTGCTAGCGACCCAGCCCAAAACCATTTTCGTGCTGAAACTGCTCGGCACGGATCGCTCCAAAGCGGACATTGAACGTTGTGGCGATTGACACCTTCTTTCACGGCGTTCTGAATTCCATGTCGGCCTTATCCGGCTGGGAATTGGCCGCCACACTGCTTGGCCTCGGCTACATCCTGCTTGCCATCCGCCAGTCGGTTTGGGCCTGGCCCTGTGCGTTTTTCAGTACACTGATCTATACCCTGCTGTTTTGGCAAGGGCAACTGCCGTTGCAAGCAGTGTTGAATGCTTATTATCTATTGATGGCGGTTTACGGCTTTTGGCTCTGGCGCCAACCCATCAAAAGCGACCACGGCATTGCCGTGCATCGCAAACCGCTTGGGTTTCACCTGCTGTATCTGGTGACGGGCTTCAGTTTGACGTTTGCGCTGGGCGGTTTTCTGGAGAGCGGAGACCATTCACGTTTTCCCTATCTGGATGCGGGCGTCATGGTATTTTCAGTCATGAACACCTATCTGATGGCGCGTAAAGTCTTAGAAAACTGGCTCTACTGGTTGGTCATCAACTCGGCCGCCATCGTGCTTTATTGGCAAAGTGGCTTCTATTTCACCATCGTGATGTTTGTGCTGTATTTTGGCTTAGCCATAGTCGGTTATCGGGAATGGCGTCAGGACTGGGCACAACGTCAGCACTCCGAACCTTAAAAAAGAAGCACTCGGTCAGTCTGGCTTAATCCAGCCAAACCGGCCGTTCCTGCCAGCCTGGTAGTTTGATTCCCCAAAGACATTCATCAGAAACAACGCGGCGCGGTAAGGCGATCGAACGGCTGAAACAATCGGTATTTCGGCTATTTTTTGATATTCGTTACAAAATTCATTAAATTGATTTTCGTTCAGCAACAGCTCAACCAACACCCAATCCAAGGCCACCGGCCCGGCCACCAAAGCATCCAAATCGGTCAAACCGGTTAAGCGCCCGTCCTGTTGCAGAAACTGATCCCACCGTAAATCCGGCATGATGATGCCAAACGGCCCCGCGTCGACATCCGGCTGAAAAACCTTATCACACTCGGTCAACAAAGCGTCGCGCTCGGAAGCTGGCACGCCATTCTCCGGCATCGCTTGTTGTTCTAACCACGTTTTCAAATGGTTTGACCAGGCCTGGTGATTTTGCCTATTAAACTCTGGACAGGTAATGTCACCAAATCCCTCAAAAGACACTCGATGCAATCCTGCCAAATGATGCGCCAACTGTGCCACCATTTCCGAAGTAACCAACTCGGCCGTCACCGCTCGCCCCGGCAAACAATCCGTGCGCAAACCCCACAGCCCCGCAGACGGTTTTAACCACAGTTGCCGAAGGGCCGGAATCCGCAACTCGGTCGCGTCCGCCACCATCGGATACAAGGTTTCAAATCTGGAAATCTGCTGCGGCAAATCCACATCGAATAACGCTCGCATCCCCTGCCAAAAAGGCCCGGCATCATGTGTAACGGAATTCAAAAGTTTGATGACATCACGCTGTCCAGCGTCGTCGTAAAACCAAATTTGATGACTGCTGTCTTCAAACACCGTCGGCAAAACGGTAAACCGCCCGTTAAGCAAGTCTGGGAAATATTGGCAAAGTGTTTTCTGTAAATCGGATGTCATTAAAACAACTCGAAACCTTTAGATAAGCTGTTGGCAACACTATACCAAAAACGGCCAGACCTGGCCGTTTTCGTCCATCATTCGTTCACCCAAAATTGGTGCAACCCTGTAACAAATTAAAATATTTTTTGCCCAACATCGTCGCTATCTCTTTTATTTTTAAGTGTTTTTCCTAATCAGAACAAAAATTGCTTTTATACTGCAAAGAACTTATTTTAACTAATAGGAATTTTTCTGGAATTTCCATAGAATCTGATAGGAACTGAAATGCGCATAACGTTTGTTGGAATCGTCTTCATCAACCTTCTACTCGGAGCCTTGATATCGGCCTTGTATGTCAATAATCCCGACCTCAGCCCCTGGGGACTGGTACCGGCTGCCTTGGCCGTCGGCTGGTGTCGGTCGCCATCTTTTATCAAAAACTCCTGTCGCACCAACAAGCTTTTATCGCTGATTTACTGAAAGATCGGGAGGCCTCCGCGGACCTTCCCAGCGGTTTGCAGAACCAGCTACGCGCCCTCGTCGAAGTGCCGAGTTCCAATCAGGATTACGAAGTCTTGCTGGAAGCCTTCAAGACGGGTCAAACCGACACTCTCGCTGAACAGGGTTTGCCGGAAAAGGTTGTCACCGAACTGAATGACCTGACCCGACAAAACCAACGCGCCGACCAGGTCATGAGCGACGTCATCGAAGCGATTCAATCCGCCGACTTTGGCGGGCAATTGACGTTGGCGAAGGCGGAAAAAGACATCCAAACCGCCCAAACCGTGGTGGCAAAGATGGCGGACGACTTGCTGGCCCTGCACAAACAAGGCGCCGACCGCGAAACCGCCTTGAACCGTATTCAAGAACACCTGAAAGACAACCCGACGTTTCTGGCTTGTTGGAGCGGCTGGGAGCCGAATGCCTACGACGGCCAGGACACAAAATTTCAATCCAAAGACTGGCACGATGCCACCGGACGCTTTATGCCGTTTTGGGGGCGTTCCGGCGACCAGATGGCGTTGGAACCGCTGGTGGATTACGAAGTCCCCGGCCTGGGCGATTTTTACCTGCAACCCTTGCAGACACGCCAACCGCAAATTGTCGAACCCTATATGTATCCGGTCGGTGACGACGAATTCCTCATCACCAGCGTGGTCACGCCGATCATCGATAACGGCACCGTCGTCGGGGTGGCCGGAATCGACATTTCCTTGTCGCAACACCTAGACGCCCTATCCGACAATCTGATGCCGCAGCATCAAAAAATCGTGCACAACAGCATTCAAGCGATGATGACATTGAAAAGCGCGCTGGCCGAAGTCACTCGCGTGATGTTCTTTATGGCCAATGGGCAATTTTCGTATCGTGTCGACCAAACCCTGCCGGGCGATTTAGAAGCACTGAAGACCACGGTCAACGATTCGGTCTCCGCACTGGACAAGGCCTTCAGCGACATCAACCGAAGCATGAACGCTTTCTCGCAGGGTGATTTAACGCAACAGATTCAAAACCAGTACAGCGGCGACCTGGAAAACCTCAAACAAGGCATCAACCAGGCCATGGACAACCTGCACCAAATACTGATTCAAACCGCCGAAACCGCCGACTCGGTGGTCGACAATATGCAATCACTCGGCCAGGACAACCAAAACCTGAATGCCCGAACCCAACAACAGGCGGCGTCCTTGGAAGAAACCGCCTCGAGCATGGAAGAACTCACCCACACCATCCGTAACACGGCGCAAGAGTCCAAAACGGCGATGCAACTGGGGAATCAGGTGAAATCGCACGTGGCACAAGGCAGCGACATCGCCAATCAAAGTCAAGAAGCGATGAATGAAATCAGTGCCGCCAGCCAGAAAATCGCCGACATCGTGCAAATCATCGACGGCATATCCTTCCAAACCAATCTCTTGGCCTTGAACGCTTCAGTGGAATCGGCCCGTGCCGGCGAGCATGGTCGCGGCTTTGCCGTGGTGGCGGGTGAAGTCCGCTCTTTGGCCTTGCGCGCCTCGCAATCGTCCAACGACATTAAAGAGCTGGTGGAGAAAAACCTGGCCTCGGTCAACCGCGGTCAGCAACTCTCGGAGCAATCCGCGCAGTCGCTGAACGAAATCAACCAGACCATTGACGAACTGGCGACCATCGTCACCGAAATCAGTGCCGCGGCCGATCAAGAAATGAGCAGCGTCGAACAGGTTAACCAAGCGGTGTCGCAATTGGACCAATTCACGCAGGAAAACGCGGCACTGTCCGACCAGTCGGCGCAGCTCAGTGCAACCATGACCAGCAAAGCACAAGAACTGCAAAAAACCATGAACGCCATCAAGCTGTAAAAAACTGGCGACCAACGCAAAAAGCCCGGAATATCCGGGCTTTTTTATAATGGAAAGAATCCATTAAACAGTAAAAGCGAAGCTTACCAAGCCTTATACGGCAGGAATTTTCCGTTCATGGTAATCACCACGCGATCACCGGCCGGATTCACTTCTTTGTCGATGTCCATGGAAAAGTCGATGGCGCTCATGATGCCGTCACCGAATTTTTCGTGAATCAACTCTTTCATGGTCGGCCCGTAAACGCCCACGATTTCATACAAACGATAAATCAACGGGTCGGTCGGCACCGCCTTTTCCCAGGTTTTCACCGGGAACGCTTGCAAGGCCGCCGACACGCTGGCGTCCAATCCCAGATAAGCGGCCACCTTGTCCGCAACGTCCGGTTTCAAGCTGTTCATCCCCAAACAAGCGGACGTAACAAACACTTCACTCAAACCGGCGGCTTCCGCAATACTGCCCCAGGAAGCGCCTTTTTCGCTTTTGGCCAGAATGATGGCTCGGTCATTTCGATTTTTGTCATCATCAGTTTTCTCCTCTCTTAACTGGCTAAATTCACCACCGTCGGCTGATCCTGTTCGGACGCATCGACCTTCTCGCCGGACAGTTCCTTGGAACGGTTGACCAGGAAGTCGACCAGGTGGTTACGAATCTTGTAATAATCGTCGTGGTGGATGATGTCGGTGCGGTTCCGCGGCCGCGGAATCGTCACTTCGACCGATTCGGCCACACGGGCTTTCGGTCCATTCGACATCAACAGAATGCGGTCCGACAACAAAATGGCTTCGTCCACGTCGTGCGTAATCATGAACACCGTCTGTTTGGATTCACTCCAAATCTTGATCAGTTCTTCCTGAATCACGCCACGCGTCAAAGCATCCAACGCCCCAAAGGGTTCGTCCAACAACAATAATTGCGGCTGGGTGGCGAAAGCACGGGCGATACTGACCCGCTGACGCATCCCGCCGGACAACTCCGCCGGTTTGCGGTTTTCCGCCCCTTTCAAACCGACCAGTTCCAAATATTTTCGGCTGTGTTCGGCAACCTTTTCTTTCGACCAGTCCTTCCAACGCGCCTGCACCCCGAACATGACGTTCTGAAGCGCAGTGCGCCACGGCAACAGACTGTAGTTCTGAAACACCACGCCGCGGTCCAGGCTTGGCCCGGCCACTTCGCGCCCGTTCATGAACACGAAACCGTCACTCGCCTCATCCAGACCGGCGAGGATGTTCAAAATTGTCGATTTACCGCAACCGGAGTGGCCGATGACGCACACGAACTCGCCCTTTTCAATATTGAAATTAACGTGATCGAAAATCACCGCATCCGGCGCTTTTCCTTCACCGGGATAGCTTTTCTTTAAGCCTTGTACTTCTAAAAAATGTCCCATTAAGTCCTCCTATTCCCGGTATGAAATCCAGCGTCCGGCATAGGCCAGAATCATATCCAGCACCATACCGACCACGCCAATCATCAGAATCGAGAAAATCACGCTGGATAAATCCAGGTTATTCCACTCGTTCCAGACGTAGTAACCGATACCGGTTCCACCGACCAGCATTTCCGCGGCCACGATCACCAACCAGGCAATCCCGATGGAAATACGCATCCCCGTCAGAATCGTCGGCGCCGCAGCGGGTAAAATCACCAACCAGGCGGTTTTCAGCGGACTCAGTTCATGCGTTTTCGCGACATTTACCCAGTCTTTACGGACATTGGCGACACCGAAGGCGGTGTTCAGCAACATCGGCCAGATGGAACAAATGAAAATCACGAAAATCGCCGAAATTTCGGAATCCTTAATCACAAACAACGCCAGCGGCATCCACGCCAGCGGCGAAATCGGTCGAAGAACTTGAATAAACGGATTCAAGGCGTTGTACATCAAAGGGGACATCCCGATCAGGAACCCGACCGGAATCGCTATAAGGGCCGCAAAAAGAAGCCGACCAGCACCCGGTAAATGGAATACCCCAACTGAATGCCAATGCCCTTGTCATTCGGCCCGGCATCGTAGAACGGGTCACTCAGCTCTTCATAACCCAGCTTAATGACTTCCGACGGCGGCGCACCCGCGCCTCTTGCGAGGCACCGCCCATCAGCAGTTCATACTCTGTGAGTGGCTTGGTGTCGGTTGGTGCCTGGTTAGTCCATTCCCAGATGCCAAGCAACACCACCAAAATCACGATGGATAACAGTATTGATTTAACTCTTAATCCAGTCAGCATAAAACACCTTTGTTCTTTCTAAATTAAGTTCGACGGATCTTGAAGCTTTCGATGTACTCTTCAGGTCTGTTGTAGTCGAACTCTTTCCCCATAATCATGTAGTTGGAATAAGTTTCCGTTGGCGGCTCATACCCCATTTCCTTCATGACCTTACCGGTGTCGGTCGCCAGATAGACCTCTTCGGCGATTTTCTTGTAATCGATGTCGCCTTTGACGTAGCCCCAACGCTTCATTTGCGTCAGAATCCAGACCCCCATCGAATGCCATGGGAAGGGGTCGAAGTCGATACGATCCGGCACGTCCATGACGGATCCCAGGCCGTCGGCATAACGCCCGGTCAGGACCTGATTCACCACCGGCACCGGTTGGTTGAGGTAGTTTTTCGGCGAAATGGCCTCGGCGATTTCCTTCCGGTTTCCGGTTTGGCGGAATACTCGGTGGCATCGACAATGGAGCGCAACAAAGCGCCGTATGTATTCGGATTCTCCGTCGCGAATTCCTTACTGCACGCGAAAGCACAGCATGGATGCCCTTCCCAAATGTCTTTGGTCAACATGTGGATAAAGCCGACTTTCTCCCACACCGCACGCTGGTTGAACGGATCCGGCGACAAATAACCGTCTAGGTTACCGGCACGCAGGTTCGCCACCATTTCCGGTGGTGGCACCACACGGATTTGAATGTCTTTATCCGGGTCCAACCCGAATTCGGCCACGTAATAACGCAGCAGGAAGTTATGCATGGAGTATTCAAACGGTACCCCGAATTTGAACCCTTTCCACTGTTTCGGGTCACGCTTGTCTTTGTGGTCGTTATGCAGCACGATGGCTTGACCGTTGATGTTTTCGACCGTCGGCATCAGGAACGGTTTTGCGGTTGAACCGGCTCCCATCGACATCGCCAGCGGCATCGGCGTCAGCATGTGGGAAGCGTCGTACTCCCCGGCCAGAGACTTGTCACGCGCCACCGCCCAACCGGCGGTTTTAATGACATCCACATCCAAGCCGTAACGCTCATAGAATCCCATCGGATGCGCCATAATAATCGGCGTCGCACAGGTAATCGGCACGAAACCGATATTGAGTTTTTTCTTCTCCAACTTGCCCAGCCCCATGGTTTCTTTCATGGCGGCTTTGGCTTCTTCCATCGGGAAAACCGAACTCAAGGCCGCGGCGGCCGTACCGGCGCCGATCATGCTCAAAAACGAGCGACGACTGAATTCGTTATGGCCGAACACTTCGCGCACCACGGCACTTTCCACCGCTCGGTCGATAATGTCTTCGGACGACGTCAAGGCCGGATCTTGCGCTTCGACATGGGCACTGTGAGACGTGCTGGCACCATATTCCTCATCGACTCGACGTTCGATCATCTCCTGTTTTTCGTAATCGGACAGATGCGAACCAGACTTTTCCGTCTGGCAGACCGGGCAGTCGCAATCGGATTTATGCAATAAACTTTTATTCGGGTTGAACGGATCACTCAAGCTTTTAAATGACATACAAAATACCTCGCACGATTTTGAGTTGAAGAATGTTCTTTATTAGTGCATCCGACAAACGTCGTCCAGATGACCCAGAAACGTTACCGCTATTACAGCATCGGTCATGCCATTCAAACAAAACTGAAATAACCAATTGTTTTAAAAGATTTTTAACACCATTTCCCTAACAAAAAAATGCGATTAAATTTCGTCGAATTACGAGATTTCATCCCCTTAAATACGATATTTCGTACTTTGGTCTGTTTATTGTTTATAAGCCATTATCAAACCCAATTGGACTGCTGAATCCATGATTTCGCCGTTTTTATACCAGACCCTGTTTCATCAAAGCCCGGATGCCATGCTGTTGATTGACCCCATCAACAATCGTGTCCTGCACAGCAATCGCGCCGCGACCGAATTATTGGCTCAAAGCTTCCAATCCCTGCAAAAACCTCGGTTTCCGAACTGTTTCGTCCCAGCCTGGCCAAACTGGTGGTCTTTACCGAAGAAACCCTCGAAAACGGCCAGGCCTGGAGCGACGAACTGCAACTGCTGATCAACGGCCGAGAGTGCCTGGATCTGGAAACCACCGCCGTTCTGATTCGACACAACTCGCCGGTCACCATCAGCTTGATTTTGCGCAAGAAAAAAACGCGAACAGCAACAGCTTTCCGAAGCCAACAAACTGCATCGAGAAGGCTTGGAACAATGGAAGACCATCGAAAACGTCTTCCGGGAATTCGAACGCGAAAACCAACTGATTCTACAAGCCGCCGGAGAAGGCATTTACGGCGTCGACGCCAAAGGCGACACCACCTTCGTCAACCCGGCCGCCGAGCGCATTCTCGCTGGAAGGCCAACGAACTGAACGGCAAGAACATGCACGCCATGATTCACCACAGCCACAGCGACGGCAGCCAGTACGAAGGTCAGGACTGCCACATCTACGCCGCTTTTCGCGACGGCGAAGTGCGTCATATCGAAAACGAATTCTTCTGGCGCAAGGACGGTAAACCCATTCCGGTGGAATACACCAGTACGCCGATTATCGACAATGGCCGTCTGGTCGGCGCGGTGGTGATTTTCCGCGACATCAGCGAACGCAAACTGGCGGAAGAAAAGCTGCACGCCGCACTCAACGAAGTGCAAACCCTGAAAAAGCGTCTGGAAATGGAAAATGCCTATTTGCAGGAAGAATACCGCGCCGAACACAACTACAAAGAAATCGTCGGCCAAAGCGCCGCCATCCACAAAATCATCCAGCAAATCGACTTGGTCGCCCCTACCAACGCCAACGTGCTGATTACCGGCGAATCCGGTACCGGTAAGGAACTGATTGCCCGCGCCATCCACGAAAGCCAGCGGCCGCAAAAACCGGCCGCTGATTCGCGTCAATTGCGCCTCCATTCCACGGGAACTGTTCGAAAGCGAATTTTTCGGCCACATCAAAGGCGCCTTCACCGGTGCCGTCAACGACCGCGCCGGGCGTTTCGAATTGGCCGACGGCGGTTCATTATTTCTCGACGAAGTCGGGGAAATCCCGATGGAACTGCAAAGTAAATTATTGCGCGTATTGCAAGAACAGCAATTCGAACGCGTCGGCGATTCCAAAACCCGCTCGGTGGACGTCCGCATTATCGCCGCCACCAACCGTGATTTAAAACAAGCGGTTCAAGACCAAACGTTTCGCGAAGACCTCTATTTCCGACTGAACGTGTTCCCCATCGAATCCATTCCATTGCGCGACCGGATTGAAGATATCCCTCTGCTGTCCAATCACTTCTTGAAAATCGCCTGCCAGAAATTCGGCAAACCGGAACGCAAGCTGACACTGGGGCACATCCAGAAAATGCAAGGTTACGCCTGGCCTGGTAATATTCGCGAATTGGTCAACGTCATTGAACGCGCCGTCATTCTCAGTCACGACCAGAAACTGGAACTCAACCTACCGCGCTTGAACGACACAGCGACCAATACCTCAAACGATTCCGACGGCGCCCCGATTGTCATTCAGACCCGTGACGAATTATTGGAACTGGAAAACAGAACATCATCAAAGCTCTGAAGTGCTGTAACGGAAAAGTGTTCGGTGATGACGGCGCCGCCAAATTGTTGAAAATGAAACCCACCACCCTGACATCGCGCCTCAAAAAATTGGCCATCAACCGCCATCAATTCGTGCAACTCGATGCCTGAAAAATACCCAAACCGCAAGCCGTTTCAACCGAAAACCCAAATAATCGAAACAACACCGATAATTTTCAAATAAAGGTTTGACAGCGCCTTGGGGCATCTCTATAATACGCCGAATTAATTCAGGCCACATAGCTCAGTCGGTAGAGCGATTGAAAATCTTTTCACACACTCCTTTCCTCCCTTACCTAAGCTTATTTAAACTTACTTAAATCAACATCTTATACTGACTTTTTGCGTTTAATGTTTTGCATTAATTGCTTTAGATTTACCTTATTCACCATAAAAAATGGAAATTTAATAAGGTAAAAAATGAGCAAAAGACTTATCTCCAATGGCAAAGTATCCTCTAAAGGCCCCGTATATTTTTACTTATAGCAGCACTCTAAGTTAGTGGCGATTCACAATGATGTTATTTCGCTTCATTAATCATTTGGATTAATTGCTTTTCAACCTCTTTTGCGATTTTATTTAAGGCCTCATCTGTTGATAATAAGCCGAGCATTTCGGAGGGTTCAATCATGCCAATAAAGGTTTTGTTGTTTTCTGTAAAAACAGAGATACGGCAGGGGAGTGCCATATTCAAACGCATATCGATTGCTAAAACCTCCACGGCCTTAACAGGGTTACATACTTCAAAAATTTTGCATTCATCCTTAAACTCAATACCCTTACTTCGTAAAGTGGCTCCTAAATCATGGATGTGTAACACACCAAAATTATGATTTTAACAGCGGCTTCCAAATCCACCACTGCCTGCTCAAATGTTTTGTGACTTTCTACTTGAAAAACATATCTCTTCCTTTGTCTAAAATGTACCTAATAAAATATTGAACCTTAACTAACGATTATTAGATTGAAATCTAAATATTGACCAGGCCTGCTTAAATTCGACCTGGATTTTATTTGGATTTGATTCCGCTCTAAGAGTGCAGTGTTTTTTCTGCTCTTCAAATTCCTCTTTTGTTATTTCGCCTTTGGCATATCGTTTTTTTAAAATATCCAAAGCGGTTTCATTTTGTTCTGAAGCAGAATTGGAAGATGTGTTGAAGTTTTTTATTAGTAAAAATATAACAATAATGAAAATTAACCAGAGTAACCACATTCCGCCTCCCATGAATCCCCAAGTATGATCGTAATTAAACATAGTGTTCTCCTTTTAAGTTGTTACGATAAATTGTCCCATCATTCCCGCATCTTCATGCTCTAAGATGTGACAGTGGTACATATAAGGTTCTTGATTGTTATAATAAGGACCAGTCGGTAACAATATGCGAACTGTTTCATCGCGATGAACAGTCACTGTATCTTTTAATCCTTGTTCCCATGGATAAGGCGCTTGGCCATTTCGATCCAAGACTTTGAATTGAGTGTTATGAATGTGAAAAGGGTGATGCATCATTGATGGGTTTTTAAGGTGCCATATTTCAAAGCTATTGGCGGTTAAACGTTCATTTATTACCTCCATTTGCATAGCTTGTCCATTGATTGTAAAACCACCTGAACCAAACATCATTCTAGGTCCCATTTGCATTTCTAAATTCATGGTTCGCGTTTGCGCTATTTCGACATTGGACCAGTCAGGTAATGGGATTAAACGCTCAATCATCGAGGGTTTAGTTGCTTCGGATTTTCTGGGGTCGATGTGAAATAAATCATAGTCTTGATCAAGCTTTGATGTATCTCTCATCATGCCGCCCATCCCCATCGATAAGTTTCCATAACCCGCTAGGTTTTTAGTGAGACGGGTTGGTGATCGGAAAGATCAACCAGAATTTCGGCGCGTTCTGCTGGCGATAATCGAAGGCGGTTGAGGGTTTGTGGTGTTTCCAATAAACCGCCGTCTCCTGCAATGACTTGAAAAGAACGCTTGTCTGAAAACACCAAATCGTAAAAACGTGCATTGGAAGCATTGTGCAGTCTTAAACGAATACGATCTTTTTGAGGACGTAAAACGGAGTTGGCTCGGCCATTCACCAGCATGGTGTCGCCGTGCATGCCTTGCATTTTGTTCATCCGTTCATTGCTGTAGATGAATTCTCCGGTTTCGTCAAAAGCGCGATCCATGAGTATGACCGGGAAATCATCCATTCCATATTCATGAGGCAGCCCCAGTTCGGCATCGCGTTCTTCATCAACCACTTGCATCTGTCCGCCTAAACCACGCCAAACTTGGGATCCGGTATGTTGGTGCGTGTGTGAATGGTAAAATAATGTGGAGGGTTCATTAATCACGTCCCATTCGGCTATCCAGGTTTTCCGGGGAGATGGGTTGGTGAGGCCCGCCATCTTCTGTTGCAGGCAAATCATGCCATGCCAGTGAAGTGCCGCCACTTCATTCAGTTGATTGGTGACTTCCATGCGAAGCTTTTGGCCTTTTTTGATCCGAATGACGGGGCCTAAAAAATCTTGATTGATGCCAATGGTCTGAGTCGTGACATCGGGCAGGATCTTCGTTTTTCCCTGTTGCAGTGTTAATGTAAAGCGCTGCTTTCCATTAAGAGGTTGACCCTGTTCTAAATCCGGAAGGTAAAAGTCCACTTTAGGAAAAACAGGATGGATAAAATCGTCCTGTCCAACCCCGCCAAGTAACGTTCCCATGGCATTGCCTGCCTGAGGAAGGAGCGTCAGCCCAATCAGGCTTTTTTGGATAAATTGTCGTCTGTTCATATTTTCTCCTGTCGTACGCTGTGAGGATTGATTGTTAGCGGTCATTTTTTAACCCTCCTCTTTCTAGCCAGGCCTGGTAGATTTTATTCGACCAGAAACTTTGAAAATAAGCGATGGCTTGTAGCCGTTCTTCCGGTGTTAATTTATTCTTAAAAGCCGGCATTGTTCCGCCAAGTGGAATTCCACCTTGTAAAATAGTTCTGTTAAGTCCGTTGAGAGAATGGTGCCATGCGTGCGCGGTTCCGTTGAGAGGTGGAGCAGGGTAACTGCCATCAACGAGTGGTTGCTTCCAGTCGGCGGCCAGCCCTTGAGCTTCTTCTCCATGACAGACAGCACAATGCTGTTTGAAGAGGTGCTGTCCTATTTTGACATCACTTGATGAATACCAACGTTTTGTGTTTTGGCTGGCTTCAGAGAGATCGTCTTTGGAAGAACAAGCAAATAGGTTCAAACTTGTTAATATTAAAACCAATAACTTCATGTCATATTCCTTGATTTAAAACAGAGAAAGTCTATTTTGACTTTCTCTTGTTGTTAAGTGTTAAAACCAAAAACGCAGTCCTGCCACAAGGCTGGTCTCTGATGTTTTAGCACCTTCCTCTTTTTTATAATCAGCCGTTGTTGCATAAGCCTGGTTCCATTTCACACCAATATAGGGTGCAAACTTTCGACTAAATTCATAACGTAGCCGCATCCCCAATTCTGTAGACGATAAGCCTGACCCAATCCCCATTTTTTATCATCTGATGTATAGGCATTCAATTTAAGACTAGGAGTTAAAATCAATCGTTGTGTGAATAGCGCTTCATATTCTGCATCCAAGCGGAACCCTGCATTCTTGTCATTAACAAGTAATCTTGAATTTATTTCAAAAAGTAAGGTGCTAAGCCTTGAAAACCAACTACTCCCCAAGTTTGGCTGTTTTCGGGGGTTTCGTCATAGCCTATCCCCGCCTGCAAATCCCAAAACCTTTCAACAGGGGTGCTGTATAACAACTGATTTTCGGATTCGGTCGAACCATTTGATGATTCCCCTTCCGAGGTTAGGTAAACCTTATGCCAGTTTTTTCCAGCCCAGGCTGATGCATCCCAGGATAACGGCTCACCTTGTTGGGTGGATTTTTCAAGCTGATTGACTCTTAAGCCCGCCAACAAAGGATCGTATTCGCTTAGCGCAAAAGAGGAATGGCTGTAAGTTGATGTGAAAAGTAATAATACTATCGGTAATTTCTTAATATGTGTATTCATGATGCTTCCTTCAAATAGGGTTGGTTCTTTAAACATGATTATCGGATTTGTACCTTTCTGAACATTCCCATCATGTGATAAAGCAAATGACAGTGATAAGCCAGTCGCCTTTTGCGTCCATGGTGACTCGATAACTTATTTTAGAGCCAGGCTGGACAATGACTGTGTGCTTACGGGGAATATGGTTTTCATCTCCCGTTTCAAGGTCACTCCAAACGCCATGAAGGTGCATAGGGTGATTCATCATCGTGTCATTAATAAAGGTAATACGAATTCGATCACCATATTGAAAGTTAAGTGGTTCGGCCTTTTCAAAAGGAATGCCATTTATCGACCACATGTAACGCTCCATATTTCCGGTTAAATGCATAACCAGCTCCTTGGTCGGTTTCGGGTCATGACGGGTCGGGAAGCGATTTTTTAGGTCGGCATATGTCAAAACCTTCCGGCCATTTCCTCTAAGTCCGACCCCGGATCATCCAGCCTATATTGAGGAGCCATTGCTCTCATACCAATTTGAGCACCCTCTGCTGAAGGTGTTTTTATTTGAGGTAACTGAGGGTTCATGTCCATCGGAATCGTAATATCATCCAGATTCACGTTCATGTTATCCATTCCATGAGCATGCTTGGAATGGTCAACATTGCTGACATCCATCCCCATTTGGCTTTTCTCCATAGCCAAAGCATGGCCATAGTCTTGTTGTTGCATGGAACTCATATCATGCTTCGTTCCATTCATCGAATTATGATCAGAATGTTTCATACTCTGGGAACCGTTACTCATGTCCATTGATTGAGATGAAGGGTTCATTCCTTCCATTTCACCATCCATATTCATTGGGTGTGACGTGGAACCCATGTCCATTTTCATGCCCATATCGGTCATGCTTAAGATGGGTAAAGGGTCCATTTCAGGCGTGTCGGCTAATTGAGTCGGATCCGATGTGATCGAACCCATAGCGAAGCCAGAGCGGTCAATTGCTTGTGCAAAAATTGCATAAGCCTGTTTCGACGTATCCGGTTCGACAATGACGTCATAAGTTTCGGCAACGCCAATACGGAATTCGTCAATTTCAACCGGTTGGACTAAATTTCCATCTGCTGCAACCACTGTCATTTTTAAGCCCGGGATACGGACATCAAAAAAAGTCATTGCAGAGCTGTTTACAAATCGTAATCTCACTTTTTTGCCTGATTCAATGACGGTACGCCAATGCGCTTTAGGCGACAGTCCATTCATTAAATAGGTATAGGTTGCTCCCGTGACATCGGATAAATCACGGTCTGTCATGCGCATTTGGTTCCACATTTTCCGTTTTTCCCATGCTTTGGAGAAGTCCGTAGGTTTTGACTTCATGCCAAAAGTCACCCACCGTTCTTTGGCTGTAATTGTAATAGTCTCCCATTTTCTTTATGTTTGAATAAAGGGTCTCGGGCGCACTGTCTGACCAGTCTGACAGCTGAATCACGAAATCATGGTCGTAATCCAGTGGGTCTGCTTTTTTGGGTAAAATAACCAGTGCTCCATACAATCCGGTTTGCTCCTGAAATTCGGAATGACTGTGATACCAATAGGTCCCATGTTGCTGCACAGTAAATTGATAGGTGAATGTTTCACCAGGTTTGATGCCGTCATAACTTAAGCCCGGCACACCATCCATTTGAAAGGGAAGAATAATGCCATGCCAGTGAATTGACGTATCAACCGACAAAGTATTTTTTACGCGAATGGTTACAGTCTCTCCCTCACGCCAAACCAATGTTGGGGCGGGTAAAGAGTTGTTGATTAAGGTTGCTTTGACAGGAGAACCTGTAATATTGACAGGGGTTTCTGAAATAGTTAAATCAAATTCAGGTCCAATTAAAACGGGCTGTTTAGGGTTCAAATTCCCTGTACCGATTGCTGAAAATTCTTCTTTAGCCCAAGCTGAAGGCAGATGAGATCCTATGGCAGCTGAAATGGTGCTTAAAGCAATGCCTTTTACAAACTGGCGTCGGCCCAGTTGCGGTTGTACGCTTTTATTTGATGTATTCATGATTAACCTCTTAAAACATTCAATTAATTTAAAACAGATTTGTTTTGCAGTTGAGTGTTTTGGCAAAGTCATTGACTGAGTTTTTCAATATGTCATTGAATACGTAACAATAAACGTTTCCAAATTTTTGAAGAGAGCTCTAGTGAATAAAGTTGCCGAGATTAAGCGGATGGTGGTGGGGTTTCTGGTTTTATTGCGTAATCGCGAACAGCGATTGTCAAGGTAGGGTAACCGGTTTGAATATTGGGGCTAGATTGCCATTGTGGAATGTTATTAAAATAATAAATTGGCGCAGCGTGAATGGAATAACAAAGTAAGTTATGACATTGACTGTCATCACAATTGGAACAATCCATTCCAGAAACGTTTATTTGTGCAGGCATAATACTACTGTCAATGGAACTCATTTTGCCAGCATTAACTTGCATTGTTTCAGGGTTTATATCCATCATTTGATGCATGATTTGCATTCTTGTTTTTTCAACATGGGTAAAATCCGACATAGAAACCCCACCCCAGGCAGTTGATGCCAGAGTTTGTGAGATAAAAATGATAAGGAAAAACCGTTTAAACATGATGTTTATTGCAACGCTTATTTGATAAATATGGTTTGATTCTAGTTGTTTAAACTAATAAATGCTAATTAATTTTTTAAATATGTTTTATTTTTTATATTTATCTAAAAAATACGGGGTTGCCCTAGATAACTAAAATTATTTAAAGATAGCACTATAAAAAAGTAAACTTAGCAGGTACAAACAAAGTAAGTTAATTGAGTTGTTTGTTGCCGATACAGCTGCCAGAATAACTTCATCACTTGTGAGTATTAACAAAGATTACAGCCAGTTTTTATTTTCAACTGTAGTGACATCACTTTACAATGATTTAAGATCAAAAAGACAATTGAAAAGTGTAACAAGATTCTAAAAACCTTTTATTGTGGGGTTTTCATACGAACCTGTAAATAATTTTGTGTAAATGCTCACCGTTAAAAAATAAAACTAGCTTCCTTTAGGAAAATCTTTTAAACAGCATTTTCCTGAAGGGTTTTGAACTTCGCAAGCGCAATGTTTCAATTTAGTTTGCTCAACTACAAATTCTCTAGTTCCTGGGTTATCTAAATAGTCTGTTTTAGACACTCCAAAACAATAGCATATCAAGTCATCATTAGTATCTGCTTTCGTATTCTTGAACAGACTTCGAATATCTGGTTTTTTGAAAATTGAACCCGAGTCAGAAAAGTAAATAACTTCACAGTCAGGGTCATCACAAAAATAATAAGTTACCTCTGCGGAAAATTTTCAAGGCGCTAGCAGGTTATGAAGTACTGTAAGTGGAGATACGCTTTGATACAGCTTATTATTTACAGGGCATGTAAGCTTATCAGCCCGCTTTGAACAAGAATCGTCACTCGTGGAACAACAGCTCATACTAGTCTCCTTCGCTATAATTCTTACAGATACTTATCTAATCTATCTTCGTGAATAATCATAAACTGGTTCATAGCAGAATTCCAATCTCTAATTGGCATTGTCCACTTTTTAGAGGTTAACTCAATCGACAAAAATACAATTTTAAATGCCGAATTGTCATGATTGAAAATCTTACGGTTTTTAATGGATTTACGAATTACTGAGTTAAGTGATTCAATGGTATTGGTGGTATAAATCACTTTTCGAATCGCTTCTGGATACAGGAATAAAGTGGCAACTGAATCGCCACTAAAATCCTAGAGACTTTTTAGCCTCATTTCGTACTGTTTCTCGTATTCAACCGGTGAGAGTTGATTGTTAGAAGAATGACGTCGTTT
>LZQR01000051.1_pt1 | contig 31716 bp, 31 predicted proteins | sample 768601 | NCBI WGS metagenome assembly LZQR01 (sample SAMN05207299, study PRJNA324521) | oil field metagenome | isolation source: sample BH-FW-24 from oil reservoir | place: India: Bombay High | collected 2015-12-04
GCGCATTTCCTCACGGAACGCATTCAGCTCCGCGGCCACATCAAGATTGGACCCAGGCGGGTCTCGTGCAGGGCGGATGCTGCGATATCATCGATATCGACCGTATCCACATCCTCGTCCCAGATTCCCGGATGGGGCGGACGGGATTCCTCGCCTTCAAGCACGAACTCTTCAAGCTCGTCCTCAATATCGAGGGAGTCCTGCGCTTGCGCATCCTGCTCCAGATCAAAGGACAGGTCCGGCTCATCATCGGATGCCGGCGCGGGGCCGCTCTCGAACGCCGGCTCATCAATCGTCGGCGCAGTCTCTGTCATCGGATCGGCCGCATGCTCGGCCATGTCCATCGAATCGAATTCGCCGCCCTCATCCACGTCCAAGGACGTTTCAGTCGCGTCCGGCGCACTCAGATCCTGCGACTCATCGTCGGAAGCCGCATCATCCGCGTCGGACAAGGCCGCTTCCAGCTCATCCTCGTCCAGAGCCAGGGTGTCCGCTTCCAGCGGACGTTCCAGCTCCCAGTCGTCCTGCGCCTCGGGAGACGGCACGAAATCATCAAGATCGATGGAATCCGCATCCTCATCCAGCGACGCAGACAGAGCCGAAGGCGCAGAGTTAGAACCGGCGTATTCCGTCTCTTCGTCGTCCTGACCGGTTCCGAAATCCCATTCGTGTTCCGCCAGATCATCCATGACAGCCTCGCCCTCTTCGTCGGAGAGCGACTGGTTGCTGATGTGATAATCCTCATCCCGGGGTGATCGGGCTGGCGGGCCAGATGCACCGCTTACTGGCGGGATCACCGAACAGGGTCTGCGCCAGCGCATCACAGGCCGCGTCCACGTCCTCGACGCTCGCTGAAGGCGCGCAAAGCGCCCAGTCAGCGCGCCCAGCGGCGTGAAGCGCACATGATCTGTTGCTGCGCGTTCCAGATACAGAGAGGTGAAGCGCTCGAGCTCCGCGGCCAGCGCCTCGGCATGCGCCGTCGCCGGCGGACGCAATTGCAGGATGAACGCCGCCTCCCCGTCCCGGGGTTGAACAGCATCAGCGGTGGCCAGCTCCATACGTCCCAGCCGGAGCGAATCACCCCGGTCCCTAAGTCATTTAGACACACACCAGAGCGCACCGACCTTGCGAAGGTCTTAACATAGAGTGAAATGGGTTATTCGAAGCCCACCACGTTCGGCAGCCCCTGTCCGCCCGGCGCCATCGCCACGCCATCGGCGTGAATGATCGCCAGCGAATCCGGGCCCAGATAGGCGCCCAGCATGGAGGGCGCATCATCAATGGCATGCACCACAAGGCCGGGCGCGTAACGAGGTCTTGAATTCGCCTCGGTCGGCGCAAGCTCCGCGCTGGACACCTGCAGCAAGGTCAGGTTGGAGAGGGCGCGAACATCCACATCCATGCCCTCGCCTGCCTGCATGACAAGCCGGTCCGCATAGACCCGGAGCGGCGACTGGACATTGGCCGGCGCGTTGTTGATCGCCAGGAACGGCCGATCCACAGGCTCGGAGCGGCCATTGTCTGTCGGCACGAAGCGATAGCTCAGAGCCGTATCCGCCGGGGCGAACAAGGCGAGCGCCTCCGCCGTCACCCGCGCCATCACCAGACGCTGCCGAGCGCTCATCATATCAGGCAGGCGCACATTCAGACCGCCTGCGAACTGCTCGGGCAGGGCGGTGAAGCCCCGCTCTCGCCCGGAGCCGTCAAAAAGAAGCGCGCTCTCGCTGGACAGCTGCACGGGGTAGCGCTGCTGGGAGATCTCGCAGCCGCCATCCTCGCGCTGGCGCTGAAGCGCCACGGCGAGTTCGTTCGTCAGTCCCTGTCCGTTCTCCGGCAGGTCGACGCGGTACCGCACCTGGCCCGCCCCGGCCAGACGGCGGGAATCGATCAGCTGACCGTTGAGCGCCACATGGGCGACCGTGGTCACGCCGGCCGGCCCATCGGGGAGACGGAAATCAAGACCCACGCCGTCAGCCGCGCGACCATGGGGCGCATTCGCCAGCTCATAATCGAACCGCCATTCGCGACGATCGGAGACCTGCTGCACGCTGGTGTCCACGCCCAGAGCCTCGAGCGACAGCACCGCCGGGCCCTGCGCGTTCAGGAACTGGACCGGGTCGACCGAGACGCCGCGGGCGATGGCGGACAGCTCGCTGGTGAGGAAGCGGATCGTATCGATGCGCTCGGCATCGGTGACGGCGACCATGGTGGCGCCGGCGCGCCGCCACAGGCTGGCGCCCGCCGCAGCACTGTCCCCCACGGGCTGGAAACCGGCCCGCTGCAGATTTTCACGCGACGCCGCCAGGATCACGCCCTCAAGCCCCGATTCAACTGCAGCCGTGGCGTCAGCGAGATCCATCATGCTCACGACAAATCCGTTGCGGTTGAGGCGCGCACCCAGACGCGTGGAGATTTCAAACCAGTCATCCCCCTCATCCATGGCGATCACCACATGACGCGGGGTCAGCGCCAGCACGTCACGCACCGAGGTCAGGGGACCCTGCAGCTCGATCTCGAGCCCGGACTCCGGGGCGAGGCTCAGAACCGCGCCCATGGAACGGTCCGAATGACAGACCTCTGCGGACACATCGCCCGCGAGCTGCACGCCGATGCGCGCTTCTGTCGAGCCATCCACGATGTCGCTGAGATCAAACACCCAGTTGAAGTCCCGCTGGCCCGGCGCCAGCACGCGCTCCATGACCCGGCGCCCGTTCACCGTGACCCGCAGGGCGGTGACCGCCTCCACGCTGACATCCTGACGGCCGTTCAGCACCAGCCGCACGGCACGCGACTTCTGGTCCCGAACCAGCGGCAGGGTGGCGGAGGCGTAGGAGGGATAACCGGACACGACGAGACCGTCCTCATGGCCGGCGTCGGCAAAGCTGACCTCATACTGGCCGTCACGCCCCAGGGCCGCCTGCGCGGTTGTGAGCCGATCAAAGACCTGGCGCACGAACAGGCCGAACTCGCCCTGCCCCGCATTGAGCTGGCCAGAGACGAACAGGGTCGCCACGCTGGCGAGCGCGATCACGCCCAGCGAGGCGGAGAACCAGGGAAAGCGGCGCTTGTATTCGCGGTTGGTCTTCATCTCGGACCCGCCCTTCTCTCGATCGCGTGCAGGAAGGCTGATCCATCAGCGCCAGTCGCGTTTGAGGATGAATATCTTCCGGTTCCGGCTGGCGTTCTCGCCAGTCCGGTCGATCTTGTTTCGGCCATCAGCATGAGTGTCGGCCCCTCACAGACTGAGCGAGAAGCCGGCGCGGAAGGTCGCGCCGTCATAATCGCGGGCCTGAATATTGGAGCGATTGTCCAGATAGCCCGCCGCCACAAAGGCGTTCACGCGCTCGGTCAGCTTGCGCTCATAGCGCGCCTCGACCTCGAAGCGTTCATCCGCACGCGCGAAGGGTTCCTGGGTCGAGAAGGCCGCCTCATAGTCCCGGTCGCGATAATCAGCGAGCAGAGCCGCAGAGCTGGCGTCATCGATATTCCAGATGATTTCGCCGCGCAGGCGGGTCTCATCAAAGGAGAAGCGATCCTCGTCCGCATCGGCCTGTTCGAAATAGGCCGACAGCCGCACGACAAGCGCTTCATCCATGGGACGGAAGAACTGTTCGACCCCGATGCGGACCCGCTCTGAGTCGAGCCCCTGCAGGTTCGCCCGTTCAAAGTCATAGGCATTGGCGCGCACCCGGAATACGGTTTCAAGCGCGCGTCCGCCTTCGGGGCGATAGCGCAGCTGGGCCTCCGCTTCCGGACGGGTCCAGTGTGCGTCGCATCCCGGCTCAGGGCGCTGTAACCCGCCGACAGGCGCAGTTGCAGCCGGTTGTCGGCGGTCGTGTTCCAGTATTGCAGGCGCGGCGTCACCAGCACCGAGTTGAGTTCGTCCCGGTCCGGGTAACCCCGCAGGCGCAACTGGCCCTCAAAGCGCAAGACCTGACGCCCGGACAGAGGCTGGACGCGGCGGACCCAGGTGTTGGAATCCCAGCCTGTCTCAAGATCGAACACCCCAGCGCCCAGTGCGGTCAGTTCTTCATCCGCAGAAAACGGATCGGATCGGGTCACCATGTTGGTGGATTGCAGCTCGAACCGGCCGTCCGCCTGGGCCGCGCCCACACCTGCGGTCGCAGCCAGTCCCACAGCAAAATGCAGGTGCGCATGGAGTCGTTCATCGTCCCACCCTTGACCCATCTGCGAAGGCAGATGAATTGCCCTTCCGAAAACCAGACTTTAATGCTTCGTTAAGTCTGACATTTAAACCAGTACGCGGGCGAACCTGAACGCGTCATGAAGCGGTAAGGCGTCGCGCCCATGCTCAAGGACACAGACCCGGCGCTTCGCACCCGCTCAGGCAAGCCCTATGCCGCTGATGCGCCTGCGGATTCCGTCCGGAAACGGGACACGGGGACATCCCACCTCGATGATCAGGGGCGCACCGCCGATTTCTTCAGATCCGTGGATTCAGCCCCGGCGGGCGTATCGATCGCCCGACCGAGATGGGTGCAGGACGTCGCGCTCGTCACCTTCACCTTTTTCGCGATCATCCTGCTGGCGTTGCCGGAACTGGCGCGCGCCACGCTCGACTTGGACGTACCGCGAGATTTTGTCGGCTTTACGGCTGACCGGATGAATGCGGTTCTGCCGGTCCGCACCTTCCTTCTGAGCTTCTTTCTCACCTATGCGCTGTTCGCCCACGGCTCGGCGGGCAAGCGCACGGTCCTGCTGTTCAGCTTCGTAGTGAAATTCGCCCTGGCCTGCGTGCTGGTGGACCTGGCCGCCTGGGCGAGCTGGAGAGGCGCGAGCGCAGTCTGGCCGGTGCATTTCCAGCAATTTCTTGTCGGCATGGCCGGACTTGTGATCTTCCCGCACACGCTGATCAGCCAGGCCCGTCTGCCCATCGCCTCGGGCACGCCCGTCCTGCGTGGCGGCAAACTGCACGAATACGCCATCCTGTTCGTGACAGGCGCATCGCCGCACTAACGGCCGTACTGGTCTCCACCGTGTACGCCCCCGAAGCGGAGTATCTACGCTCCATCGCCCTTCTGGGCGGGATGGGCCCGGGGTGTTCCTCGCCCAGCAAGTAATGGGGTTCAGCTTGCGCTGATCGGCTGGTTCCGCAATCAGGTTTCGCGCAGGCGCGCCTTCGCGCCGCCTGTCGCCGTGATGATCCCCGCCCATAATGAAGCGCACCAGATCCGCGAAACGCTGCTGGCCGTGGACGCCGCCGCGGCGCGCTATAAAGGCGATGTGCGGGTGATCGTGATGGAGAACTGCTCCAGCGACGACACCGCGCAACTGGCCGAGAACACGCTGGCGAAATGTGAGCATCTGGCCGGCTGGCGGGTAGACGCCAGCACCGTGCCCGGCAAGGCCCGGGCGCTGAACCGCGGTCTCGACCTGATCGAGGAAGGCTTTGTGGTCCGGATCGACGCCGACACCGTCATTGGACGCGACGCCCTGAAAGTCGCCATGCGCCATTTCGCCAGCAACAAGGTTGGCGGCGTGGGCGGCTTGCCCCTGCCCATGAAGCGAAGGCCTGCTCTCAAAGGTGCGCGCCATCGAGGTGCTGCTGCGCCATGGATTTGTGCAGGTCGGCTTTGGCGCGTTTGGCGGCGTCTTCGGCCTGCCCGGCATGTTCGTGATCTACCGCAAGTCCGCCCTGGACGAGGCGGGCGGTTTCACCGAAGGCATGAATGGCGAGGACACCGACATCACGCTGCGCATGGCGTCTCTGGGCTATCGGATGGTCGCGGACCCCAAGGCGAAATTCTACACCGAGACTCCCGATTCCCTGGCCTTTCTGCGTGAACAGCGCACGCGCTGGTTCCGTTCGCTTTATCATGTGACGGCGCATAACCGGGACGTGCTGTTCCGTCAGGGCTCGGTGATCGGCAATGTCTCCCTGCCCTTCACCCTCCTGAACGGCGCGCGGCGGGCGATGATGACGCCGCTTCTGATCTACGGCCTCGTGGTCTTCTTCCTGTTCGGCGGCGTCTACGGCCATCCCGGCTTCGCACGGTGATCGCGGTGATCATGGGCATGCCGTTCGTGCTGGCGCTGTTCGTGCTGATCCTGTGGCGACGGCTCGATCTCATTCCGATCCTGCCGCTCTATATGGGATTCCGCTTCCTGCGCTCGTACTACACGCTCGGCTCGACGCTTTCTCTGATCTATCCCGACAGGGCGGCTGAGCGCGCCTTTGACGCGCCCAAGCCCCGTCAGAAACCGCCCTTCGCCAGCTAGGCCGCAGCCTTGCCCTCGACCTCGTCCGGTTTGATGCGGAAGAACAGGGCGTAAAAGACCGGCGTTGCGATCATGGTCAGCACGGTGGCGAAGGCGAGTCCGCAAATGATGGTCACCGCCATGCCCTGGAAGAAGGCGTCAAAGATCAGCGGCGTCATGCGAGGATCGTCGTCCCCGCCGCCAGCAGCACCGGCCGCAAGCGACTGACCGAGCCCTTCACCATGGCGTCAAACCGGGCCTGGCCCTTGTTGATGCGCTGATCCACCTCGTCCACGAGAACGATGGCGTTCTTGATCAGCATGCCCGAGAGCGACAACAGCCCCAGAAGCGCGGTGAAGGAGAAGGCCACACCGGTCGCCAGAAGCCCCATCGAGACGCCGCAGATCGACATCGGCACGATCAGCCAGATGATCAGCGGCTGACGCACGCTCTGGAACAAGAGGAAGCTCGTCACCAGCATCACCAGGAAGCTCAGGGGCAGCACGCCGCCCAGGGATTCATTGGCTTCGCTCGAGGCTTCGTGCTCCCCGCCCCATTCCAGAGTGTAGCCATGGGGCAGATCGATCTGGCTGACGATCTCGGCGAAGCGCGGGAAGGCGGAGGCCGCGGTAGTCTCGTCCGATCCCGGATTGCCCTGCACGGTCAGGGTGCGCACCCGGTTGCGGCGCTGGATCAGGCTTTCATGCGCTTCAAGCTCGAACCCGCTCACCACCTGGCTGATCGGCACATAGGCGTTCTGCGACGGGCTCCAGATCAGACGGTCCGTCAGGCTGTCCGGCGTGGCGCGTTCAGCCTCCGGCGCCCGGGCGATAATGGGGATCAGAAGATCACCCTCCCGGAACACGCCCACGCGCGACCCGGATGTGGCGTAGCTCAGGGCCTCGGCGACATCGCCGCGAGTCACGCCGATGGTGCGGGCGCGCTCGGGCAGGATCTGGGGCACAAGCACCAACTCGCGATTTCGCCAGTCGGTGCGCAGATCGCGGAACTCGCCCGCCTCGTTGAGACGGCGCATGGCCTCTTCGGCCAGCGTGCGCAGCACTTCGGCGTCCGGCCCCATGAAGCGCGCTTCCAGCTGCGCGCCCGAGGGCGGACCGAAGACAATGCGCTCGGATCGCGCCTCGAGCTGGGGATAGGTGTCGCTGACATAGGCCAGGATGGCGTCCGCCAGAGGCGGAATCTCATCCAGCGTCCGGGTCTGGACAATCAGCTGACCATAGGCCGGATTGGGCTGTTCGCTGGCATAGGTGAGCATGAAGCGCGTCGCGCCGCGGCCCACAAAGGCGTCCACGGCCCGCGCATGCTCCTGCTCGCCGGCAAAGCGCGCCACATCACGGATCACCTCATCGGTGTCCAGAATGTCCGCGCCCTGGGGCATGGTCATGTTCACATAGAACATGGGCGTGTTGGAGTTGGGGAAGAACGCCTGGCGCACAAAGCCAAAGCCATAGATTGAGCCGATGAAGATCACCACCAGCGCCGCGACCGTGGCGATGCGGTGCCGGAGCGCCAGGACCAGCATGTTCCGGTAGACGCCATACATGCCGCGATCATGGGGGTCGGCGTCCGGGTCGGCCTTCTCGCCCTTGAACAGGTGATAGGCGATCATCGGGGCGACCGTGATGGCGAGGATCCAGCTCAGCATCAATGATATGCCGATCACGGCGAAGAGCGAGAACAGGAACTCGCCCGTGGAGTCCGGGGACAGCCCGATCCCAGAGAACGCCATGATGCCGATGATCGTCGCGCCCAGAAGCGGCCATTCGGTGGAGGAGACCGCATCCTCGGCCGCCTTCATCCGGTCCTCGCCGCGCTGGACGGAGACCTGAATGCCTTCGGTCACAACGATGGCGTTATCCACCAGCATCCCCATGGCGATGATCAGCGCGCCCAGCGAGATGCGCTGCATGGTGATGTCAAAGGCGTTCATGAAGAACAGCGTGCCGAGCACCGTCAGGAGCAGCACGACACCGACGGTCACGCCGGCCCGCCAGCCCATGAACAGGCACAGCACGCCGATCACGATGCCGACCGACAAGGCGAGATTGACGAGGAAGCCGTTGGTGGCCTCGGCGACGACAGTGTGCTGCTCATAGATCGGTTTGAGCTCGACCCCGACCGGCAGGTCCTGCTCGAGCTCGGCCAGACGGGCTTCGACCGCTTCGCCCACATCGACGATATTGGCGTCCGCCAACCCGGACACGCCCAGCGTGAAGGCGGGTTCGCCATTATGGTAGATGTAGACGTCTGCGCGTTCGACCGGCGCCCGGGTGACATTGGCGATATCGGACAGGCGCAGGGTCTGACCTGAATCGCGCGGCGAGATCAGAAGGTTCTCGATCGACTGCACCCCGCCGATGGACTGGGGCATCTCGATCCGCAGCAAGCGGTCGCCCGACGGCGCCTCGCCCGCGGACACCACGGCGTTCTCGTTGGACAGTGTGGACAGCACCGCTTCCACCGGCAGGCCCAGACGCGCCAGATCCTCTTGGGAAATCTCGATATAGATGCGCTCTTCGGGGACGCCGGAGACCTGGACCTTGGACACCCCGTCCACGACCAGAAGCTCGCGACGCAGATCATCGGCGATGTCGCGGATCTCGCGGTCCGTATATCCCGGCGCCACCACGGCATACAGAATGCCGTAGACATCACCGAAATCATCGAGCACCACGGACTCCCCGACACCCGGCGGCAGCGAGCTGGCGGCGTCGCGGATCCGCTTGCGCAACTCGTCCCAGACCTGCGGCAGCTCCGTGCCATCAAATTCGTCGCGCATGCGCACGTGAATTTCACTGACGCCGGGCGAGCTTTCGGAGAACACCTCGTCCAGCTGGCTCATCTGCTGGATGGCCGTCTCGAGCCGTTCGGTGACCTCGTCCTCCACCTCTTCCGCCGTGGCGCCGGGATAGGGCGTGACCACGATGGCTTCCTTGATGGTGAAGGCGGGGTCTTCCAGACGTCCCACCGATGTGAAGCCCTGTATTCCGCCAAACAGGCAGAACAGGATCACCAGCCAGGTCAGGACCGGGCGTTCGATGGACAGGCGGGCCAGGTTGAACCGGCCGCCCGTTTCAGACTGTGCGCTCTTGCTCATGACTGTCGCTCCCGAACCCGATCAGTCAGCGATTGCTGGAATTGATGGGGCGAACGAGCATGCCCTCATGCAGGGCGGTCACGCCGGCGGTGACAATTTCCTCTCCGGGCTCGAGCCCTGAATGGATCACACCTGCCGCCCTCGATGGGGCCGGCCAGAACATCGCGACGGCTGACGGCGCCCGTCGTCCCGTCATAGATCCAGACCGAGAAAGAGCCGTCCGGATTGGAGCTGAGCGCAGACAGCGGGGCGACAACGCCCTGCTGGTTGGCGGACACGGTCTGGGGCAGGTTCACGGTCACCGACGCGTCATGCCCGGCAGGATGTTGGCGGGCAGATTGTCCGGCAGGGCGAACAGCGCCGTATAGGTCTGGGACGCCTGATCCGGTTCGGCCACCAGCTCGCGATATTCCAGCGTGAAGCTCTGATCGGGCAGGAAGGGGAAGCGCGCAATCATGTCGGGCTTGTCTTCACGATCGACCTGGGCGATCAGGCTTTCGGGCACCTGGATGGCGACCCGCAACTCGCTGATGTCCTGGATCCGCACCACCGGCTGCCCCGGGGAGACCGTGGTGTAATTGTCCACCAGACGGCGACTGATCAGACCGTCAAACGGCGCCAAGATCGTCGCGTACTCCAGATTCTGGCGCGCATTGTCGAGCGCCACAGCCCGCAGGTCATAGGCGGTCTGGGCGTCTTCCAGAGCCGCGTCAGACGCAATGCCGCGTTCATTGAGCGTGCTCTGGCGGTCCAGATTCTGCCGCGCCTGCTGAAGCTGCACCTGCGCTTCGCGACGAGCGCGTTCGAAGTCCTGCGTCTCCAGACGGGCCACCATCGCGCCCTGCTGGATCAGCTCGCCTTCGGACACAGGGAACTCGGCGAGCCGCCCGCCCACCTGGAAGGACAGATCGACCGTAAGGCGCGCTTCGACGCGCCCCACGAATTCTCTCTGGTTCGAGGTTGCTGCAGCTTCGACCGCCTCGATGCGCGCCGCCCGCGGCGGCGCCTGCTCTTCTGGCTCGGCCGGAGAACAGGCCGCCAGAACGCAGATGGCGCAGGCGGTGAGGAGTACGGAACGGGCAATCATTGGGGAGACTCCGTCACAAGGGCGACGAGGCGGGCTTCTATGGCCCTGCGCTCATCAGGCGAACAGGTTTCAAGTCCGAGAATTTCGGCAAAGTGCAAGCCGTCAGAGGCCAGAAGCGCAATCCGGCCCAGAACCGGGTCGGTGGCGTGCGCCAGCATGTCGTCACGCATCTGAACATGCACCTGACGCACAGGCTCGATCAGCTCGGGATTCTCGGCCAGCGCGGCCAGCAGGCCCATATAGACCTGCCGGTCCACATGCTTGTCGTCGAAGAAGGCGCACAGCATGGCGGGCAGTACAGGCGCATTGTCCGAAAGGGCGCGCGCCTTCGCCTCTTCATGACGGGCGAGGAAACGCCCGGTCATGCGTTTGATCATGCCTTCGATCAGCGCGACCTTTGACGGGAAGTTGTAGAGCACCCCGCCCTTTGAAAACCCGCTTTCCTTGACCACCGCGTCAATCGTCAGATGCGCGCCGTCTCGCGCGACCACGCGCTCGGCCGCGTCCAGAATCAGGTCGGACGTGCTGACCTTTTCGGTCGCTTCCGGGTTGGGAATTTCAGGCTTCAACCAGTGCTCCATGGGCAGGACAAGACATTTTGCTGCACTGCATCTATACCGTCTGGACGGTTTTACAAGAGCCAAACCGTCCAGACGGTACACATAATGTTACACACGAGGGCCAAACACCTTCTGCGGGTACTCCCGACCTGTCTGGAGGTGTCTTGATGTGACAGAATCTTGAAAAAGGCGGCTCCAACCGATCCTTTGACTTCCCGGCTCGCCTCGCCCTTGCTATCGGGAGGCGCGCGACGGGCTTACGCTCCGTCAGAGGCCGAACAATTAGGATATGATCTCATGGCGGATCTTGGGCAGCTGGGCATTTTCGGCGTCCCGCTCTTCGGGCTGATAGGCTTCATGTTCGCTGCGTACGCCATTGTGGCGAACGACGTGATCCAGACCCTCGGGACGTTCCTGGCGTCCAACTCCAAACGGCACTGGCTGGTCTTGTGGGCGTTCGCAGCCAGCATCATCGTCGCGTCATGCTCTACGGATATTTCGGCAATCACGGCGATATCGCCTTTGGTCGCCTGAACCGCATTCCCTATCCCGAAACCGGCATTCACTGGTGGCATGTGCTGCCGCCTCTGGTTCTCCTGATCCTGACCCGCTTCGGCATTCCGGTCTCCACCACCTTCCTCGTGCTCACCATCTTCACCCTGACGGGCGGCTCGGCCACGGCCGGCGTTCTGGGCAGCATGATGATCAAGTCGGTGATCGGCTATCTGGTCGCCTTCGGTGCGGGCATGGTGCTGTTCATCCTGATCTCGCGCATGTTCGAAACCTGGGTCTTCAACACCGATGTGGAAGACATGGCACGCCCAACTGGCACATCCCGATGGTGGGCGGCCTGACGGCGCTGCTGGTCTACCTGCTGGTCAACGGCCCGGTCCTGCCCGACCTGTCCCAGGCCAACTGGGTCGCGACGGGCATCGTCATTGTCGCCAGCGCCGTCGTTGCGTTCGCCACGCACCGGTTCAACACCTGGTATGTGCTGCAATGGCTGTCGACGGGTTTCCTCTGGTCGCAATGGCTGATGCAGGATCTGGCGAACATCTTCGTCTATCTGCCGCGCGAGACCGTGGTTGATCCGGTCACCGGCGACGTCACGGTCACCTTCTCGATCGGCCTGCTGATCTTCTCCACCCTTCTGATGCTGGGCCTGCATGCGCTGATCTTTGCGGCGCGCGGCGGCGAGATCCAGAAGATCGTCCTGTCCAAGACCAACACCGTGGACGTGCGCGCGGCCACCGTCGTCGACTTCGCCTTCGGCGTGATCCTGATGTACTTCAAGGAGATCAACGACATCCCGATGAGCACCACCTGGGTGTTCCTGGGACTGCTGGCCGGTCGCGAGCTCGCCATCTCCGTGGTCGCGAAGCTGCGCGGCATCAAGGATGCGGCGTTTGACGTGCTGACCGACATCATCCGCGCCTTCATCGGCCTCGTCATCTCGGTCGTCATGGCTCTGGGCCTGCCCTTCCTGCTACAGGCCATCTGCCCAATATCGGCGAGGCGCTCGGCTTCGCCCGGGCCGAGCAACCGGTCGCCGAGCAGACCGAACTGGTCCATTTGCCCGGCGCTGATGACAGCGTGCGCTAGCAGCCCGACAATCAAGACCCCTGGATCAACCCCGCTTTCCGGCGGGGTTTTTCATGTCGGTTCCCGTGAAAACTGAAAATTTCGCCATTGTGTGATGGCCCCTAGAGCGTGCCGTGCTAAATCGCGAATGGCAGGCAATTGATCAGGGGAAGGGCGAGGCATGCAGACCTCTACCCAGAAAGACACACACGAAGCGGAAAAGAGCGGCTGGGTCGGCTGGCTGCAGATCGGCGCCATCATCGCCGTGATCGTGCTGGCCATGATTCTCACCACCGTCCTCTCCACAGGCGGCGAAGCGACCAGACAGACCGCACCGGAGCGTCCCGCCACGCCCGTCGAAATCGCCCGCCCTGTCGCCGAACACCATCAGATCGAGATCGCCCTGACCGGCGCCGTCTCCACGCCGGCCGATATCAGCCTGTCTCCTCAAGTGGGCGGACGGGTCATAGAGGTGTCGGACGCCGTGCGCGCCGGCGCCTTCTTTGAAGCCAATGACGTGCTCTTCCGGATCGACCCGCGCGATTATGAAGTTGCGGTGTCCCGTGCGCAGGCCGGCCTCGCCGACGCCCGCAGCGCCCTGGATCAGTTGACCGCAGAGGTGGAGATCAATCAGGCCGAATGGCGCCGCGAATACCCCGGCCGCGACATCACGCCGCTGGCCGCGCGCGAGCCGCAACTGGCCGCCGCCCGCGCCGCTGTCGAAGCCGCCCAGGCGGACCTGGCCCAGGCGCGGCTCAATCTCGAGCGCACCAATATCCGCTTTCCGTTTCGCGGCCGCGTGATCGACAGCCGCATCGCGCCCGGGCTTCTGGTCTCTGCGGGGCAGAGCTATGGCGCGGTCTATGACATCGAGAGCCTGGAAGTGGTCGCCCCGATCGCCCCGGCCGAGCTGGCGCGTCTGGATGAGGCTGTGGGACGACAGGCAATGCTGAGCATCACCGAGACGGGCCTGAGCCTGAACGGTGAGATCGTGCGCGAAGGCGCTGACCTGAACCCCCGCACCCGGTTCGTTGACCTCTATATCGCCCCCGACACCCCTGATCAGCTGCGCCCAGGCCAGTTCGTGTCCGTTACGGTGACCGGGCCGGACCTCGAACGCGGTCTGATGATGCCGGGCTCCGCGCTCGTCGGACTCGATCAGGTGCGCATTGTGCGGGACGGCCGCATCGAGGAAGTGACCATCGAGGTGCTGGACCGCTGGGACGGCGATGTCTTCGTGGCGCCTTTTGACTATGCCGAAGGCGGTGATCCTGACCCCGGTTCCGGAAAACGCGCTCGGTCGCCGGGCCAATATTCTCAATGCGGACGAGGCGCGCCCGTGAGCGATCCTGTCCTGCCCCCGTCCGCCCATGCCGGCTGGCCCGGCAAGGGCTGATCGCCTGGTTCGTGAGCAATCCGGTCGCCGCGAACCTTCTGATGATCCTGTTCCTGCTGGGCGGCGCCATCACCGCCTTCACCATGCAGACCGAGGTCTTCCCCACCCTGCAGCCGCGCACGGTGCAGGTGGCGGTGATCTATCCCGGCGCCACGCCGGGCGATGTGGAGGACTCCATCACCCGCCGCATCGAGGAAGCGGTGATCGGGCTTGAAGGCGTGGACCGGGTCCGCTCCGTGGCGTCTGAAGGCCGCGGCACGGTGACCGTCGAGTTGCAGGACTTCGCCGACGCCCAAGTGGTCAAGGACGATGTGGAGACCGCCGTCTCCGCCATCGCCGACTTCCCCCCGCCGACGCCGAACAACCCCAGATCCGGGTGCCCCAGCCGGTCACCACGATCCTCACCTTCGCGCTTACCGGCCCTGTGGACGAAGCCGCCCTGCGCGAGGCCGGCTCCCGGCTGGAACGCGACATGCTGGCGGAAGACGGCATTTCCACCGTCCGGCTTCGCGGCGTTCGGGCGCTGGAGATTTCCATCTCCGTGTCCGAAGACGCCCTGCGCGAGTACGGGCTGACCTTCACCGAAGTGGCGGACGCTGTGCGCGCCGCCTCGGTGGACCTGTCAGGCGGCGAAATCCGCACCCGGTCGGGCGATATCCTGTTGCGCACCAATGCACGCCGGGAGACCGGGGACGAGTTCGCGAACCTCGGTGGACCTGTCAGGCGGCGAAATCCGCACCCGGTCGGGCGATATCCTGTTGCGCACCAATGCACGCCGGGAGACCGGGGACGAGTTCGCGAACATCATCCTGCGCTCGTCTGAAACCGGCGCGCGGGTTCGTCTCGGCGATGTGGCGGTGATCAATGACGGGTTTGAGGAAGACCCGCTGATCTCGCGCTTCAACGGCCAGCCCGCCGTCTTCATCGATGTGCAGACCCAGGGCTCCGAGGACCTGCTGGGCGTCAGGAACGCCGCCATCGCCTTCGCCGAGACCGCCAGCCTGCCGCCGGGCGTGGCGCTCGAAATGGTCGTCGACCAGTCTCAGGTCTTCCGCGACCGCATTTCTCTGCTCGCCCGTAACGCCATCATCGGCTTCACGCTCGTCTTTCTGCTGCTCGTGCTGGTGCTCGACCTGCGTCTGGCGTTCTGGGTGTCCATGGGCGTGCCGATCTCCTTCCTCGGCGGCTTCGCGCTGTTCGGCATGGCGGGCGTGACGCTGAACTTCATCACCACGTTCGGTCTGATCGTGGTGCTGGGCATCGTGGTCGATGACGCCATCGTGGTGGGCGAGAACACCGACCGTGAACGTCAGAAAGGCCGCTCTGAAGAAGAAGCCGCCATCGCCGGGGTGACCGGCGTGGCCGCGCCGGTTCTGGTGGGCGTTCTGACCACCATGGCCGCCTTCGGACCGCTGATCTTCTCGGGCGGCACCTTTGGCGAGATCACACGCCCCATCCCGATCGTGGTGATCTCGATCCTGGCCGTGTCGCTGATCGAGGCCTTCTTCATCCTGCCCTCTCACCTCGCGCATGGCGGTCACTGGTCGCGCGGCCCGCTGGCGCGCATTCAGGACAAGGTGGCTCAGATCCTGACCGCCTTTGCGGAGGGAACCGTCAGCCGCTGGGCGCATTTCGCCGCCCGCATGCGCTGGCTGGTGGCTGCGGCCGGCATCGCCATCCTCATTCTGGTGATGACGCTCGCCACCTCCGGCATTGTCCGCTTCGTCTTCTTCCCGGCGATTGAATCCGAACAGATCACAGCGATATCAGCTTGCCGGACGGCGCGCCTTTCACGGCCACCCGCAACGCCGCCGAGCAGATGATCGCCGCCGCCGAATCCATCCAGCGCGAATACGCCGAGACTGGCGAGCCGGTGTTCAAGTCCATCGAGGCGACCATTGGCGGGCGCACGAGCCTGTTCGGAGGTCCGGGCTCGAGCTCGACCACCACGATCGCGTCCAACGCCGCCCAGATCCAGATCCAGCTGACCCCGTCCGCCGATCGCACCACCAGCTCCTCCGAGCTGGAATCCCTGTGGCGGGAACGCACCGGACAGCTGGCCGGGGTGGAGCAATTGTCCATCATCTCCTCGGCGGGACCACAGGATGCGGACATCGCCTATGAATTGTCCCACCCGGAAAACGAGGCGCTGGAAGCCGCAGTGCGTCAGCTTGCGGACTGGCTGGCGGAGATCGACGGCGTGTCCGAGATCGAGGATGGACTCGATATCGGCAAGCGCCAGCTCAACTTCACGCTGACCCCCGCTGGCGAAGCGGCCGGCTGACGCCGCGCGATGTGGCCCGCCAGGTGCGGCAGGCCTTCTTTGGCGAGGAAGTCCAACGCATCCAGCGCGGTTCGGACGAGCTGCGCGTCTTCGTGCGCTATCCGGAAGAAGAACGGGTCGGCCTGTCCGAACTCGGTGATCTGCGCATCCGCACGCGCGATGGCGAGAGCCTGCCGCTCAGCGTCGCCGCGACCATCACCGAGAGCCGCAGCTACACCCGGATCGAGCGCATAGATGGCCGCCGCATCGTGGAGGTGACCGCTGATGTGGACGAGGCGCGCCTGACGCCCGGCGAAGCCGGGCGCGGGTTGAAAGCGAGATGCTGCCGCAACTCGTCGACGCGTATCCTGAACTGCGCTGGACCCTCGCGGGCGCCGGGCGTGAACAGGCCGAGGACTTCGCCAGCCTCGGGCGCGGCCTGCTGATCGCGATCGTGATCATGTATGCGCTGCTGGCGACCCAGCTTAGAAGCTATATCCAGCCGCTGATCATCCTGATCGCCATTCCCTTCGGCATTGGCGGCGCGATCCTGGGCCATTTCATACTGGGCTATCCGCTCTCCTTCCCGTCCATCTTCGGCATGGTGGCGCTGTCGGGCGTGGTGGTGAACGCCTCCATCGTGCTGATCGACCGCTACAATCTGAACGTCAACGAGCGGGACATGAAAGCCGAGGACGCCATCGCCGAGGCGGCGGGGCGGCGCTTCCGCCCGATCCTTGTGACCACGCTGACGACCGCGCTCGGCCTGTTGCCGATCATCGCAGAGCAGAGCCCGCAGGCCCAGTTCCTGGTGCCCATGGCGGTGTCGCTCGGGGCGGGCCTCGTCTTCGCCTCCATCACCATCCTGATGCTGTTGCCGGCTCTGGTGATGATCGTGGACGATGTGCGCGCTTCCCCCCTGACCAGCCTTGCCGTGATGGCCGGACTTGTCGTCGCCTGATCCTGATCAGTGTCGCGGGCCTGATCGGATTGCTGGTCCTGCTGGCGGTCGGCGGTTTGATCGGCTGGCGCGTCTGGCGCAAGCGCCGTTTGGCCAACGCCTGATCATACTCTGACATGCCCACACAAAAACGCCGGCCCACGGGCCGGCGTTTCCATGTTCGACTGTCCCCCCGCCTATTCAGGCTTGGGCAGGTCTGTGCGCCCTGATTGCTCCTTAGCGATGCGGGCGATCAGGTCTTCGACCTTCATCGTGCCCATATCGCCATGGTCGCGGTGACGCACGGCTACTTCCCCGTTCTCCGCCTCTGCATCACCCACCACCAGCATATAGGGGATCTGGCGGTGCTGGGCGTTGCGGATCTTCTTCTGCATCCGCTCGGAGGCGAAATCCGTCTCGGTGCGGATGCCGGTATTCACCGAATCCACCTCGGAGAAGAACAGCTGGTCGCGGACCTTCTGGGCGTACTCCTCGTGACGATCGGCGATCGGGATCACCACCGCCTGGGTCGGGCTCAGCCAGGTCGGGAACTTGCCGGCATAGTGCTCGATCAGGAAGGCGGCGAAACGCTCATGGCTGCCCATGGGCGCACGGTGGATCACATAGACCGGCTGCTTGGAGCCATCCTCGGCCGTGTAGACGAGGTTGAAGCGCTTGGTCGCCATGAAGTCGAGCTGGTTGGTGGAGATGGCGTATTCGGTGCCCACGACCGATTTCACCATGAAGTCCACTTTAGGGCCGTAGAAGGCGGCTTCACCCTCGACTTCCTTGTACGGATAACCGGACTCGTCCATCGCCTGCTTCAGGATCGACAGAGCCGTCTTCCAGCCTTCGGCATCATCGACATACTTGTCGAGATTCTCCATGTCCGGCAGGGACAGACGCATCCAGAAATCCTGAATGCCGAAGAGGCGGTAGTAATCGGCGTGCATGTGCATGACCGCCAGGAACTCGTCCTTCGCCTGGTCTGGACGGCAATAGATATGCGCATCGTTCTGGCAGAAGCCGCGCACTCGCATCAGGCCGGACAGACCGCCAGACGCCTCATAGCGATAGACCTGACCGTATTCGGACAGACGCACCGGCAGATCGCGATACGACCATTGGTCATGCGCGTAGATCATGTGGTGGTGCGGGCAGTTCATCGGCCGCAGATAGTATTCCTGCTCGTCGATCATGATCGGCGCGTACATGTCTTCGGCATAGTACGGCAGGTGACCGGAGCGGTGATACAGATCGCCCTTGGTGATGTGCGGGGTTGAGACGCGCTTGTAGCCAGCGCGGTGCTCGGTGATGCGGGCGAGCTTTCAAGCTCGTCGCGGATCACATTGCCCGCGGGCAGCCACATGGGCAGGCCCGCGCCCACTTCCTCGACCAGCGTGAACAGGCCCAGCTCCTTGCCGATCTTGCGGTGATCGCGCTTGGCCTGCTCTTCCAGACGAGTGACTTCGGCTTCGAGCTCTTCCTTGGTCTCGAACGCCAGCGCATGGATGCGCTGAAGCTGGGCGTTGTTCGCGTCGCCGCGCCAATAGGCCCCTGCGATGGAGCGCAGCTTGAACTCGCCCACCTGGCCCGAATGGTCCACATGGGGACCGCGGCACAGATCGACGAAATCGCCGGTGCGATAGAAGGTGATCTCATCAAGACCTTCGCCCGCGACGGATTCGTCACCCGTTTCCTTGGCGATGGCGGTCGAGCCCTTGTCGCGCAGCAGTTTGAGGAGCTCGACTTTGAAGTCCTGGCCTTCCTTGGCCATGTATTCGATGGCTTCATCGATGCCGTGGGCTTCGCAATAGAACTTCTTCTTTTTCTTGCGCAGCTCTTTCATGCGCTTCTCGATCTTCGGAAGATCCTCGACCGTCAGCGGCTCTTCGAGCTGGATGTCATAGTAAAAGCCTGTGGCTGTCGCCGGACCCACGCCGAATTTGGCGTTCGGCCAGAGGTCCTTGATCGCCGCCGCCATCAGGTGGGCGGCGGAGTGACGGCGCGTCTCTACCGGGAAGTTGTCCTGCGACATGGTGTTTAGGCTTCTTTGACAAAAAAGAGAGGTTGGATTGCACGTAAGAACATTACGCTCTTCGACGTTTAAATCCTGCTTCGCGCCTGTCCACAAAGCCCGCTGCGCCGCAGCGCATCAAACCCTTAGACCGATACCGAATGCCGCGCCGCGCCGGTGGCGAGATAGCCGTCGAACGCCGCCGCAACCAGCCGCGCCAGCGGGCGATAGGCCGGATTGACGGTGATGACCCCGCCTTCAACACTGACGACGCCCGAGCGCACCAGATCGTCCAGATCCGCCTGCGGCGCCGGCCTGTCATACAGGGCGGCGACCGCTTCAGGGTCCACGCGCAGATAGGTCATCACCTGTTCGATGATGGCGGCGCGCATCGCGTCCTCGCGGGTCACCTCAACGCCTTTGCCGACGGGCAGGCGGCCCGCCTCCACATCCTGCATCCAGCTTCTGACGTCCGAGCGGTTCTGCACATAGCCGTGCAGTGTGCGGCCTATCGCCGACGCGCCCAGTGCGATCAGGGTGTCCGCCTTGTCGGTGGTGTAGCCCTGAAAGTTCCGCCGCAGCGTGCCGTTTTCCAGCGCCTGCGCCATGGGGTCATCCGGGCGGGCATAATGGTCGATGCCAATTAGAGCGTATCCGCACTCGATCAGCGCATGCTCCATCGCATCCGCCTGCGCCAGACGCGCCTTCGCGCCGGGCAGAGCCTCGTCCTTGATCAAACTCTGATGCGCTTTCATGTGCGGCACATGAGCGTAGCCGAAGACAGCGAGCCGGTCCGGATTGAGCGCCGCCGCCGCTTCCGCGCTGGCGCGGGCGCTGTCGGCGGTCTGAAGCGGCAAGCCATAGAGAAGGTCGGCATTGATCTTCATCACGCCCGCTTCGCGCAGGCGATTGAAGGACGCTTCCACCACTTCATAGGGCTGGATGCGGTTGATGGCGCGCTGCACCGCCGGATCAAAGCTCTGCACGCCCGTTGAGGCGCGGGTGAAGCCATTACGCGCCAGCGCCTGAGCGTCGTCTTTGCTGAAATGGCGCGGATCGATCTCAATGGCGCGCTCGGCGCCCTCCTCGAATTCAAACCGGTCATAGATCGCGGCCATCAGCCGGTCCATCTGATCCGGGTTCAGGATCGCCGGCGTGCCGCCGCCCAGCGCCAGATGGGACACTCTCATGCGACCCGGCAGGCGGTCCGCCACCAGCGCCAGCTCTTTCAAAAGCACCTTCAGATAGGCCTCGATCGGGCCGTCCTGCGTGGTCGCGCGGGTGTTGCAGCCGCAATACCAGCACAGGGATTTGCAATAGGGCACATGCAGATAGAGCGAGATCGGCTTGCCGCGATCCAGCGTATCCAGCCAGTCGCCATAGACCGCTCCGGTCACGCCCTCATGAAAATGCGGGGCGGTGGGGTAGCTGGTGTAGCGCGGGCTGCGTTGCTGGCCGTAGCTCAGCAAGTTGGTGATCCGGGACGCCATGACGGGCTCCATTCCTCTGCAAGGACACCCCGCTTAGCCCGGCTTTGATATGCGCATCAGTTGACCACTCGCCGCAGCGGCGACCGGTCGCAGGGTCAGCTCAGCGTGCGTCGCACCGCGTCATGCCAACCCGCCATCTGGCGCTGGCGCGCGGCCTCATCCAGCTTGGGCGCGAAGGCGCGTTCAGCCTGCCACAGGGTCGCGGATTCGGAGAGGTCCGAGAACATGCCGATGCCAAGCCCTGCAAGGAAGGCCGCGCCCCAGGCGGTTGCTTCGGCGTTGACCGGGCGCACGGTCTCCACCGCGCAGATATCCGCGAGACGTTGCATCAGGGCGTCATTGACCGCCATGCCGCCATCCACCTTCAGAGTGCGCACTTCGACCCCGTCATTGGCCACGGCGGTCAGAAGATCCTGGGTCTGGTAGACGGTGGAATCGAGCGCCGCGCGCGCGATCTCCGCCCGACCGCAGCCCCGGCTCAGCCCGCAGATCAGACCTCGCGCATCCGGATCCCAATGCGGGGCGCGAGCCTGAAAAGGCCGGCACCAGATAGACGCCGCACTCAGGATCGGCGCTTTGCGCCAGCGCCTCGATTTCAGACGAGCGCGCAATCATCCCGAGCCCGTCGCGCAGCCATTGCACGGTCGCGCCCGCGGACAGGATGGAGCCTTCCAGAGCAAAGGCGGACTGCCCGTTCAGACGCCAGGCCGTCGTCGCCAGCAGCCGGTTTTCTGATTTCACCGGCTGGTCGCCCGTGTTCACCAGCAGGAACGCGCCCGTGCCATAGGTCGATTTCACTTCTCCCGGATGAAGGCAGGCCTGCCCGAGCGCAGCCGCCTGCTGGTCCCCCGCTGCGCCACAAATGGGGATGGCGCGCCCCAGAACAGACGGGTCGGTGTCGCCATAACGACCGGCGCTGTCGACGATGTCAGGCAGGACCGCACGCGGCACATTGAAGAGCTTCAGAAGCTCCTCATCCCAGTCTGCGGTCTTGAGCGCATAAAGACTGGTGCGGCTGGCATTCGTGGCGTCAGTCACATGGACCCGCCCGCCGGTGAGCCGCCAGATCAGGAAGCTGTCCACCGTGCCGAAGGCGAGCTTGCCGGCCTCGGCCTTCGCTCGTGCGCCGGGCACGGCGTCGAGAATGTAAGCGAGCTTTGAAGCGGAAAAATACGGGTCCAGAACCAGCCCGGCCTTGTCGCGCACCAGCGCTTCGGCGCCGTCGGCTTTCAAAGCCGCACAGGTTTTTGCGGTCCGCCGGTCCTGCCAGACTATGGCGTTGTGGATGGGCTGGCCGGTGGCGCGATCCCACACCAAGGTCGTCTCGCGCTGATTGGTGACGCCAAGGGCCTCGACCGTCCAGCCCTGTTCCTCGGCCGCGCTCATCGCCTTGCGGGCGGTGGAGAGCACCGTCGCCAGATCACTTCCGGGTCATGCTCAACCCAGCCCGGCTTGGGATAGCCCTGTGCGAATTCCTCCTGCGCGGACGCGATGACGCGTCCTGTCTCGTCAAACATCAGCGCGCGGGACGAGGTGGTGCCTTGATCAAGCGCAAGCAGTGCAGGACGGGACATGGTGAAACGCTCCGGGCAGTCTTATGGTGTCGCCAAGCTAAGCGGTTCTGACCGGATGGAGAATGCCCCGATGGCGTTTGTTGCGGAAACTTTTGAAAGCCCCACGGGCGCAAGCCTGCGCCTGCATGTGCAAGAGGCCGACGGCCAGCCGCTGGGCGTGGTCCAGATCCATCACGGCCTCGCCGAACATTCGGCCCGCTATGCGCGCTTCGCGGCCTATCTGGCGGGTCGTGGTTTCCACGTCGCCGCCCATGACCATCGCGGACATGGCGAGACAACCGCTGAAGATGCGCCGCGCGGCGTGTTCGGCGCGCCGAAAGGCTGGAGCAAGGTCGTGGAGGACGCGCTGGCGGTGGAAGACCATCTCAAGGCGCGTTTTCCGGGCCTGCCCCATATTGTATTCGGTCATTCCATGGGCGGCGTCGTGGCGATGAACCACGCCATGGAGCGCAAGGGCGAGCTTTCCGGCCTTGCGGTCTGGAACTCGAACCTGGCGCTCGGCGTCGAGCCGGGCTGATGCGCGCGGTTCTCAATATCGAGAGCCTGTTCAAGAAGTCCCAGCAAGGCTCGACCTGGATCGAAGCCCTGACCTTCAAGGCCTGGGGCAAGGCCATCAAGGGCCGTCGCACCGATTTTGACTGGCTGTCGCGCATCCCCGAGGAAGTGGACGCCTATGTGAACGATCCCGATTGCGGCTGGCCGGCCTCGATCTCCATGTGGCGCGATCTGATTGACGGGACGAGCTCGGGGAGAGTGAAAATCGCCTGCGGGGCATGCGCACCGATCTCGCCATTCATCTGGCGGCCGGCGGCGAGGATCCCGCGACAGACAAGGGCCAGGCGGCCAAGGTCTTGGCCTCGCGACTTTATAATGCGCGTTTTTCGGATGTGACCATGCGGCGTGACCCGCAGGGCCGTCATGAAACGCTCAATGATATCGGCTTTGAAACCGCCCAGTCAGATTTCGCAGACTGGGCCGAGCGCGTGGCGCGCCAACAGGGCTAGGACGCCTTCGCCGGCTCCTCGCCTTGCGCCGGCGCCAGATTCTCATACGCCTGGACAGGGCCGATCGCGGCCGCCAGCAGCTCGTGATCCATGCGCGCGCCCTCGAACCGGGCCGCGTGAAGGGATGCGCCTTCGAAGGACGGATGGAAAACCCGTCCGGTGCTGCCCGTAAAGGATCGAAGGTCCGCGCCCTGCATGATGGCGTGATTGAGATTGCAGTCGCGGAAAGTGACGCCCTTGAGATTCGCGCCCGTGAAGTTCGCTCCGCGCAAATCCGCTCCGGTGAAGTTCGCGCCAATGAAAGACGCGCCCGAGAAATCCATGCCCACGGCGCAGACGCCGCGCATATTCGCGCCGATCAGTCCCTTGCCCTGACAGGCGCGTCCCAGGACACGCAAATCCTCGCCCTCAAAGACGGCCCGCCGCCCCTGTTCGCCGCGAGACTGTGTATAGAGATCACTTTGTTCGAGCAGTTTCATCAGGTCTGACGCCCGCGCCAGCGCCGCCTGAGCCGGATCGCGCACCACATTGTCCAGATTGGCGCCGTCCAGACGCGCGCCCTTCATGTCCGCACCCGTTAGAACCGCGCCTTTGAAATTGGCGTCTCGAAGATCAGCCTGGTGCAGATCAGCGCCTTCCATCATGGCGCCGGAAAAGTCCGCGCCCTTGAGTTTTGCCGAACTCAGTCGCGCGCCGCGCAGGGAGCAGTCGCGGAAATCCACGGCGCCGTCACGACCATCCTCTAGGTCCTGGACCCAGTCGTTCTGCTTGAATTCCTTGTCGCGCTCATCCTTGTAAAGGACCGCCTTGCGAAAGTCCGCGCCATCCAGATTGGCGCGATACAGATCCGCCCCACGCAGGATGGCGCCGCGCAAGTCCGCACGCGACAGATCCGAACCGCGCAGATCCGCGCCTTTCAGGCTTGAACAATAGAAGGACGCCGTCACCAGTGAAGCCAGGGCGAAACTGGAATCCTTGAGATCGCATCCAATGAACTCGATCCCGTCGAGCTTGCGCTTCATCAGATTGACGCCTGTGAGATCCTGGAAACGGAAAAAGGCGCGACAACCGCCATTGCGGCCCGCGATGAATGCCTCGTGAGCCGCGATGACCGCCTGGTCAATTGGCATGCCCGTCTCTCCCTAAAGCTGCAAACAATGTGCGAATTTGAGCTTAAGGATCAGTGTTTCATCTGCGCGGTTATGCGCTCATTCACAGGAAGCGCTTGTCAGTGTGGTGAAAACCGGAAAGGCTGAACGTCCTGAGAAAGAAGGAGAGCCGCGTGATCGAAACGGTCGGCAAGCAAAGCGCTCTGAGCCTCCGCCGCCTTCTGGCGCGGCACATGGCGCGCACGGCGGGGAAGACGGTGATGTCTCCCGAAAATCCGCGCCAGATCGCCCGCAAGCGTATGGATGCGGGTGCGGACCGGTTGCCCACCCCTGATGATGTGCGCGTCGAGAAGACGGAGATTTCAGGGCTTTCAGCGCTGACCTTCACGCCGGACGAGCATCGTCCGGGACTGCTTCTGTTCCTGCATGGCGGCGGGTATTGCCTGGGCTCCGCCAAGAGCCACAAACCCCTCGTCACGCGTCTCGCAAAGGGCCTGCGCATCAAGGCGGTCTCTGTCGATTATCGCCTGGCCCCCGAGCATGTCTTTCCCTGCGCCGTCGATGACGGGGCCGCAGCGCTTAACTGGGCGATGGCTCACAGCGACGGTCCGGTTCTGATCGCAGGCGACAGTGCGGGCGGCGGTCTGGCGCTGGCCAGCCTGTTGCGCCAGCGTGAACAGGGACGCTCCCTGCCCCAGGGCGTCTATCTGATCTCGCCTTGGACCGACCTCACAGCCAGCGGGGACAGCGCCCGGACACGCGCGAACGCCGATCCCATGCTGAAGCCGGACTGGCTGGCGGCCGGGGCCCAGCTCTATCTGGAAGACACTCCTGCGAGCACGCCGGAAGCCTCACCGCTGTTTGCCGATCTCACAGGCCTGCCTCCCATGTTCATCCAGACCGGGGACGATGAGATCCTGCGTGACGATTCCATCCGCTTCGCCGAGAAGCTGGAGCAGGCGGGCGTGCCGGTTCATTGCGAAATCTGGAAAGCGCTCTGGCACGATTTCCCGCTCTTCGCTCCGCTTCTGCCAGAAGCGGACCTGGCGCTGGAGCGCCTGAAAACCTGGGCCGAGCCCATCCTGTCAGCGGACTAGCGCGGCTCGAGCGCGAAGGCGTCCCGATCCTGCCCGGATACGGCCAGTGCATACCGGCTGGCCGGACCGGCCCAGTTATTGACGATGATCCCGTCCGCACTCTTGTACCAGGACGGGCATTCGCCCGCCCAGACCGTGCCTTCAAGGCGTTTCTGGAGACGGGCGTTGAACATCGCCTGCGCCTCGGGTCGGACTTCCAGACTTTTCCCGCCCTCTTCCAGCAGGCGCACGACCTGCCTGCGGACATACTCTGTCTGGCGTTCGATCATGAAGATGATCGAGTTGTGACCCAGATTGGTGTTCGGCCCATACAGGGTGAACAGGTTCGGAAATCCGGTCATCGCCACCCCCTTATAGGCGGCCGGGCTGTCGCCCCAGACCTCCTTGAGGCTCTTGCCGCCACGCCCTCTGACCTCCAGGCTGGGCAGGAACTCGCTCGCCTTGAAGCCGGTCGCGAGGATGATGAGATCCGCGCTGATGCGCTCTCCCGCGCCGGTCTCGACCCCGTCAGACGTCAGGCGCTGCACGCCGTCCGTAATCAGTCGCACATGAGGCTGGTTCAGGGTCGCAAAGAAATCATTGGACAGCAGGATGCGTTTGCAGCCCGGCGCATAATCGGGCAGCACCTGGTCCAGAAGCGCCTCGTCCTTCACTTCGGCCTTGATGCGCCGGGTGAGGCGATGGCGGGTATAGGCCGTGGCGAGCCCCCCCGACCGGAAGGCCGGCCAGCGGGTCTCATGGAGGAGAAAACTCCCCATGCGATAAAGCCAGTGATAGCCCGGCATGTGCCGGAACAGCCATTTCTCCACGCCTGTGAAGGCGCGGTCCGGCTTGGGAATGATCCAGTTCGGCGTGCGCTGGAACACGGTCAGCTCAGACGCCGCCTTCGCCGCATGGGGCAGGACCTGGATCGCACTCGCCGCGCTCCCGATCATCACGACCCGTTTGTCCGCCATGTCGATGTCCGGCGTCCATTTAGCGGTATGAACGATACGGCCCTGATAGCCTTCCTGGCCTTCAAGGGCCGGAGAGAAGGGCTCGGAAAGCTGCCCCACCGCGCTGATCACGATGCGCGCTTGGAGGCGGGCGCCATCTTCAAGACCGACGCGCCAGACGCCGCCGCTCTCATCATAGATCAGTTCACGGACCGAACGGCCGTAATGGATATGCGGATCCAGTCCGAATTTTTGCTGGCGCGTTCGAAATAGGCCTTGATCTCGGACTGGGGCGCGAATTTCCGGCTCCACTCCGGATTGGGAAAGAAGGAGTAGGAATACAGATGGCTCGGCACGTCACAGGCAGCGCCGGGATAGGCGTTGGCCCGCACACCCCGCCCGCCCCCTCGGCGCGCTCGGCAATGATGAAGTCCTCAACACCTGCTCGCTTGAGCTGGCGGCCCATGGCGAGGCCGGACATGCGGCCCCGATAATGAGAACATCTGTCCGGGCAGGCAGGTCAGATGTCGTCATGGCCTTCGGCATACATCGCATCCACCAGCGCCTGATTGCGCGAGATCACCACATTGCGCCGCACTTTCAGGGTTGGCGTCAGCTCGCCGGTCTCAACGCTCAGAGGCGCGTCCAGCACCCGGAACTTGCGAATGTTCTCCACGCGCGCATAGCGCCGGTTCATCGCATCGACAGCGGCCTGGAGCTCATCGTGAAGCGCATGGCTCTGCCGGGCCTCCTCCACGCTCTGGCCATGCTTGCGGGCGAACTCGGCCAGCGCGTCTGCGCTCAGGGTCACAAGCGCGCTGAGATACGGGCGGCGTCGCCCACCACCACCGCATGCTCCACGAGGGGCGCATTCATCAGGTCGGTCTCGAGATTGGCCGGCGTGATGTTCTTGCCGCCCGAGGTGATGATGATGTCCTTGATCCGGCCCGTGATGAAGACGAAGCCGTCCTCATCGATCCGCACCACATCGCCGGTCTTCATCCAGCCATCGCGGGTGAAGGTGTTCTCGGTGGCCTCGTTATTGTTCATGTAGCCGACAAAGACGTTCGGACCGCGCACCTGCAGTTCGCCCTCCTCGGACACGCGCGCCTCCATGCCGTCGATCATCTTGCCGACGGAACCGATACGCATCATGCCAGGCATGCTGAATGCGGTCGGGGCGCTGGTTTCCGACTGGCCATAGCCCTCGCAGATCAGAAGATCGAGACCGGTGAAGAACCACAGCACTTCTGGCTGATCGGGGCGGCGCCCGAGATCAGAAGCCGGGAATCGTCCAGCCCCAGAGCCGCCTGCACCTTCTTGATCACCAGCGCATTGGCGAGGGGTTTCTGCAAGGACAGGAGCGGGTTGGGAGATCGGCCATCAAGCTTGGCTTCATGCCATCGACGGTTCACGCCCATGGCCCATTTTGCGAGCTTCGCCTTGATCCCGGTCGCCTCGGCCAGACGGCCGCGAATGGTTTCGGACATCTTCTCCCAGACCCTCGGCACCCCGAAGAACACGTTCGGGCGGCAGGCCTGAAGATCATCGGCGAGGGTTTCCATGGACTGGGCGAAATGCATGATCGCCCCGCTCATCACATGGTTGTGCACGCTCGACTGCTGTTCGGCCACATGGGCGATAGGCAGATAGGACAGCGTGCGGTCGCCGGGTTGGGCCTTGAACATCTCGCTGAGCTTGGCCGCGCTCCATGAGATATTGCCATGGCTGAGCATGACCGCCTTGGGCGGGCCGGTGGTGCCGGATGTATAGATCAGGGAGCCGATGCGGTTCTCGTTGATCGCCTTCATCCGCTCACTGACGGTATCCTGATGCTCTTCAACGCCCAGCGCCATGAATTGCGCCCAGCTCAGCACGTCGGGATGGTCGCCCGCCCCGCCTTCCATAACGATGATGTGTTCGAGCTCGGGACATTCAGCGCGCAGCTCCAGCGCCTGCTCCACATGTTCTGCGGTCTCCACCAGAAGCACGGGCGCCTTGGAGTGTTGCAGGATATAGGCGACTTCGGGCGGCGCACTGGTCCAGTACACGCCGGCTGGGCGACCGCCCGCCATCATCGCCGCGATCGCCGTTATCGTCCATTCGGGGCGGTTATAGCCCAGAATGGCGACGGTCTCGTCTTCCTCGAACCCCAGCGCGATCAGCGCGCGGGCGCAGTCCGGACCTGCTCGGCGTACTCCGCCCAGCTCGTATAGGCCCACCCCTCGCCCAGCCGCACGGCATAGGCGGGATCCGAGCCACGGGTCTCGGCCTTTTCCAGCAAGCGGGCTGGCGTGGACGGATACCAGTTCTCCGCCCCTATGCGGGGCAAATCACTCGCGCGCGCCTCCATGCGTCTCCTCCCTGTAAAACATGTCAGGCATGCGCGGTCTCCGCCGCGTTCAGGCCCATGATCTCGCGCGCCTCTTGCGGCGACGCGATCTCCCGCCCGGCGTTGCGGGCGCATTGCGCCAGAGCCTCGATCAAGCTCCGTTGCCCGTGGCGCGTTCGCCATCAGGCAGATAGAAGGTATCCTCAAGTCCGGTGCGAAGCATACCGCCTAAATCGGCGGTGGCCTGATGAACCGGCCAGATTTCCTGACGCCCGATCAGAGTCGTCTGCCAGGGATCGCCCGCGCGCTTGTAGTTGAGCAGCAATTTCAACAGCTCGGCGTCCACCGGCATGCCCGAGGCCACGCCCATCACGAAATTGTAATGCGCGGACGGGGCCATGCCGTTCTCGATATACATGTTCACACAGCGCACGATGCCGACGTCAAAACACTCGAACTCCGGGTGCGCGCCGACTTCGGCCATGGCGTCGAGCATCGCCTGGACCTTCTCGACCGGGTTGTCGAACATCATGGGCGGCCAGGCCCAGCTACCATCGCGCTTGAGCTTGAGATAATTGAGCGAGCCGGCGTTACAGGCCGCGATTTCGGGCTTCACCCGCTTCACGCAGGCCGCAGGGCCGGACACGTCCGGGCCGACAATCCCCGTGGTGGAATTGATGATCACGCCCGGACAGGCGTCGCGGATCGCATCGATCAGGCTGGCGGCCACGTCCGGGTCCCAGCTGGGGAAATGGCCGTGATCCTCGTCCTGCATGCGATAGTGAACATGCATGACGCTGGCGCCGGCGTCGAACGCCTCTTTCGCGCTGGCGGCCATCTGTTCAGGGGTGACCGGGACCGGATGGGTCTTGGGATTGGTCAGCACGCCATTAAGGGCGCATGTCAGAACGGCCTTATCCATCAGTCTGCTCCTGTGAGTTGAGCGTCAGCTCGATCAGCACCGCGCCGTTCGCGGCCTGTGCGCCGGCTTGCGCGTTCACCAGGGCGATTTCGCCATCGGCTGCAGCGCTCAGGCGCATTTCCATTTTCATCGCTTCCATGACGACCAGCACATCGCCCGCCTTCACCCGGTCGCCGGGTTTGACATTCACCGCCACCACGGCGCCGGACACGGGCGCGGTGATCTTGGAGGGATCAGACGCCGCGTCCGCGCCCCAGGGCGAGGCCTCGGCTATGACGCGGATCTGATCGCCCAGCGCGATATGAAGGCTGCCGTCTGCAGCACGCGCCACATGGGCGCGTTGATCCACGCCATTCAGTCGGAACGCGATCTCGCCGGGCGCATCCTCCTCAAGGAGTTGAACCTGACGGGGCGTCTCTTCACCCGCGACAGAGACCGAGACCGCATCAGGACCCGTCTGTTCAACACGCACCGTCACCGCATCGCCATTGACGATCAGCGACAGATCAAACCGGCTGACAGAACCCGACCGGATCACCCCTGCCGGAGCCGCAGCCAGGAGCGCGGCGGCCAGCGCGACGGCATCATGACCCAGCCCCGGCTTCGCAAACGGGCCCGACGCCTCTTCCGCCCACTGATCGAGATCGGCGGTGCAAATCGCGCCGGTGCGGAAAGCCTCGCCATCCACCAGCGCCAACAGGAAGTCGCGATTGGTCGTCACGCCCAGCAGCGGATCGTTTTTCAGGGCGGCGCGCAGGGAGGCGATGGCCTCATCCCGGTTGGCGCCCGTGCCGATCACCTTGGACACCATCGCATCGTAATCGGTCCCGATCCGGTCGCCGGTCTCAACCCCTGAATCCACGCGCCCGCCCGCGCTTGAGACTCGCCGTCATAGGCGAGGATCAGGCCTGATTGCGGCGCAAACCGTTGAAGGGGTCTTCGGCGTATAGCCGCGCCTCGATGGCCCAACCCTCAATGGTCACATCCGACTGGCTCAGCGGCAGCGGCGCGCCGGACGCGATCTCGAACTGCCATTGCACAAGATTGGTTCCGGTCACTTCTTCGGTCACCGGATGCTCGACCTGAAGCCGGGTATTCATTTCGAGAAAGTAGTAATCGCCACTCTCATCGAGCAGGAATTCCACCGTCCCCGCGCCCACATAGCCGACAACCTTCGCCGCTGCGACGGCGTCCGCGCCCATGGTCTCGCGCAGCTCGGGGTTCACTGCCGGAGACGGCGCTTCCTCGATCACCTTCTGGCGACGACGCTGGGCCGAGCAATCGCGCTCACCCAGATGAATTGTATTGCCCTCGACATCCGCGAAGACCTGAATCTCCACATGGCGACCGCGCTCGACGAATTTCTCGATCAGCACGGCGTCATCGCCAAAAGCCGATTTCGCTTCGCGACGGGCCGAGGCCAGCGCCTCGTCAAACTCGCCTGCGCTGCGGACAATCCGCATGCCGCGACCGCCACCGCCCGCCACCGCCTTGATCAGGAGCGGATAACCCACCTTGCCGGCTTCGACCTTGAGGTTGGCGTCTGACTGGTCATCCCCCTGCCAGCCCGGCAAGGTGGGCACGCCCGCCTTGATCATCAATTCCTTGGCGCGCGCCTTGTCGCCCATGGCGTCGATGGCGTCAGGCGGCGGACCAATCCAGACCAGACCCGCCTCGATCACGGCGCGCGCAAAACCGGCGTTTTCCGACAGGAAGCCATAGCCGGGATGGATCGCCTCGCGCCGGTTTCTTCGCTGCGTCCAGCACAGCATCGATATTGAGATAGCTCTCGCTCGCCAGCGCCGGGCCGATGCAGACCGCCACATCCGCCTGACGCACATGCAGGGCGTTGGCGTCCGCTTCGGAATAGACGGCTATCGCCGTACGCCGGAATCGCGCGCTTCGTTCAGCACACGGACAGCGATCTCGCCGCGGTTGGCGACCAGCACGCTGGAGAAAGACTTCGCGGTCATGCTCACCCCTCCTCGGCCCAGCGGGCGGAACGTTTTTCAAGGAAAGCCGTCATGCCTTCCGCGCCTTCCTGGGACCGCGCCGCCCTGGCGAAGGCCATG
>LZQR01000052.1_pt1 | contig 31615 bp, 40 predicted proteins | sample 768601 | NCBI WGS metagenome assembly LZQR01 (sample SAMN05207299, study PRJNA324521) | oil field metagenome | isolation source: sample BH-FW-24 from oil reservoir | place: India: Bombay High | collected 2015-12-04
TCTGTTTTACTGCTTCAATTTTGAATTCTTCAGGGTAGCGTTTACTGCTCATTTAACACCTCGTTTTTGACCATTATAAAATGGCTAAGAAGTGTCTAGTAAATTAGTGGCGATTCAAACACTTGTTTCCAGTATTGGCTTTGTGGGTCGATGACTAATCTATCAATTAAATTTGGAACTGGTGAAAAGCTCCCAAAAAAACGTAACGGAACATAGAAATCAATCATCCAAAAACCAAAATAGATGCGATTGCCGTTGAACTTGAAATGAATCCGACAAAAAGAAGCCCTGCAGCAAACCAGTAAATGATCGGCACAACAAACAAAAGATATATCTCAAGTTTAGGAATACTGAGTATATACGCCATTTTCACGATTCTGAACAAATCATCGGTTAGTACAACTTTTTGCATAGTCACTTACTTCCTAACTTTTGCTTTCTTTAGATTCTATTCCTGGTTTTCCAATATAAATTCTTTGCCGGTGCAAAAACCACTAAGCCCAACATCGTCCAAACTAAAAGCATCACACGCCACCCTCTTCTTTTGATTTATCTCGCAAGTGAACGACCCACCCGACAGCAAAGAGATAGATAACAAAACCAAGAAATGCTAAAGATTGATATCCTGACTTAGTCGCTTTTGCGCGTTGAATTGCATCAAAAGAATTTTGTGGACATTTTTTGGAGGGTTGTAAGGTAAATACCCTCCGAACACACCTGGGTTTGGGTAAAAAAGCTGGCCATGACTGCAAATTTCTCTCTGAACTGAATCGCCATACTCGTTCTCAAAGGCACAACACTGACATTCAAGCTTTCCATTCTTTTCTAATGCCTCTTGTTTTACTGCCTTTATTAGTGACGAATTTCGTTCTCTCTGTTTGCGTAAACGTTCTGTATCGTTTACATTGAACTGTAAAATAATTTATGTTTAAATGAAAAAGAAAGTAGCAGAGTTTTTAAGGTAAGGATCGTTTTTTCACAATGATACGCCATTTTTACATTTATTTTTTAGCGGCGGTAATTGCTATGCAGTCAGTGGCCGTGATGGCGGACGTTCATACACTTCATCAACCTGATTCTAATCACCTCTCTTTTGAAGATAAGCAACCAGAAAATAGTCAAACGTTACTGCAGACCGATAAAGAAAAATTCAACACAAATACTATTAACATATCAGATTGCCACCATTGTTGCCATTGTCATGGCTCAGCACACATGTTCATTAACGGCAGTCAATCTTCCTTAGTTCATTCACATCTTTATAGTGAAGTAGATATAAGCTCTACGATAGACTATCGTTCACACATTATTCCTACTGACAACCCTCCTCCGATATATTCATTGTCGTATTAAAAGCAATTAATCCTTAGTGGTATAACATCGTTTAAGCGACGTTATACACTATCTTGTACATTGAATATTTAAATTGTGAGGAAACCTCATGAAGAAATTTTCTATTTCTTATATGATCGGTGTCGTTCTGTATTTTTCTTCGCTCTCTGTATATGCACAATCAACTGATTGGCAATACTGGTTGAGCGCTCAAATACAAAAACACCCAGACATGATCGCAGCTAGAGAACAACTACTTGGCAATAACGCCAAAGCAGATGCTATAGAACAACCACTTTACAATCCTGAACTGTCTTCAGAACTAGAACGTAATGGAAAACAAAACAACTACCAACTAGGCATTAGACAGACCATTGATTGGTGGGATAGAAGAGAAGTCAGTCGATTAAAATCAGGGTATATACGAAACGCATCAGAAGCGCTTTACCAGCAGCAAGTTTTACAAGCAACCGCCGAAGCTATGGCTACGTTGGTTGAGTGGCGTGCCGCTAAAAATGTCGCTGCCATTGCAAAAAACAATACCAGCAGCTTCAAACTCAACTCGAACTGGTGCAAAAACGACAGCGGCTAGGAGACTTGGGTAGTATTGATGCTGAACTCACCTTTCTCTCTCTTTCGCAACAATTAGCGCAAGTCGCGGAAGCAAAGGTTGTCTTAAAAAAATCTGAAGCTAAGGCTCGTGAGCTAATCCCTAGCTGGACACCAAAACTTGGTGGAGTTCCCCAAGATTTCTGGCCATCTTCACTTAGTTCTAACTCTAATCAGGATCTTCTAAAACACCCTCGCGTAGCAAGCGCTTATGCCCGTTGGCAGTCGCAAAAAGAAGAAGCTGAGTTGGCACGTCGCACTGCAAAAGCTGACCCTACAGTTGGAATTAAGACTGGTCAAGATGGTGGAAAAAACGTTATAGGGTTGACTTTATCCATTCCCCTTAACGTGCGCAATGATTTCAGTGCAGAAACACGTGCCGCTGAACGCGCAGGTCTTGAAGAAAAAGCTCGCTTTCAAAGCATTTACCGTAAACAGCGTTTCAGCTGGCAAGCTGCTTATTCCGTTTGGAAGAGTTTTGATCAGCAATACCAACGCTGGAAAAAACTAGCTCAAGGTCGGGTCGAGAAAAGTGCTGAACTGCTTGAACGACAATGGAATAGTCGGGATTTATCAACAACAGATTATCTGCTGGCTTTAAATCAACGCGCTGAAAGCCTAATAGCAGGCATTGAACTGGAAAAACAGACGCAACTTGCCCTTCTTGATGCACTTAAGCAATCTGGTCTTTTATTGCAAGCCAAAAATGCTGAACACCAAATTACAGGAATACGAAAATGAACAAAATATTGCTAGCAATTGCTCTGAGCGTGCTTACTAATCCAGCCTTCAGTCAAGATAAAGAATCACAAAATGACCATCCTCGTGCACATGATCATGAAACAGAAACCAACTCCAAAGTACATATCGAAAAGAAAGAGAATGCTGAACATCCTGAAGAAAGCCACCAAGAGCATGCTACACATGATGCGCACCCGTCAGGTGCTTCACATCTGCATGATGAACATCAAGGGCAATTAGATCGTGGACACGATAACGAAAATAATGCGCACGGTAGTCATAAAGATATCAACTCAACGACACTCAAACCTGAGCAAATAAAACTGGCTGATATTCAAGTAGAGCTTCTTACTGCTCAGCGAGTCAATTATCAACTTTATGCTCCTGGAGAAATTCTATCCAACGACTATACCAGTTACAGCGTATCGCCACGAGTCGCTTCAATCGTGTTGCGGCGCCATGTTTCTTTGGGGGATCACGTAAAATCTGGACAACGACTCGTTACCTTATTTAGCGAAAGTGTCGCCGAAGAACAGACTAACTACCGTGTGGCTTGGACTGAATGGCAAAGATTGCAAAAGCTAGGACGCAAAAATGTTGGGGAACAGCGATATATCAGTGCTAAGTCTACCCTAGAAAAGGCCGAAGCGAAACTGCTATCCTATGGGTTGTCAAAAGCAAATTTACAATCCCTTACTTCTCAGAAGTCCGCTTCATTGGGAGAGTATACCCTTAATGCCGAAATTGATGGTGTTGTGCTTAGTGACAAATTCAAGCAAGGGCAGCGGATTGGAGCTGGTCAACCCTTAATTTCTCTTGCTGATGAAAAACAGCTATGGGTCGAAGCTCAACTACCCGCCAACATGAATTTAAATTTAGAAAAAGGAGCGCAAGCGGAAGTCGTCATTGGCATGATGCATGTGAAAGCTTCAGTTATTCAAGAGTCGCACACGATTGATTCGGTTACTCGTACGCGCACTGTGCGACTTTTGGTCAATAATCCAGCGCACCGTTTGCATCCAGGTCAGTTTGCTGAGGTTTATTTTCATTTTAGTACACAGCAGCCAGTGCTGGCGGTGCCTGAAACAGCGCTGATGCGTAGTGAAGACGGTGACTGGGTGGTATTTATGGAAGAGCATCCAGGGGAGTTTAAGCCAGTAGAAGTTCAGTTAGGCCGAGCGTTGGGACCACTTCGTGAAATCATTGGCATTGAGCCCGGGCAACATATTGTCACCCAAGGAGCTTTTTTTGTTGCGTCTCAGATCGCCAAGGGCGGTTTTGATCCTCATAACCACTAAGTATAAGGAACTTCCATGTTTAACCGAATGATTGATTGGGCGGTTACTAACCGTTTGCTGGTGATACTCGCCCTTATTACACTGACGGTCAGTGCTTTTTTGTTATCCCCAAACTGAATCTCGATGCCTTTCCAGATGTTACCAATGTGCAGGTATCCGTTAATACTGAAGCTCCGGGGCTAGCTGCTGAAGAGGTTGAGCAGCTTATTACCTACCCTATTGAAGCCGTGATGTATGCGTTGCCTGACGTTGAAGAGGTACGCTCCATCTCCAAAACAGGCCTCTCCGGCGTCACAGTAGTATTCAAGGAAGGCATGGATATCTATTTTGCCCGACAACTCGTGTTTGAACGGTTACAGTCTGCAAAGGAATTGATTCCTGACGGGGTGGGAACTCCTGAGATGGGGCCGAATACCTCAGGCCTAGGACAAGTTTACCAATACCTGCTAATGGCCGAACCGGATTCAGGCTTTGATGCTATGGAATTGCGTAGTTTGAATGACTGGGTAGTAAAGCTATTGCTACTTCCAGCGGAAGGGGTAACTGATGTGCTTTCTTTCGGTGGCGAAGTGCGTCAATATCAGGTTAACCTGAATCCCTCGCGATTGTTAGCCTATGGCTTAACACAAGATAGTGTCATGAAGACTTTGGAACAAAACAATACCAATGTCGGTGGTTGGTATATGAGTCGTGGTCAAGAGCAATTGGTCATTCGCGGGACAGGATGGTTTGATCATGGTGAACTTGGTTTGAAGCAGATTCGCCAGGTGCCTTTGAAAACGGTGGATGGCACCACTGTTACTGTTTCAGATGTCGCAGAAGTGGTACTAGGGAGAGAAATCCGCCAGGGTGCCGTTACAATGACTCGTAAAATGAGGATGGAAAAGTCGAAAATCTTGGCGAAGTCGTGTCCGGTATTGTGCTCAAGCGTATGGGGGCTAACACGAAAGTTACAATAGATGCAGTTAATGAGCGTTTTGAACGCATCAATCAAGCATTGCCAGAAGGAGTCCGTTTTGAGGTGTTCTACGATCAGGCAAATTTAATTACAGCAGCTGTCGAGACAGTGGTCAATGCGCTTTTACTGGCATTTGTTTTTATTGTCGTGATTCTAGCACTGTTCTTGATGAATTTAAGTGCTACGTTTTTGGTATTGATCTCCATTCCCATCTCCATCGGTATCGCCTTGATGGTAATGTCATGGTTTGGTTTATCAGCTAATTTGATGTCTCTTGGAGGGATTGCGGTAGCTATTGGGATGTTAGTTGATGGCTCCGTCGTCATGGTTGAGAACATGTTTAAACACTTGTCTCGCCCAGATGCTGAGCATGATGCCGAAAGAGCATTGCGTGTTGGATCCACAGATAGAGATCCAGTCCGCGCCTGTGGTGACCATCATGGTATCGCCTTAAGATTGCAGGAAGCCGGTAAAGAGGTGGCGCGACCTATCTTTTTTGCCACGGCCATTATCTTGGTTGTGTTCATGCCGCTTTTCAGTTTTGAGGGGGTTGAAGCTAAATTGTTTCAGCCTATGGCTATCAGTATTATGTTGGCTATGCTTTCGGCAGTTTTAGTGGCTTGATTATTGTGCCGCATTAGCGACATATCTTTTCGTAAGGGCGTACGCAACGCGAGAGCTTTTTGTTAAAGCCAATCGATTTTGTCTATCGCAAAAGTTTAACTTGGGCTATGAGGCATAGCAAAGTTGTTGTAGGTATAGCTGTCTTCATGGTAATTTCTGCGGCACTTGTCATACCTCGCCTAGGAACCGAATTCGTGCCTGAACTTGAAGAAGGAACTATCAACTTGCGTGTCACTTTGGCTCCATCGTCTAGTTTAGAAACTGCACTGCAAGTGGCCCCTAAGCTGGAGGCAATGCTAATGGAGTTTCCTGAGGTTACTTATGCACTGTCGCGTATTGGTCGCGCCGAAATAGGCGGAGATCCTGAGCCAGTAAACAACATTGAAATTTATATCGGGCTCAAACCTATAAAAGAGTGGCAAACTGCAAAAAATCGTTATGAATTGCAGGCCTTGATGGAGCAAAAACTTGAACGACATCCCGGTTTGCTTTTCAATTTCTCTCAACCAATTGCAACCCGTGTTGATGAATTGCTTTCAGGTGTCAAGGCGCAATTGGCCATCAAGCTTTTTGGTCCCGAACTTGATGTGCTCGCAGATAAAGGACAAGCAATAGAGAGCGTAGTTAAAAATATCGAAGGCGCTAGAGATGTAGCTATGGAGCAAATTGTTGGAGAATCTCAATTAGTAGTAAAACCGGATCGTCGCGCTTTATCACGCTATGGACTGAACGTCTCTGACGTAATGGAGCTTGTACGTGAAGGTCTGGGAGGCGCTAGTGCTGGACAAATCATCAATGGCAACGAGCGTTATGACATCTATGTCCGGCTGGCTGAGCGCTTCCGTGAAGACCGTGAAACCATTGCAGACCTTCGTTTACAAGCTCCAACAGGTGCTTGGGTTCGCCTTGAGGATGTGGCCGATGTCAATATTGCTTCAGGACCTCCTCAGGTTCGTCGTGATGACGTACAGCGACGTGTGGTTATTCAGGCTAATGTTCAGGGGCGAGACATGGGAAGCGTAGTCTCAGATATTCGTCAGGCAGTTGCTGAACAAGTCGAACTTCCGGCTGGGTATTCTGTCGATATCGGTGGCCAATTTGAGAGCCAGCAACGAGCGCAAAAGCGTTTATCACTGGTTGTACCGGTTTCTCTGGGATTAATCGCCTTGTTGCTTTATTTCGCTTTTGCTTCGGTTGGTCAGGCTATGTTAATTCTGGTAAATGTGCCGTTAGCCGTTATTGGTGGCGTTTTTGCACTTTGGTTTTCTGGCCAATACTTGTCTGTACCAGGTTCTGTAGGATTCATTACCCTCTTTGGGGTAGCCGTATTAAATGGTGTCGTTATGGTAGAAAGTATCAATCAACGAATTATAGATGGTCTATCGGTTTCCGATGCGGTATTTGATGGCGCTACTTCAAGGCTGAGGCCAGTATTAATGACCGCCATTACTTCAGCACTTGGTTTGATGCCTATGCTACTTTCCAGTGGTGTTGGTGCAGAAATCCAAAAACCCTTGGCAACAGTAATCGTGGGCGGTTTAATAACAGCCACATTTTTGACATTGTTTGTGTTGCCAGTGTTATTTGCTTGGTTTTCAAAAGGAAAAATAAAAGATATGGCTTAAACCCATCATTCTTCAGACCTGTAGCAGCCTTGTTGCCGCTACAGGTATTTATTTTAAAAAATAAAAAATCTTTATAAAATCATAAACAATAGAAATCTTCATGATTCTTATAAAGGTTTTTAGGATATAAATTCAGGATAAATACTTTTTATGCATCAGCACAAAAATGAAAGCAATAAGCGCATCGCAACGGCATTTTTCTGAATGTTGGCTTTACCATCATTGAATTTATTGGAGGCTGGTTGACCAATAGCACCGCCATTATGGCCGATGCAGTACATGACTTAGGCGATAGTTTGTCAATCGGCAGCGCTTGGCTATTGAACCATTTGGGACAAAAATCTGCTAACAGCGAGTTTACCTATGGTTATCAGCGTCTGTCTTTGCTTGGTGCTTTAATTAATAGCTTAGTTCTAATTGCTGGATCAATATGGGTATTGAGTGAAGCCATACCCAGATTGGCTGACCCAGTCATGCCGGCTACCGAAGGAATGCTGATACTGGCTATACTAGGAGTTACCGTTAATGGTTTTGCGGTTTACCGTTTGAGTAAGGGCAATACGCTCAATGAAAAGGTATTAAACTGGCATTTATTGGAGGATGTGCTTGGATGGTTGGCAGTACTTGTCGTTTCAATCGTATTGCAGTTTGCCGATTGGCCAATTCTTGACCCATTACTGTCGGTGGGATTTACTCTTTTCATTTTTTTAATGTAATACGAAATCTCAAGACAACTGCGAAGCTTTTTTTTCAAGCGGTGCCGGATAAGAAATTGCATGAAAGGATCCGACACTCATTACTGAACATAGACAACATCTTTGAAGTGCATCATCAACACCTTTGGTCACTTGATGGTGAACATCATGTTTTGACGGCTCATATTATTATCAATCAAAATAAAGATTTCAACCTCAAAGAATATAGTGCGATGAAGCAATCCATTGCCAATGCCCTCGAACAATATCAGTTAGCTCATACCACTATCGAAATTGAACTAAATCAAGAGTTCTGTCGAGATCAATCTAAACTTCCTTTTTAGACCTCTCTCTTTTAGAGGCAATCTAATTTAGAGTTTTCCAGCAGGTTGTATTGGTTAGATATTTCCATGGCGTTAAGTGACCAAGTGAATCATGTGATCGTTCTTCGCTATACTCTCTCACCCTGTTATCGGTAATTTCTCGCACTTCATTCAACACCCTGAACAAGTAGACATTGAGGATTTTATCCCGATACATTCGATTGGATTGTTCAACATAGTAATTATTCGTATCATTTCCTGGCTTGGTAGACGGCAATTTAATGTCAGTCCAATCAGCAAGAACCCTTGAGATAAACTCTGGGCAGTTAGCCATTCGAACCTCCATCGGATAATCTCGCCAAGCTGTGATACGTTCCAACACATGTGTAACTCTTAATGTCGGCAAACTCAGGTCTATTTCAATGGTGAGTATCTTACACCACTGAAGCAGCCTAATTGTCACCGGCAGTGTAAAAATGCCCTCCCTGACTGCAATCTAAATTTGCCCCCTTGAGTATCATAGTGTTCTCTGTGAACCGCCACTAATTTACAATGCACCATTTAGTCATCTAAACAAATTAGAATCTTTCTAAGGCTAATTTTCAGGTTTCGTAAAAGCTTCGGCATCGCAAGAGTTTCCTATTCAGATTAGACACTAATTTGATTATTGCAGAGCGTTCCGATAATAATTTTGATGCTTCTTCTATTAAAGCTTTAATTTTATGTGCATTTTCTTTGAATGGCCCTGATCGTTTCACATGCCGTGAAGGATTTTTATTGTATATCCAAGAAAACTGGTTCCTCGCCTTTTTCGACAGAATGCCAAACTAGCCATTTTGGATGTGGACAACCTAAACAATCTTTTCCACATCCGTATAAATGTAAAGTAATAGCTCCAGGTTTCCTAGGCTGATTTAACTTTATTAGCTCTGAAATCAGATCTAACCTGAAATTTATTTCAGTAATTCTATCAAGAGAAACAGGTCCTATTTTTTCGTAAATTATTTGGTGCTCATTCGATGGCATGGAAATTTCCTTTTTGCATATAATGTGCAATTTAAAAAAACATAAAAAAAATACCCAACAGAAATTTAGTGATTGAGGTCAGTAAACGCGGGCACTCTTCTTAAGCAGCTGCTCAAAAAGGAAAGTGAAAAGGAAGATTTAGAATTATTTTTTAGAACGATTTCTAATAAACTTGAAAAAACTCAATCGATTAATTCTAAAAATCCACATTAAATGGAATTTTTGATATTTAATCAGATATTAGTTAACAGATTTCTGCTTTAATTTTTATAAATGTCTTTCTGAAATATCTCCAGATTTCAGAAAGGTGGAATAATGATAGACAAAGTACCTGAGCAACTACTACCGTTGCCAAAAGTAGAGATGATGATAGGACTGAAAAAATCAAAAATATATGCTTTAATTAAAACTGGTGAATTTCCAAAAATCGAGTAATCAAAGGTAAAGCTTTATGGTTAAGCTCAGAAATTCAAAATTGGATATCCGAACAATGGCAAGCAGCTAAGTAATGTACTATTAATGTACCACTTACTTTTAAATTACTAAAAAATCCTCTAAAAAAGCTACTTCTATAGAAAAGTTTGTTTCCGCCCATCTCCACCAAATTCCTTATCCGTTTGCGTTGACGACTTCAAACGCACCCGGAAAATCCACACGGCAATCAAGACAATGACGCCGACGATCAGCGCGCCTTTCAGTAGCATACCGGACAATCTGACCACTAGGTACAACCCGGCCAGAATCACAACCAAGCCGGCAATCGCAGTAGCATCACCTTGTAAAATCAATGCGCTGAACTCGTTCACACAACACTCACTTGTATTAAAAAATGCTATAAAAAAAGGGCCTTCAAGCCCTTCTTTTAATAAACGCCATCCCAATCAAAAGCTTATTTCAGCTTCTTGATACGCTCTTGCGGACTGATAACATCGGTCAAACGCACACCGAATTTATCATTGATCACCACCACTTCACCATGCGCGATGAGTGTGCCGTTCACCAACAAATCCAACGGTTCCCCCGCGAGTCGGTCCATTTCAATCACCGACCCCTGTGTATAGGAAAGCAGGTTACGAATCGATACTTTGGCACGGCCGATTTCCAATTGCAGGGTAACCGGAATATCGAGCAATACATCCAAGTCGACTTTTTCACCGCCTTCACCACGCCCTTTTCCAAGGCTGAGAAGGACGCGGCGTCGATTTCATCGGCATTATTGGAGGCTTCTGCCTGCTCGGACAGAGCCGCTCCCCATGGATCGTCTTCCGCCGCCGATGGTGAAGCCTCCTGCTCCGCTTCCGCTTGTTCGTTCAGAGCATCGCCCCATGCGCTCAAATCATCTTCTTCACTCATCGTACCATTCCTTTACGTTTTCGATCACTCTTTCCTGATAAGCAGGATGGTGTAAGATCTGTTCAATACGCACCGCTTTACGGTCGTTACTTTCACCGACTTTCCCTCTCACAAGACTGATTCCTTCCGCTTTCACCGTTACCAGTTCCGGCATTTCGATTGGGATAATGTCGCCTTTTCCATCTTCATCAAATCGTCCATCTGCATCTGCAACTCAGCCAGATTGACGGACAAATCGATTTCAATATTTTTCGCTTCTTCTTTAAGGGTACGCGACCAACGGTTATCCGATTCGCCTTGCAGGTTGGACATGCCTTCCTCGAGCTTGTCGCGTACCGGCTCAAGCATGGCGTAAGGCATGACGATGTCGACGCGCCCTTCCACGCCTTCGAATCGAACGTTGATCGGGCTGACCACAATCATATCGGTCGCATCGACGATACTGGCAAACTTCGGATTCATCTCCGAATGCATATAATCGATTTCGATGTCCATGACCGGCGCCCAGGCTTTTCGCAAATTTTCCGACGACATGTCAAGAATACTGCGTACCATGCTCATTTCCACCGGCGTGTATTCACGACCTTCGATCTTGAACGGCAACAAGCCGGTGCCACCAAAATACATATCCACGGCGGTGAAAATCAATTTGGAGTCCAGCGTAAACAAGGCCACCCCATTCAACGGATTAATCCGGTAAATATTCAGGCTGGTCGGGACGAACAGATTGCGGAGGTAGTCAATCATTTTAATGATTTTCACTTCCCCGGCCGTCACTTCGACACTCGACATAATCATCTCGTTAAAATGACGCTGGAATCCGCGCGCAAAACGTTCGTTGATGATATCCAAAGCCGGCAGACGCCCACGAACAATTCTTTCCTGGTTCGTGAAATCGTAAACCTTGGCAGACGTCCCTTCCGCAGAATCGTCCCCTTCGGTTTCAACGTCGCCACCGCCCATGCCTTTTAACAGGGCGTCGACTTCATCTTGGCTTAGAATATCATCCATTGACTGATTACCCGATCACAACTTATTGCATTACAAAGCGTTCGAAATACACATCTTCCAGCAGGTCTGGATAAATATTGTGCTTCTCCAGCACTTTACGCACCTTGGCCAATACCTTTTCTCTCAGCACATCCGGTCCGTTGTCTTGATTCAAATCCGTATAGGTTTGAATACGCAACAAACTGGTGATGTCGTTTCTCAAAATCGGACGATAATTTTCCATATCGGCAATCAACTGCGGATAATGCGACATAAACTTCATATTGACCGCTAAAAACTTCGCCTGCCCTTCGCCTTTAAAGTTCACCACAAACGGTTCCATGGCAAAGTACTGCGGCGCAGATCCTGGCTCCGGTGGATCATATTGCTTGAATTTCGGTGAATAATCTCGAACCACACCGTCATCATGCGCAGTAGCTTCATCACCATGCTCGGCTGAAGCGTGTTGTTCGGTTTCCGAAGAGTTTGCGTTATTGTCACTGCCACCACTGCTCAACAATAAAAAGGTCATCACCCCAATCCCGACGATCAATAGAATCACGACCACCAGTAAGGCAATAATCAAACCTTTTCCACCACCACTTTTCTTCTCTTCTTGAACTTCTTCAGCCATTGTTTATCCTTTATTTCTGCAACTTTTAACCATCCCAACCTAGTTTGACGTCCCGAGAGGCGAATTCACCATTTTTGGGACAAATCTTCAATACCAGGCGCTTCACTCAGGCTTCGCAACCGTTGATCCGCTTCTTTATTCAAGACGATGATGCTAATCCGTCTATTACGTGGATTATACGGGTTTTCCTTATCAAATGGCACCGTATCCGACAGCCCAACCACCTGAGCGACTTTGTTCGATTCCACACCGCCATCCAGCAATAATCGCCGGGCGGCATTTGCACGATCCGCCGACAGTTCCCAGTTGGTATACTCGGCATTCGAGTGATACCCTGAGGAATCGGTATGACCGGCAATACTGATTCGGTTATTCGTTTGGGCCAGAACACTGCCGACCTCTTTCAAAATCTTGGCCGCATAGTCCTTCGGCAAATCCACACCACTGCCGAACATCGGCCGCTTACGATCATCCAATATCTGCACCTGCAAACCATTCGGCGTGACTTCAATCTTCAACTGATTTTTAAACTGCTCCAATACCGGATTCTCGGAGATTTTTTTCTCTATCTGCAGTTTTAACATTTCCATCTCAGCCTTTTCCTTGGCCTTATTGGCGGCGTCATCATCACCTTGATCGCCTTTCGGTGTGTCTTTAAAACCGCCCATATCAATCATCGAATCGGAACTTTGGCCAGCTTCTTTCGATTGCACTAAATTCGCCGGAGCCGACTCGATGACCGTCGGATCACGGAAATATTCCGCCATGGCGCGCATTTCTTCATCGTTTACGCCACTCAATACCCACAACATCAGGAAGAAAGCCATCGCCGCCGTCATAAAGTCGGCAAAAGCCACTTTCCAAGCACCGCCGTGGGCGCAATGCGGACATTTTTTCAGCCGCTTGATGATTATGGACTGTTCATCGCTCATGGCGCTTCTCTATCGCTTTGGTTATTTTTGAGTTTGCAAAAACTCATCCACTTCCTGGAAGGAGGGTCTTTCCGCCCCAGGAATCGATTTACGTCCGAACTCCACCGCTATTTGCGGAGCATAGCCATTCAAGTTGGCCATCAAACAGGTTTTGATGGTACCGAAAAAGGCCCCTTCGTCATGCGCACGGTTCGCCATATCGGATGCAATCGGTCCCACTATCCCGTAAGCCACCAAGATCCCGAGGAAGGTACCAACCAAGGCCACGGACATGTGATGAGCAATTTCCAATGGCCCGGCATCCAAGTAGCTCATGGTGACGATAATCCCCAATACCGCCGCGACGATACCGAAGCCAGGCAAGGCCTCCGCCACTTTACCAACCGCTTCTGCCGGTGCCGCCGCTTCATGATGGTGAATATCCATCTCCAAAATCATCAAATCTTCAATCTGATATGGGTTGCTCGCCCCACTGATCATGAGTCTTAAATAATCACAAATAAAATCGACCGCATGATGATCATTGGCAATTTTAGGCGACGCATTAAACAGCTCACTGTCGTGTGGTTCTTCGACATCCGCTTCAATCGCCATCAAGCCTTCACGGCGTGCTTTATTAAAGATGCGGAACATCAACCCCAGCAACTCCATATACACTTCTTTGTTGTAAGGTGCAGGTTTGCCAAGCCCAAGGCGCCAGAAAAACTGGCTTTAACCACCCAACCCGGATTGGCGATGATAAAGGCCCCCAAAGCACTCCCACAAATAATGAGCACTTCGAGCGGCTGGATCAAAATGCCGAAGCTGCCGTGCGGGAGATACCCGCCCAGCAAACAGCCAATGACCACCAATGTTCCGACAATTGCTTTCATATTTAAACCTTATTTTCTTATTTGCACCACACTAAACAATTAGGCTTATTAAAGGTTTTTCACGGCATTCGATAAGGCTTCTTGAGCCGTTTTTAGTTGCGTCAGATTATCTTCGATTTCATGTAAAAAATCATTCACTTTTCCAGCTTGCATCTGAGTTGTTTCCACACGCTCTTGACCATTGCCCATGACTTCCACCGCATTACGAGCACGCTGTTGCAATTCTTCAATAATGGTTTGAATCTCGGTCGTGGCTTGTTGCGTTTTCCCCGCCAAGATTCGTACTTCGTCAGCCACCACAGCAAACCCACGACCATGTTCACCGGCACGAGCCGCTTCAATCGCCGCATTCAAGGCCAGCAAATTGGTTTGTTCGGCAATATCACGAATCAAGACCAACACCGTTCCGATATTGCTACTGTCTTCTTCCAATTTTTGATGACCGAAGACGCATGCGTGACTTCATCTGTCAACCCGGTTACCTCAGAGATGACGCTGGCAGCCGAAGTCATCCCCTCCTTCGTTCCGGAGTTCATTTGCTCAACGACATTCGACAACTGCTCGGACACACCAATCAGTTCGGAAGAGTCGAAGACTGCCGGCAAGGCCGCATCTTCACCACCCGAAGCGTTCACTTGCTCGTACGCGGCGGCCAAAGTCGCATTCAACTCTTCGATTTGTTCTTCCAACTCGGTCACGCGCTGTACAGCCGTATTGGCTGCCATGTCTTTTTCATCAAGAGAATCCGAGATCCTGGCCAACAACTGATTCAACGCTTTCATGAGCTTTGGATCCGCCGACTCATCTTTTAAAGGACTGGAGAAATCACCGCTTTCCGTCAACTTATCCAACGCAGTGATTAACGAGGATTGCTCACACACACCTGGCTTATTACACCAAACCAGATACACGAGCGCTCCAGCGACGACCGCACCGACGGCAATGGCAATCAACGCAACACCTGTCGTTGGAATACCTTGTATTTCGGAACTGGCATTCACCCAAGGAGAAACCAACCCCGCCATCACTGCCATTGAAATTTTATGATGTAATTTCATGTCCATTCCTTTCCATTCTTTATGCTTATATTTTTATGCGTAGAAATCTACCAAATTGTCGGACGAAACCGTTTGAACAGCGCCTTCGGCTATGTCAGCATCATCGGCATCCGTCAACAAACCGCCGGCATGGCGCCCGAAGATGATTGATCGTCTTGATTGGCAAAGCTTTGCTCAGAGGACGAACTCTCATCACGAACATCCAAAGAACCGAAACCAACGCCCGCCGCTTCCAACATCTCTTTCAGTCGCGGCATGGCATTTTCAATCGCGTCACGCGTTGTACCGTGCTGCGTCACCATCGAAACATGGGCATGCTGATCTTTATCCAAACTCAATTTCACCTGAATCGGCCCTAGTTTTTCCGGGTTCAAGGTAATCTTGGCTTCCTGAATTTTGTTATTGGCCATATAGGTGACTTTTTGCCCTAACGCTTGTCCCCATTGTGGAGAACGCACCGGGTGACCAATCGAAAAAGACTGTCCAGCGGTTTTCTTGGCATCCATCCCCAGCCCCAAGTTACCCAGAACTTTTTCCGCTTTCTCGGCTTTCTCCGCTTCCGCAACAGACGCTTCATTCGCGTTCTTCACCGCTTCCTGCTGAGTTTGCACCACTTGCTTTTGCACTTGGTTCATAAACTGCTGCTGTGCTTGTTGCTGTTGCCCGGAAAAGGATTGTTGCCCTTGTTGGTTGGACTGGGACGAAGCTGTATTCGACTGACCTGCGTTAGTATTGCCTGAATCCGGTTTATGGGATTTGGCCTCGGTGATTTCTTTACTGGCATTGCCATCGGCTTTCGGTTGCGCGGCATGCGTCTGCGATGTCATCGCAGCTCGGTCTTTATCTTGTGCGGCTTCTTTTACCAGTTCTTTTGAATTCGTATCAACAGCCGATTGAGAAGCCATAGGGTTGTTGGACGCCGTTTCCGACATCGTTTTTTGCGCTTGAAGGTCATTATCCCCCGTGCGTGGCTGCAATGCTGTCAATCCTTCAGCTCGGGCCGACTCTTTGGTCAAGCCTTTCGCCGCATCGTCCAGCTCTGTCGTAGCGGTATCCGTATCGGTTTGAAGACTGTTCAAAACCTCTGGCGCCTTGGCATTATCCGCTGCGACTTCCGTTACTTTCTCTTGCGCTTGTGTCAAGCCTGAAGTCATTTTGTCGGACGAACGGTTTTGCCCCATAACTTCATCCACAGCTTCTTTCATATTTGGCGCACCATCGACATTCAATGAGGCGGCTTGTTTTTCATTCAGGCTAACGTTCACCAAATCCATTTCATTTTCCGACACTGTGACTGGAGTACTATCGGTTGCATCCCACAAGGATTCACCTGCCTTTTCCAATGGCTCATGGACGCCAAAACCGAATCGCCAGCCGTTTGCGCACCCGCTGAAGCCAGATTAACAACCTCTTCATTGGCATCGGTTTTAGTCACCGTGGAAACATGCGCCTTTTCCGCAATTCTTTCCATCGATTCATCAGCAGTCTCTACGACTTCAGAATCCATAATTTCCGCCAGGCCTGGAGCTTTTTCAGTGTTCGCATGGGTTCTGGAAGAATCCATCATGGCTTGTGCTGAGGCAATGGCTTTTGTGGCATTGGATGGCAACGTCGGCAACTTGGCATCTTGCGGCAAGTGAATCTGCTGCATGACCATGTCCAAATCGGTGCTGGCTTCCTCCGACAAAACAGCTTGAGGCAATCCCGCTTCATCGGTCGCCAATGAAGCGACCATCACACCGGCATGCTTGGCTAAATTTTCCGTATCGACCTGAATATCCGACGCAAACGCCGCACCAAGATGGGAGCGATTTTCTGAATCGACCATAGCGGTTCCTGCCGCATGGTTCAAGACTTCCGCAAAGGAACCATTCAGCTTCGGCAATAATTGCCGTTCATCCGCACTTTCAGTCGTGCCTTGAGACTGACCACCGAGGTTAAGCGCTTTTAAAACCGGATTTTGTTCAATCATAATTCTGTCCGCCAATAAGATAATTTCAACGTCAGTTTGAGTTAAGCAACTTGCAAGCCAACTTTTAACTCTTCAGCTCACGAGTCCTGTATGCCGCGTACAAAGCGCTGGGACGCCAGTTCATCCAGCAGTTTTTGCTCCTGCTTTTCCAACCTGGCATGATGGTCTTTTTCGATTTTTTGGCACAGTTTTTCCAACGATTTATGCCGGACACGTTTTTCCAACCATTCAGCATGGGCTTTTTCAACCACCTCATCAAGCTGCCGTACCTGTATGGTTTGCGAATGGATGGCGTTGGTGACTTTATCCAGAAACGCTTGCATGGTTTGAAGTTGCGTCACAGAAGTGTCGCGCGATTTAGTCAACTGCCCGACATAATCGGCATGGTATTCCAACAAGGAGTCAAGCTGCGCTTGGTGACCATCACGTTGCCCGCGAACCGCCACGAAAACATCCTGCGCCTTATCGAGCTCGTCTTTTGCCAAATCGGCTAGAACACGAAGTCTTTCAAGTTTTGACATTGCCATATCGTGACCCTAGACTCTCTGGTGTATTAAAAGAGCGCTTCCAGTTTATCGAGGCTTTCCTGTACCGAAAACGATTCATCAATTCCCTGAGACAAGAAACCGTTCAATTTCGGGAACTTGTCGATGGCTTCGTCAATGGATGCATCGGTCCCCTTACGGTAAGCCCCGATACTGATTAAATCCTGGTTCTGCTGGTAAACGGAATAGACCTGTTTGAAGCGTCGAGCCAGTCGGATCTGCTGCGGCGAAACAATATCAATCATCACCCGGCTGATAGACGACTCTATATCAATCGCCGGATAGCGACCCGAATCCGCAATTTGACGCGACAGCAGAATATGGCCGTCCAGTACACCCCGCGCCGAATCCACTACCGGATCGTTTTGGTCATCTCCCTCGGCCAATACCGTATAAATCGCGGTAATCGAGCCGGAATGCGTGGCGCCATTACCGGCTCGTTCAACCAGTTGCGGCAACTTGGCAAACACCGATGGCGGATAGCCTTTACTGGCCGGCGGTTCGCCGACGGCCAGCGCAATTTCACGCTGTGCCTGCGCAAAACGCGTCAGGGAATCCATCAACAACAAGACGTCCTTACCTTGATCACGGAAGTATTCGGCAATGGAAGTGGCCAACATCGCACCATGCAGTCGCATCAGAGGCGGATCGTCGGCGGGGGTCGCCACTACGACGGAGCGTTTCAACCCTTCTTCTCCCAAATTGTTTCGTACAAAGTCATTCACTTCTCGGCCACGCTCGCCGACCAGCCCCACCACGACCACTTCCGCATTGGTAAAACGGGTCATCATCCCCAGCAACACACTTTTACCGACCCCGGTGCCGGCCAACAAACCGACACGTTGACCTTTACCCAACGTCAACAATCCGTTGATGGTTTTAATCCCGACATCCAACGGTTCTTCAATCGGAGCCCGGTGCAACGGGTTGATTTTTTCGCCGTTCAAAGACACGCGTTTCTCAGCATGAATCGGCCCCTCTCCATCTAAAGGGTTACCGCGCCATCAATGACACGCCCCAGCATAGCGGGGCTGACGCCAACCTTAATGCCGCCGGACACGGGAATGACTTTGGCATTCGGCTCCAAGCCGTGCACCTTACCGATTGGCATTAAGTACAACCGGTCGTTGTTAAAACCAACCACTTCCGCCTCCACGGGATCACCGTACTTGGAAATCACTTGGCAGCGCGAGCCAATCGGGGCATAGGTACCGACCACTTCTAAGGTCATCCCCACCATACGCACCAGTTTACCTTCCACTTTCAAGTCGGGTCTATCAGGTAAGTGCTCGGAAAATTCTGAAAATTTATGGTTAAGGTATTGATTGAAGAGTTGTTTCATCATAAGTACAAACCCTGTACTCAGGAAGATGTGTGTTCACTGCCGCTTGCTGAAGCTAGCGGCTGGCTGGGTTCTTTTGCGACCTTTTCGGCTGTCGCCAAGGCGTTTTCCAACAATTCATCCAGGCGTGTTCGCCAATCGTTGATGATCAACGAAGATCCCTGTTTGATTTTACAGGTCCCCACTTCCAGACTGTCATCCGTTTGCAAACGCCATTTTTTCTGGTGAGCCTGCTGGTATTTTTGAACGATGTCGCATCGTCCGGATTCAAAATAACTTCGAGCTGCACACTATCATCCGGCAGTTTGCCAATGGCTTCTTGAACAACCGTCAATATCCAGTCATGTCGGGATTGAATCTCGGAAGCCACCAGCTTTTCGGCCAAATCGACGGACAATTTCGCCAGAGATTCGAACACATTCTGTGCAATTTGTTGATAAGGATCGCTCATGGCCTCCACAAGCTTTTGCAGTGACTTCACCTGCACGGACAAAGCCGCATCGGCTTCTTTTTCGGCTTTATCAAAGGCCTCTTTGCGCCCTTTTTCCAGCCCTTCTTGATAACCGGCATCATAACCTTCTTTTTGAGCGGTTTCATAGGCTTCCTTTTTCAAGACGGAAGCACGGCGAAGAATTTCAGGGCGAATCTCTTCCCGCAATTTTTCTTCGACATCTGAACGCAGCTTACGCGCTTTTTCAGCTTCTTCCTGCGCCAAATCCTGGTACTGCCAAGGCTTGATCTCCGGGGTTTTGACTTCATCGGCCCGCAGCAAAGTAGCCACCGGCAAAGCTTCCTCTTCCCCCGGCGCACTTTTGGTCAAAGGGGTATCGTCGGTGGCCATTTAGACGAACTCCTCGCCACCGCCCGGCATCATGACCTTCTCTTCGTCGGCCAGACGGCGGACCGTTTGAATAATGGTTCTCTGCGCTTCTTCGACATCGCTGAGTTTGACCGGACCGGTCATTTCCAACTCTTCTCTCAACATCTCGGCCTGACGTTTGGACATGTTCTCCAAGAACAACTCCACCATTGTTTGATCGGCACCTTTAAGGGCGATTTTAAGCACATCGGTCGGAACTTCGCCCAGGATGGTTTGAATCCCTCTCGGTTCAATACCACTGATGTCTTCAAAGACAAACATTTTGTCTTGAATCGCTTTACTGATGTCCTCATGTTCGACGGCAATGTCATCCAGCACCCTCGAATCGACACCACCGCCGACCAGGTTCAAAATTTCGGCCGCGCGTTTTTCGCCGCCGATTGTGGCTAGCTTGCCGCCCTCACCATCACTGGAAGCGTGCTCCAATACTTCGTTCAAATCGAACAGGGCACGTGGCTGAATGGTCGTCAAGGTCGCAATACGGTAAATGACTTCCGACTGGAAACGTTCCGGAATGCCGGCCAGAATCTCTGCAGATAAATCCGGTTCAAAATAAGACAATACAATCGCGACCACCTGCGGGTGTTCGTTACGCAGCATATTGGAAATGGTCGACGGATGCATCCACTTCAGGGCTTCCAGTCCTTTGACCTGATCCCCCAGCATCGCCGCGTCCATTAAGCCGCCACCACCTTCACCCAAGGCATCGACCATCAAAGATTGAGCATACTCGGTTGGATTAATACCCAAGGCATCTTCGCCCAACTCATCCAAAAAGCTTTTCATCACCACATGGATGTCGGAATGCGACACATCGGATACGTCGGTCATGGCGGTACCGATTTGCTGCACTTCACGCGGGTTGAGGTGTGACAATACTTTGGAAGCCGTTTCCTTTCCCAAAGCCAGCAACAGAATCGAGGTTTTTTCCAAACCGGTTAAATTGTCATCCGCCACTTCTTCGATTTCTGAATTCGCCATACTACTTTTCCTTCGTCATCCATTGCTTGATGATATGCGCGGCCAGTTTCGGATCGGCAGACACAATGGCTTTGACTTTTTCCAGCATCTCTTTGTCTTTTTCAGAGGTTTCATCGTCCTCTTCGGCTTTCTGCTCGACTTCTTCGTTCATCTGTTCAAGGGCACGAGAAATCTCGTCGGCGTTTTCAAGCTCTTCCTCTTCTTCCGGTACATCCTCTGGATAATCCACGGTCATTTCTTCACGTTTCGACAAGTCTTTCAGCATTGGTCGAATCACGCCAAAGATAATGATCAAAACCGCCAGGCCTGCCAGAATTTGCTTGACCAGCGTCCAGAACCAAGGTTCTTCCCAGATCTCCGGTGCCGCGAAATCCTCCTGTTTTCCTGTACAAAAGAGGCATTCACAATACTCAAAGTATCGCCACGCGCTTCATCCAGACCAACCGCATCACTGACCAACTGACGGTAACGCGCCAGTTCGTCTTCGGTCAAGGGGGTACGCTGAGTATCACCGTTTTCATCCAAGGTCAGTTTGTCATCCAATACAACCGCCACCGACAAACGCCGGATGGTGCCAACCGAATTTTTAATGTGGCTGACGGTACGGTCCAACTCATAGTTTTTGGTGGTTTTTTCTTTGGAGTTTTTCAGGTTCGGATCTTTTTCCGGATCGTAGCCTTCTTCCGGCGCGATCCCCGCACGTGGTGGCTGATTTGTCAAAGCGCCGGGGATTCCCATTGGCCCTTCGTTTCGATTGATTTCCTTGATTTCCTGTTCGGAACGAATCGCTTCCGGATCCGGTTCATAATTCTCACGGGTTTGTTCTTGCTGGGTAAAGTCCAGTTCGGCCGTGACTTGAGCACGCACTTTATGATCGCCACCGGCGACCGGCGTCAGTAAGCGTACAATACGTCGAGACAAGGTATCTTCGACCTGACGAGTATAGCCCAGCTGCTTGAGGCTGACGTTCATAATGCCGGAATGCGAGTCACTGGTCAGCAAATTGCCTTGCTGGTCGACAACCGTTACCCCTTTCGGTTTCATATTCGGAATACTGGACGACACCAGATAAACAATGGCATTGACTTGTTCTTCACTTAAGGAACGCCCTGGATAGAGTTTGACCGTGACCGATGCGGTGGGTTCCTGCTGCTTGCGGACAAACACCGAACGTTTCGGCATGCCTAACAGCACGCGAGCCGATTTCACCGAATTGATGGTCGACACCGATTTCGCCAATTCGCCTTCCAACGCCCGTTGATATTGCGCGGTTTCCTTGAATTGCGAAATCCCAAACCCTTGGTCGATGTCCAGTAGCTGATAGCCCGTCGGCGCCTGTTTCGGATAACCTTGTGCCGCCAGCTTCAGGCGGAGTGAATGCACCATCTCATTCGGCACCAAAATCGCGCCGGAACCTTCTTCAATCTTGTAGGGAACGTTTTCCTGATCCAGTGTTTGAATGACTTCGCTCATGTCCTTGGCATCCATACTGCCAAACAGAAGCGTGTAATTAGTCGATTGGGACCAGAGAATAATGCCGACCGCCAGAGCAACACTGGCGGCCAGAGCGATGACTAAGCTGACTTGCTTCGCAACGGATAGCGAGGTGAGATTTTTAAGGAGAGGAGAACCTTCCGACGCCTTTTGCGAACTTAAACTGGGATCAAGAGTAGGTTGTTCAGCCATCGAAAAAATAGTCTCTTGTTACAAATAGGCTTAAATCGGCATGTTTTAATATCTTTGTAAGCTTCAACCAGTTTGTTTCGAACCTGAGTCATTGCTTGAAAAGATAAACTTGCCTTCTGCGCTTGAACCATTACTTCGGTCAAATCCACGTCTTCCCCTTTCTCGAAAGCGGTTTTCATCGCGGAAGATTTATTTTGTTCTTCCGCAACCGAATTGACGGATTGCGACAGTAACTCGGCAAAATTCCCCGCCGCCTCGGCACCTTTTTCCGGTTGTTTGACCGGTTGCGACTGAGACGCGGCTTCCGCCGCCAGGGAACGCATTTGCAACATTAAACTCTGAGTGTCTACCGAATTAGTCATGATTTCGTTAAAACTCCATTAAATCGCGGACTTTCGAAGAAAATCCAACCGATATTTTCATGATTCAATTATGACACAATGAGCAATTGATATGCCAAAAATGTGTCAAATAAATAACACCGCGATGAAGGCCGGATTTTCAGTGGTTTCCACCCGGTACAATGACCCGTTCCTAGACAGGCAAGCTTCCAGCCTGCCCCGCCAATGTAACATGTTTGGGCAGGCTATAAAACATCCAAGCCTTGTTCTTTGAACCGAGCCAATTTATAACGCAAGGTACGAGGACTGATATTCAAGGCTTCCGCGGTTTTCTGGCGGTGACCATTATTGGCCTTCAACGTTTCCAAAATAATTTGGACTTCGCGCTCCTTCAAGTCCGTCGTATTGGCTTGAGCGTCAAAGCCATTCGAGACGACGGCCTCCGAAGATTCTCCAACGCCATTCGTCGTGACTTCCGGCACGGTTGGCGCATCGGTTTCAAAGGTCTCATCAAAGAAGATATCTTGCTTCTGAATCGTTTCCCCGGACATCATCACCAAAGCACGTTGAATCACATTGTCCAACTCACGAATATTGCCCGGCCAGCGGAACTCAATCAAGGCTTTGAGCGCTGGAGCCGACAACATCGGTTCTACTCGACTGCCACCGCAATGACGCTGCAAGAGGCGCTCTGCAATGGCAGCAATGTCTTTCGGGCGGTTGCGCAAAGGCGGGATTCGCATTGGAAATACGTTCAAACGATAAAACAGGTCTTCCCGGAAATCGCCATTGGCAATGGCTTGTTTCATGTCGATATTGGACGCACTCAATATTCGAACATCGAGTTTAATCATTTTCGAGCTACCAATACGCTCCACTTCACGTTCCTGCAACACACGCAACAATTTTGCTTGCAAATCCGGTTTCATTTCTCCGATTTCATCCAGAAAAATAGTGCCGCCCTGCGCCAATTCGAATTTTCCCGGCATGGATTTCAAAGCCCCTGTAAACGCGCCCTTCTCATAACCGAACAAAGTGGCTTCCAGCATGTTTTCCGGAATCGCCGCACAGTTAATGGCGACAAACGGTTGTTTGCTGCGATTGGAGTGATTATGGATAAAACGGGCCAAAACTTCTTTACCGGTTCCGCTTTCACCGGTAATCAATACCGAAGCATCACTTTCCGCGACTTTTTTGGCCATGGCTTTCAGTTGAATCGTCGTCGAATCCGCTACCACAAAATCTTCTTCTGCCGACGCATCCCGATAAAAATAGGCCCGGGCCTTTTCCACCAGAATATCGGCTTCAAACGGTTTGAGGATGTAGTCGACCGCACCGGACTTCATGGCGTCCACAGCCTGTTCGACCGTGCCATACGCCGTCATTAACACAATCGGCAGATAAGGTTTAATCGCGCGAATACGCTTCATTAAATCATAGCCGTCCATGCTACCGTCCATGCGAATGTCGCTGAACACCATAGCGATTTCATCATCCAGCGCAACCAGCGCCTCTTCCGCTGAACTGACGGCCACGACTTCAAAATCATTCAACTCAAGCGTATCAACCAAAGCTTCCTGTAATTTCAGGTCATCTTCCACTACAAGTATTTTCGCTAGAGTCATGCATCCTCTCCATTCTCTAATAACGGCAGTCTCAACCCGAAGACGGCTCCGCGCCCTTTAATCGATTTGACCCAGGCTTCGCCACCATGTGCTTCGGCCACAGCTCGTACCACGGCCAACCCCAGTCCTGTGCCTTGTGCCCGGCTAGTGAAAAAGGGTTCAAAAATTTTTTCATTCATTTCTTCGCTCAAGCCCGGACCATTGTCCGCTACCGTAATATCGACTTGATTGCGTTTTCCGTCCAACTCAACCGAAACATCAATTTCCGCATGCTCCGAGACGATATCAATGGCATTACTCACCAGGTTTTCCAGCGCGGTCAACAGTGCATCCTGATCGCCCAAAACCACCAGGCCTGGTGTCTTTTCATCAAATCGAATCAAACTGTGTGATTGCTGAACTTTTGGTTCCACCGAATGCTTCAAACCATCCAACAGGGCTCCAACCGGCACCTTTTGATCCTTGCTTTGCCACCCTTAGCGTACTGTAGCATGTCTTTCACCAACGCTTCCAGGTGTCGCAAACTGGTCAGCGTTTTGGCCACAAACTTATCGCGCTTGTCTTCCGCCAATTGAGGGGATGACATTTGCGACACATATAAAAGCGCCGAGGCTAAAGGCGTACGCACTTGATGCGCCAATGAAGCCGCCATCTCACCCATTGAGCTCAAACGTTGGTGACGACTCATATGTTGCTGCAAATCTCGCGCCGCCGTCACATCCTGAATCAGCAAAATCTTGCCATTCAAGTGTTCGCCGTGATTCTGTGACAAACTCAACGGCGATTCCGACAACTGATAATAATTTTGGTTGTGGGTAATCAGCTCACCGGCATCATTGGCGATTAAAAATACATTGCGAACCACCACTTCCCAGTTACGACCAATGGCATCAATGCCCAAAATCGTTTCTGCCGCCGGATTCATTTCGACAATACGATCATGTTCGTCCAGTACAATCACCCCGGCCGGCAGCAAATTCAACAGCTGTTCAAGCCGTTCACCCACCCGGTGTTTTCGCGGTTGCTCTCATCAAGCTTGTGTTGAAGGTCTTCAACCTCATGCTGCAAGGACTCGTAAGCCAGCGTCAATTGAGACGACGTCTGATTGAACAGCTCAAACGCTTCTTCCAACTCGGCTAAACGTTTTTGTTCAACCGCGTCTGCTCTGGCTTCATCCACAATCGGCCCTTTATCAGTTCAAATTGAATTTACGAATTTTTCAACCAACGTCGTTCGGTTGGTTTGCAACAGCTTGGCCGCTTGGGAAACATTCCCGTCGGTCTGGACCAAAGCCCTCTGAATCAGCTGTACTTCCATTTCCACCAAATACGACTTCAAGTCCAGGCCTTCTTCAAGATTGGGCGTCGGGTTTGAGGCCATAAAGCCGTCCGCTTGACCTGCGGCATCAAGGGTTTCAGCTTCCATCACGATATCGGTTGCTGAAGGAGGTTCACTTTGAGGTGTCGTTTCCACCGACTGCTGGGCCAATTGAGAGGCGTCGACACGAATCAAACTGGCATCTTCCGGCAGCTCAACTTGATACTTCACCGGTAAATCATCGTATTCAACAACCAAGTCAGGAAACAGAATGGATAAGCGTTCAGCCAGATTGCCGAGTTCCCGGACATTGCCCGGCCAGGCATATTGTTGCAAGGCAATCATGGCTTTTTCAGACAATTTGGGAATCGCTCGACCGGAGGATTGGATTTTATCGAACATGAAATCGAACAAATCGGGAATGTCTTCCGGGCGTTCTCTTAAAGACGGCATCTCGATCGGAAAAACATTCAACCGATAGAACAAGTCTTCGCGAAAGGTTCCGTCGGAAATATTGTCTTCCAAATTGCGGTGCGTGGCGGCAATAACGCGGACATCACATTCAAAACTTTTATTACCGCCAACACGCTCGTAAATCCGTTCCTGCAGCACTCGCAGCAATTTGACCTGCATCGGCAATGGCATGTCGCCAATTTCATCCAGAAAAATCGTCCCCCGTTCCGCCATTTCAAAACGGCCTTTACGAGCGGTGATCGCGCCGGTAAAAGCCCCTTTTCATGCCCGAATAATTCAGACTCCAGCAGCTCGCCCGGAATAGCACCACAATTGATTGGAATAAATGCTTGATTGGAACGACTTGAAACGGAGTGAAGGCTTTGGGCGACGACTTCTTTCCCGGTGCCCGATTCTCCGAGAATGAGGACGGTTGCATCGGTCTGGGCAACCTGTTGGATTAGTTTCTTGACTTGTTGCATGGCTGGTCCATTACCAACCAAGGAGGATAAAAGTTCTTCTTTCATCTAGCCGCCATTTTATTTGGTCATCTAGGTGCCTTTATATAAGTTTTTACCTAGGATGTCAAATTTTGGCATTCTTTTTGTGGAAAAAGCGCTTTTACAGGTAATTCGGCTTATCGCAAATACTGTTTGACGGCTTTTTGCTGTTGACGCCCGGAAGATACCGCGGCTTCAATATCAACCATTCTGCGCTGAATCAAAGCACGGATTTTATCGACGTCTTCCAACAACTCAGCCAATGAAGCTTCCATGTCCGGAGAAGGGTTTTCAAGCAGTTGATTGACTTGAATCGTCCACACAGGATGACGCTCAATAAAGGCATCCCAATCGCCGTCTTCAGCACACCGTAACAGCATTTTGGACTCGTGCAGACAATTCAATAAATCATTCGTCATATGAATCACTTAATGTTTTTGACCGACTCAAGTTGCGATTGAGTCGCCATTTTAAAATTATCAGGCATCTGGTTCCAAGCATCCTTCAACTCGCGAACCAAATTGGCTACCTCATCGATAATCGTCTCATCATTTTTCGCACTGGCTTCCAACAAACGACGGTTCATATAAGAATACAGGGCTTCATAATTGGTCGCGACATCGCCACCATGCTCCATGTCCAGATTACTACGTAACGACCCGATAATGAGCACAGCCTTATTTAGTTTATTGGATTTTTGCTCATAATCTTTACGTTGAATAGCCCCTTTCGTCAAGGCCAAGTTATCCAAGATACCATCATACAACATGGATACCAACTTATGTGGTGTGGCATTCTCTAAGCCCGTTTGAACGGACGTTTGTTGATATTGGTCTAAGAATTTTTGTTTCATCATTGAATTCATCATAGACGTGCCTTTTCCTTGTGTCTCACTTATTACTTATCTTGTCGACTTTAGTTATCGCTATTATTCGTGCTTGTCAGCATGGCCGCTAACGATTGACGAGTACTTTCCATCTCGGACAACAACGTCTGTAAAGCACCAAATTGAATGCGATACTTTAATTCCAACGCATCATAACGCTCATCCACTTTGACTTTTTGCTCTTCGACATCATCCAAGCGGTCCTGAACGTTGGACATACGGTTACCGATAATACCGGTATCCTCATCCATCATGTCATCGAACAACATACCTAAACGATCCGCATACCCACGGTTAAACTCCACGGTACCGCGAGCACCTGTTGTAGTTCCTTCTATTTTAAGCTCCAACCCTTTAGGAGAACCATCCAAAATCGAGTTAATGGTGACATCTTGCCCTTGTCCAACAAATGTATACAAGGTGCCATCAGTATTTTCCAAAAAGCCTTGCACATCCGTGCCGGTCGTTTGCGCGGTCCCCCCTAGGCCAGAAACACCCGACGTTAAGAAGCTTCCCGACACCAGCTCCAAAGAGGATGCAGAGCCGTATTTATTCGACGTCATCGTATAAGTTTGAGTAGCGTCATCATACTCCACTGCAACCTTGGCGCCTGCTCCGGCAACAGTGCTATCGTTATTAATTACTCGAGCCATCTCTTTTGCAAGATCCGCACGCGTGTAGGTTCCTTGCGTCAATTGCGGGTCCAAAGTTGTATTACCATCCACAGCCACTTTCAGTACATTATTCGTACCATCAATGGTGATGTCACCCCCAACACCAATGGAAGCGCCGGCAATTTGTGCTTGGGAAGCGGCCGTATTCACTGTCAAATTAAAGGTGCCTTCCAAGGTCTCATCCGTTGACCCCATATAAGTGACTTGGTTATCCGTAGCTGTAGCACTTGCAGAGAACAACTTTCCAACCGCTTCCGGATTATTCGCAATAGCTGAGTTCAACATACTGGTATCCAACGAAAGTGTACCGTCCAATTCGGACTTGATACCGATATCGGCTAATGATTGAACAGAACCTGTTAAGCCTGGAATCGATTCGATCATCGCATTGCGAATTTGATACTTCACTTCTCTTAATACGGAATCACCATTCAAAGACCCCATGGTTTCATCTTCTTCATCCGTTTCCGAAGACCCCAAATTATTGAAGATTTCATCCAACGCATTGTACAAATCGACAAAATCTTGAACGGCTTGTGACAAGTCCGCAGTGTCATTTTGAATTTCGATTGTTTGGTGCTACCGATGTCCGATGATTTTAAATTCAACGAAATGCCTTCAATGACACCGTCAATCGTGTTACCGGAATTGGTAATGGTCAAACCATTTACCACAACGGTCGCATCTTGAGCCGCAACTGTCTCATCCATATTGGCCGTTGCCAAACGAGACAAACCAGCCGCATCGGTATCGTTGCCATCCGTATCGCCAGTAATAGACACATCAATCGTATTACCGGCCCCGGATTGAGCCGACGAGAACATCAGTTTGTAGCCAGTACCGACATTGACAACCGTCGCATTAACACCAATGCCGGCATCGTTTACGGCTTGCTGAATACCGGACAACGTATTATTAGTCGCATCAATGGCGATATTCGTGACCGCACCGCCGACATTAAACGTTAAGGTACCTTCCCCCACCACACTGCTGGTAGACGCGAACTCCGTTTGAGAAGCCAAGGTGTGAGATGTAGCCAAAGACTGGACTTCGACCTGGTAAGAACCATTATTCGGGCTTCCAGTCACTGTCGCATCAATTACGGATGAATCAGAGGAAATAACTGTCTTTTTTGAAAGTTGGCAATATCGGTCAAGGTACTGATTTGAGACATGAACCCATCAAAAGCCAATCCCAGCGTGTCATAACCAGTCAACTGACTGTTATATTTGGTTTCATTGTTTTCAAGAATATTGCGACGAGCAGAGACATCGGCTTCAGCCAATGTTTTGGAAATGGTATTCACATCAAAGGTATTTGCGCCCATCGAATTCAGAATACTGACACCGATATCGTTTGCCATGATTTTTCTCCAGCCTGAAAGGTTAATACAAAGCTTATATTAACCATATTGTTATATTTTTAGATACCTACATTCAATAAATCGGCCATCAAAAACGTAACTTTAGCATTTTATGAAAAAAAGCTTTCGATTGGCAAAGGGAACACATCTAAAAACACTTCGTTGACCATAACAAATTCTAGGCCAACAAAGTGTTTAGATTAAAGAGATAAGCGCTCAAGGCTTACTGTAGAAGGCCCAGAACATTCTGAGTGGACTGATTCGCTTGAGAAAGCATGCTTTGACCCGCTTGTTGTAGAACTTGTGTTCTGGCAAGATTTGCACTCTCAGCGGCATAATCTGCATCTTCAATACGGCTTCGTGCTGCCATAATATTCTCGTTGACGTTCTGCAAATTGGAAAGCGTATATTCCATACGGTTTTGCAAAGCACCATAAGCGGCACGTGTTTTCGCAACCGATTCCAATGCTGCATCCACCTGTGACATGACGCCCAGTGCAGAGGCTTGGGTTAAAATTCTTCCCGAAACACCCAAAGCCGATGCATTCATGGTTTTCAAGGAAATTTTCAAGGTGTTCTCAGCATCCGTTTCCCAACCGGCATGGATGGAAACCACATTCGAACTCGCCATCAACTTAACACCATTGAATTTCGTAGTGGAAGCGATACGGTTAATCTCGATTCTCAACTGAGAAACCTCGATATTCATTTGAGAACGCTGAACCGAGTTGTAAGTTTCGTTCGCTGACTGTACCGCTAGCTCACGAATACGATGAAGCATATTAACGGTTTCTTCAGCCGCGCCATCAACCGTCTGAACCAAACCGATACCGTCATTGGTGTTACGGATAGCCATATCCGTACCGCGGATTTGCGAAGTCATTGCTGTCACAACCGCTTTACCAGCGGCATCATCCGCTGTTTTATTGATACGCAAACCGGAAGTCAAACGCTCCATAGAGGTTGACATTTCTCGACTGGAACCGTCCAACAAACGAACAGCATTTTCCGAAGCGATATTTGTGTTAATTACCATTGCCATGATAGTTCTCCCTGTGTGTACTTGTGTGTGTTTTTAATATCTTTATTTTTATGTTTGAGGCATTCTTTGCTGCCTTCAATTTCTTTATCGGGACGCTTTCAAATTCCTTTAGAATTTTTTAACGTTTAAAACGAAAAAACATTAAAAACAATCAATAAGCCGCTTTCCACCAGGCCTGATCATTTTTCATATCACTTAAAAAAAGTAAAAAAACGGCGAACCCGAAAGATCGGACCGCCGTTAACACACAAGGGAACTGTAAATTATCACTACGATAATCCAGCACACTTAATTCTACCTGAAAAGCCGAAATGTAACCAGCGTTTCCGAACCTTACAAGTTGATGTCTATCGAAGCAAAGACAAGACGTTAGACGTCATTTGATTCGCCTGAGACAACATGGACATTCCCGCTTGTTGCAAAACCTGCGTTCTTGCCAGGTTCGCACTTTCAGCCGCATAGTCCGCGTCCATAATGCGACTCCGAGCCGCCATAATATTTTCATTCATATTTTGTAGATTGGAAATCGTAAACCCCATACGATTCTGCATCGCACCAAAACCAGCTCGCGTCTTCGCAATCGAGTTCAACGCGACATCCACCTGGGACATTACGCCCAGAGCGGAAGCTTGTGTTTGAATGGTCCCCAAAACACCTAATGCAGAAGCATTCATAGTCTTCAAGGAAATTTTCAACGTGTTTTGAGACGCTGTTTCCCAACCGGCATGGATGGAAATCACATTCGAACTCGCCATCAATTTAACACCGTTAAATTTTGTGGTGGAAGCGATACGGTTGATCTCGATTCTCAACTGAGAAACCTCGATGTTCATTTGAGAACGTTGAGCTGAATTGTAGGTTTCGTTCGCTGACTGTACCGCTAGTTCACGAATACGATACAACATGTTGACGGTTTCTTCTGCCGCGCCGTCAACCGT